>Ga0070733_10000935_pt1 | contig 22446 bp, 53 predicted proteins | sample Coa_R1_9_FD_66450 | JGI IMG/M metagenome (GOLD analysis project Ga0070733, IMG submission 66450) | Surface soil microbial communities from Centralia Pennsylvania, which are recovering from an underground coalmine fire - Coalmine... | ecosystem: Environmental > Terrestrial > Soil > Unclassified ...
TGTAATTCATTGTTGGCGTAGGGACATACAACATCGCAGGAGCTAAGCTCTGCAAGATCATAGGACCCAAATTGCCAGTCGTTGTGATTGACATTGAGAACCTAAAGTGTCAATTAACGTGGCATGTAGATCCGTGGACGAGAGGCACAAGACCCCAACGTACTACGTCCGTTCTCTAGCAAGCCTTTTGATGGAAGGTGCGATATCTTCCTTACGCGAAAAGAGGGTTGTATTAGCTAGACACACCCCAAAAACACAATAACGCTTGTGTGAGCGAAATTCAACCATATGCAATAAAAGCTTTATTTGTCAACTTGGTTTAAAATACTCTCTAACCATTTCCATGATTTTTGGCTGGAGTTCTACTTCATATTTTCCATAAAAACAATCAGGGCATGAAAAAAAGTCGAATACAGACACCGTGGCCCCCATGTGCTCTTTTAAGCATTTGGCACATGTTACTTTTTTATTTGTCACAACATGTTTCATTTGAACCCTCATCTTCTGGTTCTAGAGCGTTGACCATCAGAGTGCAAAAACAAAACATCAGCCTTCTAGCCTCCTTATCACTGAGACCATCGAGCTCCTCATAGTTTCGGAGTTTCTCTTTCCACCACTTCAAATCTTCCACATACTGTTTATTAATCACTGTATCGTATCTCGTTCCTGTATTTCTTCTCGCTTGTTACGTTCAGGATGATCATAAATTGGATCATTTTCATCAAATACATAGGCCCACATTCTCGCATAAGTATATGGTAATTGATCCACATCCCATCGACCATCTACCCATTTTGCGATAAACAATTCTTGTTTTTGAGATATAATATTCCATAACCATATTGAACTCATATCTATAGGCTTATATTTATAAGCATCAAACCATTTCATGATCTTGCCATTTTTTTGAGGTCAACAAAAAGACTGAGATTCAGGCTTTTGAGTCTTTTTTTGGGGCCAGGAATGGAACTCAACCTTCAAAGGAGATCCATTCTCATGAATCATCCTTCCGAAAAAAAGTGTTCCCTTGTCATCCTCAAAGAGCGATTCGTAAACTCTTTCGCGTGACAGGTTTTCTTCGTCTTGCACCTTCATATTCTAGTCGCTCTTTTTTATATAGGTTGATAAGAGCCATGTTTGCCTCGATCCGTTCTTCGACAGAGGATCCTTCTAATAAAGCCTTCAAAGATCTAGCTAAGGCTGTCTCATAATTCTCAATTGGAGATCCCATCAGATCCTAAGCTTATTCTTCAGCTCTTGCATCTTGGCATAAGCATTCTTCTGCCCAGCAGGACTAAAGTCTCCGGCTGCGGCATATGGAGATGTGCCAACACCTGATGGCTGATAGTATGGAGATTTGCGATTAGCATCTATTTTAGCCTGGATAGAAGGCTCAGGCTCGGGTTTTTTGTGCAAACTTTGACGTTTGATAGCCAAATACACTAGTTTTTGCCTCTCAAACCCTTCTGGCATATTTAGAATGGTCTCTGCTTCCTCTGGATACTTGTCCGCGAATACTTGAGCATGTGACATCACCTCTTGGAAATCTGGATTGCTCTTCACCCAATTAACTCTCCGCTCTTCCGTCAATGCCCTTTGAACTTCTTGTCTAACATCGTCTTTAGCTTCCGCCTTAACCTGAGGAATAACCCGATTAAGGGTCTTTTGGAGTCTTTTTTTGTCAATGTACGGTTCTGAGTCATCGTCATCATCCTCATTACTTGGGGGTTTGTTTGACTTCTCTAAGGCAGCAATCCGCTCTTCAGCTTGTTGCCTAGCTGCTCTTTCCTGTTCCAGTTGACGTTCATAGTGCTTGCGCTGTTTTGCGAGATTAGTCTCGATATCATTAGTCTTTACAGCCTCGGTTTGGGCTTGAGTTTCTTGGGAAGGAACAGTCATTATTTATCCTTTGTCTTGACGCCGACAAGCGATTTGTTTAACCTTATTAAATATAAACTTTTAATTGATGGCAAGCCATGAAAATAAACCGGTTAGATGCTCACGACAGATACACCCACTTCACCAAGCAGGAATTCGACATAGGAGAGTGCTGTCAGGATCTAATCAATCAAAGACCTTATGGAGACCATCCATTCTATATCTTCGCTCATACGAGAACCGATGATGATGGAGTCACTAAGCGATTGATATGGCAACCACGACTAACCAAACCAAGGTCTCAAACAAACTCTATGCTCTTCAAGGCATATCCAGGTAAAGACACTTTAAAGGTCATCTGGATCATTCCAGCGCGCGAGCTATGGGGACAGTTTAACCGAGGTCTGTTAACCGAAAATAAGGTCGTTTGTGAAAGCATAGATGCGTTTCAGCATAGTAGAAATAAGTTAGAAGAGAGAGAAGAGGACGATTTAAGCGACGAGGCGATCAATGCTATCTATCGAGAGATATCCTATGCAGCTAGACAAAAATCTCAAACTCAGGACATTGCTACATGATTTGGATAAATAAAAATGTTACTCCACCAATTCTAAAAAGAATGTTAGTCTTCTGCAAAAAATGTAAAAATGCTCATACCGTGCATCTTGATTATGAAGAATACTGCTTAGCAGAACACTGCACGGAGGATGGATATTTTTTTACTGGGGGAGCCATCGATTTTGACTATTATATGCCATTACCTAAACCACCGATTTAGGAGGCGTACCCAACTGTGATTTAGTCACAGGGCGGTAGCCAACAGAATCACCACGCATACGGCCAATGGGATTTTTAAACCCTGTGCCATAATGATCTCCCATTCCATATGCCGTGTTAGCGGTGTGAGCCTGCTTCGTAGCTTTTCCAAAGGAGTTAACCTTTTTTATCTTCGCCATAGAATATCCTGTCAGGAGAGAAGCATTTTGAAGATTGAGGGATCGGCCCAGATGCCATCGAACCAGCTTTCTCCTTGCCTACTGGCTGTCTAAAACCACTTCCGTAGTCATCTCCGGCAGGTAAATTACCACTAGTAGCCTGATCCTTAGTGGGAGCTGCAAAAGAGAAAGGATACTGCCCATTGACTCTTTTGCGGGGAGCAATAGGATCTTTAAGAATCTTTTTCATAAAACCTCAGAAGAGGGGAATCGGCAATCGCCTAGTTCGATTACCAACTTCCCTCAAGATTAATATCTGTAACCAGGCTTTGCAGCATGACCTTTGACTTTAGAGTCACCAGCCATTTGTTGAGCACGGATAGCTTCTGTAGTATCTTCATACTTAGAGAGCTTTCCAGAGCCTTCAGCTGAACTTTCTGATTTTACTTTGTGTGGACCATCTGGGAACACAGTGTCTTTACCTGGTCTGCCCGCCCAAAAGGAATGATCATTTATTTTTTGACCGCTCATCAATCGACTCCTGAGTCAAAAATGACTCTTTGTTACTTGTCCTTCATTATAACTTGGTGACCATATTGTTCAAGGAATTCCTTGCACCAAGACAATTTATCCTCAACTCTTTGTCCATAAGGCTGCGATTTACTCCACAATTCCAGGTTTTCAATCCTGTTATCAAGTTTGACCCCATTCTTATGATGAACCCTCTCATGCTTAGCTAAAGGTCTATTCAAATATCTAGACATCACCACAACATGTTCAAAAATAGCCCCACTCGAAGCTGAATTTGGATGCTTATGATCGACAAATCTTCTGTATCCTTGTCTAGTTATTGTTCCTGATCCTTTTTTTGCACACCTATAATCAGCCTCAGACTTTATATTGTGCTTTTTCCTGTATCTTTCCCTTTCCTCTTCAGAGTGCTTTTTTCTTCGAATAGGATCATTAAATCTATTGAGATGACACTGCTTCAAAGCACACTTTTCACTACAAAATTTTAACGGTTTCCCAGAAAGCTTATGCTTTCGTTCATGTTGTGTATCACACACATTACACTTAGACATATATACCCACACAAAATGAACATCATAACATTTTGCCTTAATTTTGGGTAGTATTTACATGCCTTGTTGTTGTCCAGCCATTGGCTGTTGTTGAGGCTGTTGTAATCCGGGGAGATCCTTCAAGATCTCCATCATAAAAGCATTTGAATCGCTTGTTCTTTGAGCGTCACGTTTCTCTACATCTTCACCAATGGCCTGAGCATCGTTGAACTTCTCTATCTCACCCATCTTCATCATGGTTTCAATGGCTCCGAGCTTCGCCGTGACATCCACCATCTTTTCAAGCGCCTCCATCTTGTCTTTGGTTGCAAGTGCTCTGTTTCTAGTAATCTCACTAAGTCGTTCTTCGTACAGACCAATATCCGCTTGAGATCGTCCATGTCGCTCTCTAGCCGTTGCAAGATTTGCAGCTGCTTTCGAGATGAGTTCCTTGAGCTTCGCTTCTTCAAAGGCGTGCTGGATATTTGTCGCCTCTGCTTGGACCGCTGCGGCTTGTTGCTCTTGAGCTTGGAGGAATTGGATCGCATCTGCTTTACCTTGGATATTGAGATTTTTAATAATCATGGATGGCGGGAATACCTCACGCCCAAATGAAGCATTGATGTCCATGAGAGCTTGAGCCTGCATATTCTGTTGAGTGGGAGTCAAGATTCCTTCCTCTGCCAACACCTGAAACTTAGCGAAGACTTTTGAATAGAAGTGAGGGGATGGCTCTTCACCAATGAGAATATGAATCTTCTCAGGACTCCAGTTATTCAACACGATCTGCAAAAGCCTCTCACCGATAGTTTTGAGTGAGAAATCCCACTGATCAAAATACTTCTGCAATACCATGAGGTTAGCAGCTTGCTTGAGCATGGTGGTGAGAGATGAGGATTGCTTATCATTCTGAGCAGACCAGTTTTCTAGATCTACTCCAGATGTGCCGAAGATGAGAGAGCGCAACTGATCGGCTAATGCCATATCGGATTCAGGCACAGAAGAAGGCATGATCTTCTCAACGTCTGTCATCTCATAGCCTTCGTTAACGATAACATCCCACCCTTGCCCAGACTTCTTGAGATTGTCTTCGTTGGCCACAGCTCCAACTTTTCTTTTCCAACCCGCGTTTATTGTTGCCTCAGAAATGTCATGATTAATAATGATTCTACGGTTGAGCAAATAGTTGCTGTCTCTCATGGTGCGGACAAGACCACGGCAGCGCAAATCGTAGTAGTTGAGATGTGGTTCATAGTTCCAGAAAACAGGTATAAACGGACAGTCATCAAAACCAAGAGGATTATCGCCTTGAAACATAAGTTGATCGTTAAGTACTACAGCAAGTTTCCATGTTGGGACGTCAACAGTTACCTCTTCCATGTCTGGAATAGCGTAAAGGATCATCTCAAGGTTGCCATCACCGCCTGCATAATCGAAGAACTGATTACGAGAACGGGAATACAGACGCTTCTTCTTTCTCTTCCATTTATACCAGACATAGGACAGTACCATCAGATCGTTTCTGGCCATGTTATAGTTTTCAGGGAGGAAATAGAACGATCCATAGCGCTGTGGTGTGCCAGCCATAGGGGCAATATTTTCAAGCTTTCCTGGAAAACGATCTTCAGCTTCTTTCTTGGATATGTACTCCTGACACCAGACGAACTGAGCATCGGACATGTCATAATTGCGGAAATAGGGATCAACGAGGAACGAATTGTACTCCCAAATCTTAAGCTTGAGGGAACCTTGGGCTTGGTCATCTCCACTATAATCCAAATAGGGCTGAGCTAATACCATGCCTTGAATGCACGCTTGCTCACACGCACGAGAGAATTGCTCATGAATCCCTTCTTTGTTGCAAACATGCGTCATGATCTTGGTGTATTGATCCGTGGTATTTGGATCAGCTCCCTCAGTAGGGATGTATGTCAATCCCTTACGGTGCTGGCGTTGATAACCAGTCACCATGTTCACTGGTTGTTGGAGGAGGTTGAAGTAGAAGTTTTGGTAGCTAGATGAGGGCGTGAAGTTGAAGTAACGGTTTACGAACGTCTGCGAGCCGGCATAGAATAACGAATCAATATTTGACTGGTTCCAGCGAGCCTGCTCGATTGGTTGGAACTTACTGTAGAGATTATCTAACCATTGTCTAACATTTCCCTGGTTTGGTTCGAGCGCGTTATTCCATGGGGGATAATAAAATGACATAGGACTCCGTGGGTATTAGGCCACAGAGTACCATTAAACTTTTTATTTGCGCAAGCTACCTGAAAGGACTATTTCCCCAATTGTGTTGTTTCCTCATTTGCATCTCCTGCTTCCTGTAATGAGCATCCGTATCAAATGTATTAACTTTATGAGTAGCCATAACATACCTAAGCGCGTCAATAGCGTGATCTGCCTGCTTAATTGGCTCATCGTTACCTCTTTCAGCAGCTTTGTTATCCCATACGTAGCTCTCTATCTCTTTGATTAAGTTGGGACAGTCTTTGAGAACGTAGAGGCAGCCTCGCTTCATCTCTGAGGTCATGATCTGAATACCATCCTCAACTTCATTATTCGCATCGACAACACGAATCTGCCTGCGTCTCAACTCTTCTTTAAAAGCCGCAGCGGAAGGATCTATATAGACCTGCTTAATATTGTATGGCTCGATGAGGTTGGCGATGTCCTCAGCGTATTCACTGTTAGTCTTCTGTCTGCCCATCTTACGAGAATCCCAGTAGTATTCTTTCTCCACCCACATCTGCTTGCCAGTCTGAGTATGCTTGCCCGAAGAGACACCAAGAATCACGCACGCAAAAGGGTTGATAGTTCCATAATCAATACTAGCCACCCAATACTCAGCAGCACAAGGAGGACGATCGAGTACATGTACCTTGCGATCAAAGAAGTCAAAAATCGCTCCCTCAGCCAGGCACCATAACCCCAGAATATTACGCTTATAGAACAGACCAGAAGAAGAGGCGCGGACACGGGCTTTATAAGACTCGTCAAGATAAGGATTGTCATCCAACACAAAGTGCATAGAATAAAAATCTTTGTCACCTGATTCGCCACGGTCAATCCATTGTTTGAGTTTATGGGATGGGTAGGAAGGGTTCATCGATGCATAGCCACGAGAATAGGGATAGGACAGCCTCGTATCTATCATATCAATGACAGATTCAGGGTACAAAGTCATCTCATCACAGTACACGCGAGAGAATGTCTTACCTTGAATCAGCCCGATAGAGCCTTCATCTTTAGCTCCGATAGTATTTATGGTCTTATCGAGATACAAAAGCTCTCTTTTGGCTGGTTTCCAGGTCAAATGCGGCCTAAAAATGGCTAAACAGTCTGGATAATTGCCGCCTTGAGGCTCCATGAGTAGGCGAATAGCGTTATCGTAGATGGTTTCAGATGTCTTGCCTATCATCCATATCTTGGAGTCTGGGCATTCAACCAGGCTATCCATGAAGGCGAAGAGAGTGCAGACGGTCTTACCTGATCTGACCGATCCATGAGCTATGTTCCACTTCCCACGAGCGTGAATGATGAAGTCCAGCTGTTTAGGTGAAAGAATATCGGTCATAGTGATAGCTTATTAGGATGAGGTGTTTATGCGCAACAGGGCAAAGTGTAAATTGTGTGAGTCTATCATCGAAAGCTTTCATCAATACGATTACGTCTCATGCAAATGTGGAGAGATTGCTGTAGATGGAGGGAACAATCACTTAAGGGCAGTCGCTAGAGACTATAGGAACTTTCTGAGAGTCGACGACGAGGGAAATGAAATCATCGTCAAAGTTGTAGAAAATGAGGCTGAGGCAGCCAAACAGCAGGATAATGTCAAAGACGACTACCCAAGCAAGCCCAATAGACAGGAACTGCTCGATGAGCTTCAGCTTATGATTAAGGCTATAGAGAATCTCCCCACTCACGCGATGAGTCTCCCGATTACGCATTACGATTTCTGCTCAGGGTTGATGTTGCTTTCGGCTATCCTGCGAGCTGAGATCTGATTATTAAATTTAGTCATATTATCAATTGAAGCGCCCAGCTCCTGCTTCCTATTATCAGAGTCTCGACTTGATTTCTCAGCTTCATAAGCTCGGACCTCTGAGTCGTAAACAGGGGTGAGCATATTAAAAACAGAAGAATGAACTCCATTACCTGTCTTTTCTGCTAATCTACCTGCAATTATCTCTCTTGCACATTCATACGCGCGTGCAAAAACGGGGGACTTTAATCTAATATGATCTAAAGAACTTCTTGTAATTGTATTATATCCTCTCCAACCAGCCATACTAATAGATTCGTCTTTCTGCACCCATTCACCAAGATTGGTGATTAGGTCGTCAATTCTCTCTTCCGTCCAGTACTCAGGCGCTCCCAGTTTTTCCCTATCAAACATTTGATTGCCCGGCTTGAAGGAAGTCTTGTTTGGTCCTGTGTAAGAAGTAGAGCTTCTGCCCATATACTCAATCCTTTAGTTGTTTTCACCCATGCTAGCACAACTAAATATTTTATGTACCACCTTTTGCCTTTCCTCTATATCTGTAGAACTCTTTGTCGACTACTGGAGATGCCCTGCTAAGCTTATATCTTTCCTGGGTCACATATTTTTTTCTCCCACATGATTTGCAGGTATCCTTGTAGCATGAATACTTAGTAGAGAAGGCGAATTCCCATTCGAGTTTTGCTTCTTTACAGGTGTCACAGATTTTCATGTCTCATTTCTCGGATTCATCTTCTTGTCTATATGCTAAGGGTTTCATTAGCTCATACATGGTATGAACCAAATACAGAGCATCGTCTTCACAGACTTTTTTTTGAAGAAGTCGACTCACTAAAATTCTAAGGAGGCATGTAATGCCAACGGATGAAGATGTCCTTGGAGGGGAATTCATAACCTTTAATATGGATTTCGTGAGGCACTCTAAGGCAAACTGTTCCTCCTCAGAAATTAAAACTGAGGACATATCCCATTCTTTCTCGGTCATAGCTTTCCTTCTTCTTTGAGAGCCTTGTGGAACAGTTTCACTAGCAGGATAAACCTCTTCTCAAAATCCTCCTCTGAGTTCCATGCCTCTTCGTTTACGGGCAAATGCCCTCCTATCTCTACGCCCTGTTTTCCTTGAAGGATTGCAGCTAATGCGTCCATCATGCTGTGTATCTGCAACATTGAGTACCGAACGCCGACCGGTAAAGAGATAATATTCTTTTCCTCTATGATGTATCGGCAAATATTGTTTGAGCAACCGAGAAGAGTGTTAAAAATACCTTGGTATGCCTCAATCCCTAAAGTGTCTAAAATCTTCTTGTCGAATTCGGCGACTTTCTCATCTGCGTGTTTCGATATCTTCACTCTATTCCCTTTGTTTCTTTTTTAATTACATTATACCAATTATGAACTAATTCCATTACACATTCTCTTGAAACTCCTTTTTTAATAAATCTACTAATCAAAACTCTTAATAAAGCACAAATCCCTAAGGAGTCAGGGGCATTACAAGTATTCAAGACGGATAATAGAGAATCTGTTAGGCGAACTAAATCTACGAAATCTCTTTTCCGGCCTGGATCATCGGAAACCGTCCACTTAGCTTCTTTAACATGCCTCATGATGGCTATATCCAGTAATTTTTCAAACTCTGCGTCAAATTCTTCTGTCATTTTCTCCTAGTGAATCTTTATTAACCCCTGACAATGCAATTAATTGCTTGAGAACCCATTTCTCTCTTCGGTTTAAGCTATCCCAATATTTATATATTCTCTTTGTCATCCTAACTTTTGTAAAAAGTGGATTATCGAGAGGGTCTATTTTTAAAGGATCTTTCATAACGTCTGATAATACTCCATATGTAGCCAATAAAGTTTACTACTTTGTGTCCTTCTCCACTAAGCCAAAGGCCTTTAGGAAATCTGTAATTGCGTCGCTCTTTTTTTTGCCAATTTTCACTTTTTTTACATCCCCAGAATGACCAAAAAGACACCCAACTGCTAATTCTTCGTTAGTTTTAGGCTTATTTTTCATGATTTTTTAGCACTCGTTGAGTTCTTAGTCTTTTAAATTTTTCTTTCATTTCCTCAAAGACTTTTTCAAGGATTTCCTCAGAATAACCCCTATCCTCGATCGCCTCGACATAGGTCGAAATAAAGTAAGCCAAAATCTGCCATTCTGAATAGTTCATTTCCTTGGCTCTCTTAGCGATTACCGAACTCAGATCCTCGACCACTTCCATAAATTCAGCCATCAGCACCCATGCAGTTGATTTTTAGCCCAGTCATCGATCTCAGGTTCCTCCTTAAATGGCTTCTTATTTTTAGCCTTAGCCCCTTCGAACAGCTTTTTGTTCTCTTCATATGCTTGTAGGACAAGTCTTGCCATCCTGGGGCCGACACATTCAATCAATGTTGAAATGAAGAGAATGGGAATGTCTTTATTTTCCATGCTTTTCCCCCTTCAAAGACTCAACTTCCTTTCTCAGTCTGCTAAGCTCTAAACATATGTGATGGAGTGCTCTGGCAATATTAAAATCTGGATTGTATCGATTCTCTTCACTTTCAACTTTTATCGCGTGAGCCAAGAAGGTCTTCACAAGCGTCTCTATTTGATAAGGGTCCATTTATTTTCACCAATGTATATCCACACCGTTCATCTGCTGGTACCCACCATTTAAAGCCTTCCTTATAAAAGTGGTCCATTAAACTACATAAATCCATCATACGAATCGTACGCTTAGGAATAATGCACACTTCATTTCCGTCATCGGAGTACTCGATAAGACACATATTCTTCATTTGCCAACCAATGGGATTTGAACGTCTGTAGAAGCTGTAGGGGTTTGGGATTCCTCTATCTCATCGGTAGATCCGCCAGAAGTGTGAGACATCACCACGCTGTATGTGCAGGAATTGAGGAAAATTACGCATATCAGGGTTGATATGGGGAGAAAGGTTAATTTTTTACGCATATGATTACTCTATTTCACCTATCCAAAACTGTTTTTTCCACATATCTAAAAAAAGTTGTGTTGTTGTTTTTTCAGGATGCTTAAATCGATAATTAAAGCTTAGTGATATGATGTATCCTAGAAGAAACCATGCAATACATTTTAATAAATATTTCACAGGAGACACCTTCTTTCATCCTTTCCTCCTATCTGACTTCGTAGCTCCTCTTGGATTGGCTCAATGGATACGGGGAGAAAAACGTATTTCTCAAGATTATCATTCGCAAAAGCCCTCATCTTTTCCATATCTTTATCACGGTAAATAAGTACCGTAAAATCATTAGAGTCCTCAAAATGCACATCTCTCTTTTTACTTGACAAGATATTAACCCTCAATATACTCACGGAACGCCGCCGTGACATTCTTTGGTTTTGGTAACGGCATCCAATGCGTCCAATCACTTCCTCCACCATATTCACCGTGTTCCCATTCAGTAGATAAGTAGTGATTACCCCATTTTGTTTCAATAAGCTCACAAATGAAAATATGTTGACCTTCTAGGCAAAGAATCTTATCGCAATCAGGGAATTCTTCTTCGCGATCTATCCATTCATTCATGTTGATTTTTTAAGCATGATTTCCAACCACAAGGTTTATCTTCTGCCTTCCATTAAATTGGGTAAATCGTTTTGTTTTTTTGTTATAGTCTCTTATCCATTCATGATCTTCATCTACGTACATTGTGAATCCAAGACGATCTTCATCATTTACGTCACATTTCCATCCCTTAGAAGTCATCTTCGCAATAACACCCTCTTCCCATGTAGACTGATCATTCATCATTTCCCCTCTTTTTACTTGACAAGATATTAACCCTTAATATACTCACGGACGGCTGCTCCGGAGCCGGAATGAGGAGGCTCCCGGGACGCCGCCGTGGCATGCTTTCACTTTCCCCTTGATTCTAATTCTTTTCCATCTATCATTTCAAGCTCTTTCAAGGAGCCTGATGCTGTGCGTGAAGTGTAATGTTGACAAGCCCGACCATGAGATGTCTTGGAGTACCAAGCGTGGGTGTATGCAATCTCCCTGCAAGGCGTGTAAGAACGAATCCAATAAGAAGCGCGATAGATATATCTTGAGAGAGAAAGGACGCTGGAATGAGGGAGATAGGCCTATCAGGAAGCAGTTTGTCTTGAGACCTTCCTACTCGGCTATTCCCAAATCATGATGATAGTCATTTTGACGCTATCAACGCCCGCATCGAATTCTTTGACCGCCTCTTCCACAAAGCGCTTTAGAGTTACATCATGCAAACTAATGATGATGGGATCTGTGTCATTGGGATAAATGACATGGCGCTTGGACATCTTCTTTTCTTCGTTGGCTATCTTGATGTTGATCTCGATCATAGGAATGAGATAGTGGTTACGATGATTTCTAGAGAGAAGAGGATGACCCCTAAAATAGTGATACGCATTTCCCTTGGGCGGGTTGTTGATGGATTAATGCGCGAACCTCCATAGAGTTTGACCGGAAGGTGGCCCAGTCACTTGCCCAACTCACTTTTTCTTATGCTTCATGGCTTTCTTGCCAGCATCGACGATCTTATCCCTCTTCTTATCGGCTTTCTCCAGGGATTTTAGATCTTTCTCCGTATGCTTTACTTCGCGCTCTATCTTGCGGATCTTAGCGTCCATATCTACTTCTTGTGATGTTTTTTGTGAGCAGCTTTTTTGCTGTGGTGCTCTTTTTTAGCGCTTTTCTCAGGCATTTCTTTATCTTTGTGATGCGCTGTTTCCATTTTGTGCTTAGCCATATAACCTCAAATTTTGAATACGAAACACAGAATCTGATATAGGAAATTTTTAGGCAACAGAAAGTTTTAGATTTTTTGCGGACACAGCGTGCCGCAACTGGTCGTTGGCTTCCTGCGGCTAGCAGGGAGACGACAGCTTGAGGGGGAAGTTATACCTAGAAATGTGCGGTTATACCTGAAAAACTCTTTAGTAGTCTTCGGGTCTTTCTAAGAGACATATATGCGTAATTTTCCCCTCCCGTTCTTTAGGAAGAGTGGTTACTTCATAACATGCCGGCCACATTGCCATACGGAATAAGTCAACATCGTCATCATACTCAAACAGACCTATAGATCCTTTCCATAAACCTAAAAATTGCTGGTCCGTGGGAAGGTCGGATCTATCATCTGTGTTTTTTCTGGTTATCCACTTCACTTGCGGTTATTTTTTCTTGGGCTTTGGAATCTTAGCGCCAGCACGACGAGCTGTGTCAAGAGCAGCAGCGACACTTTGAGCTTTGCTGTGACCGGACTCTTCCATTTCCTTAATATTCTTGCCAATTGCTTTCTTAGATTTTGACTTAATGAGCGGCATATCTTCTCCTTTTTTATGCACTTCGACATCTACAATCCTTTCCAGAAAAGAAAAGTCCCCGGTTTTAAGAAACAGTGCAATTTCCTTATCTTTTCTATGGATTAACACCATATCCGTCCAGTCCATTCAAGATTACCTTTCATCCTCTCTTAAGAACGTGAAAAGCTTATCGTCTATCCTGACGGAAGATGGGAATCCGATTTCATATTGATCTCCCACCGTCGATTCTCTCAAGTCTTTAATTGCAAGGACAAGTGTAGCATAGACCACTTTGGCTACTTCTTCTTGATTCATTTCAATGTTCATCTTCCCACAGCTCCTGGATCACAATGATTGTCTTTGGCTCTTTAGCATAGCACTTTTTAGTCTCACCAGAGACAACAATACTATCATCTGATAATACCGTCCCAACGAGGCAATCCTCAGCGAATTTTCGCATGTTCGTCGCATCGGGACGTTTAGTATGCCAAACCGATTTTTCTTCAGCGATGCGTTTGAGTATTTTATTAAGATTAACGATGGGAATTGGCATTTCGAAAAGAAAATCAACGCGTACCGCTCTTTCAATGATAGGTCGTCCGCTATGCTGTAGCTTGAGCTGCCACTGAGCACATCGCTTTTCTTCATAATGCGGGTTGAATGACTTCTTGCCATAGCCGCGGTGCGACGACCAAGCGACCGGGACACCTTTAATCTCGTACACATATTTACTCATCTACCTTCTTCTTTTGATGGTTTTGGCAATTCCATCCAGTGCGTAGCCACTTCGTTTGTTCCCCTATCCATATCATTAATCCAAATACTTCCTGAATTCCCCGTGTCCCAAACTCCTAAACCCTCTTCCTCAAAATCACAATAGGCGTAACCGTAAGTTACTTCTTTTTTTCCATTAAGAAACAAGAATCTATGTTTCACTCCTAAAAGAGGCTTTTCATCACAAACGCTAACCCATTCACCCATCACTCACCTCTATAGATCATCCAATTTTTTAAGTTTACCATTAATAATTATAAATCCCCAATAAGTGATTGGAACCTCTGCTCTCGTCAGCTTATGCATTCTCCATGCCAGTGGCGCTCGGGGCTTTCCTCTTCCCGTGGCCCATTTGTATACGGCTCCATATGAACATTTCATCATTTCAGAAAATCTACTCACGGTAATGTTCTTGTCCAATAGGTACTTTTCTAGTAGATTATCCACGTGTAACGCCCTTTACTATGTAAAATGATGAAAATGTACAGCATTGTGAAGTATTTGTCAAGCAAACGTGTAGGAGATTTATCCCCTATGCCTAAGATGAACGAGCGACTTCAGCTATACTTTGATTTTTATAATGACGACAATTTGTCTATGGGTTGTGAAAAGAAGTTGCGGAAAAAGAAACGTTCCGGCAATAATGATGGCATTCCTAAAAAAACAGGAGGGAAATGATGGACTGGTTTCAAGTGATAATAATCGTAGGTTCTACGTTAGGGGGTTGTTGGCTCATGTGCAGGGAGAGCACAAAAATGCGTCAAGAATTCTCTAAAGACAGGCGGGAGTTTTATGAAAAATTTCTTGCCCTTCAAGAAACCCATCTTCAACTGATTAGAAAATATATTGACAATAGGAAGTAAAAAAACCCCCAAGCTGTGAACTTGGGGGCCAACAAAAACAGGTGCAAATGAAAATGAAACAGTCAGACAATAGTGCAATCAAAAAGATTTCACAAGAAAAATCTGAGGAGCTAATACACCGTCTTCTCAACAAGCTCGAGGCTACATGTGTAGCTATGATCAACACGATCGACGCTTACCGCCACGTTTATGATTCAACTAAAGGAGGCAAGTAATGCTTGACTACTTATTAGAGGAACCGTGTGAGGATTTCAGACACAGCGTATGGAACAAAGATTGGCTGATGGCTGAGTTTCAAGAACACGTCGTGAAGCCCACGATCAACTCATCCTGGGCGATTGACGAATTGGAGGCTGGTGTTCCAGTCAACGCCATCCTGGACAACATCTGGGAAGATTATGAGCCTTGGGCAGAAAAGTATTTGAGAGAGGTGTCAGATGATGAATAAAGTCACAGTGAGTGTTTCTTATGCAATTGATCAATGCGTCCATTTTCTAGATCAAATCGCTTCTGCGAGAATAAAGTATGTCCCTCAATCCGTCGAGGTTTTAGACGTTAGATTCGAGAAAGAGTGGTATCCGGGCGAGACAAAAATCACATTTTATGGAGTAGAAAAATGAGTTTACAATCAGATCAAGTTAATGAATTAATGGGAGCCTTGGCTAAAGCTCAGGGCGAGATGATCCATGCTGTAAAAGACAGTGTGAACCCCCATTTCAAATCAAAATTTGCCGACCTTGCAGCGGTATGGCAGGCTTGTAGAGAGCCTTTGGCTAAGAATGGACTTGCAGTCACACAGACTATGGATTTTGCTGGAGAGAGGCAGGTATTAGTGACGACTTTAGGTCACTCATCTGGTCAGTGGATTAAATCCATCGTAGCCCTTCCTATTCAGAAGCCGGGAGCGCAAGAGTTAGGTTCGTGCCTCACGTATTGCAGGAGGTATGCTCTCGCTTCAATGGTGGGCGTTTATCAAGATGATGATGATGGGGAAATAGCTCAAAAGAGAGAGGCCCCCAAAGGCCCTAAAATCACAGAGAGACAGATAGTTGAAGTTGAAGAATGGTTAGTTGCCTTCCCAGATGCTAGAAAAACTTTGTGTGATAGGTATGGGATACAAAATGTTGCGGATCTAGAGCAAAAAGATCTTGCGTTTGTAATTGGTGTGTTTGAGAAGAGGAAGAAGAAAGCTGAAGGAGAGAAGGCATGAAGTTGGAAATAGGATCGCAAGAATGGCTTGATGCCCGTCGGAATCTGATAACAGCTACAGACGCAGCGGTTATTTTAGGGGTAAGTCCCTGGAAGACACGCTTGCAGCTGTATTATGATAAGGTGAATGGCTCTGTGAGCGAACAGACGGCAGCGATGAAGAGAGGGCTGGATCTAGAGCCTGAGGCTAGGCGTGCCTTTGAGAACATGACAGGGGAGTTTGTCTGTCCTGAATTTAGGCTTCACCCTGACCTAAAATGGATGGGTGCTAGCTTTGATGGCATCAATGATGCGGGCGTTCTGGTGGAGATAAAATGTCCCGGCAGTGATGACCACAAATGTGCTCTGGATCGAAAAATACCAGATAAGTACATGCCTCAACTCCAGCATCAAATGTATGTTGCTGAGGTTTGGAAAGCATATTATTTCAGCTACAGACCAATGGATGCTAATCCTTGCGCTCTGGTCATGGTGACAGCCGATGAAAAGTTTCAGATTAAAATGCTTCGGGAGGAGAAAGAGTTCTGGGATATGGTTCAGTCTAAAACACCACCAGAGGCTGAAGATCGAGACATTTTGATTCGAGAGGATAGAGTGTGGCTTATGATGGAAGAGGAGCTTTTAGGGCTGATTCATAAGGTTGATGCGCTATCTGAGAGGAAAGAGGAGTTGAGGAAGAAGATGATTGAGATGTGTGAGAATAGGCCGACCCGTGGGTATAGGTTGAAATTCAATCCTATCAACACCAAAGGAGCTGTAGACTATTCTAAGATCGCAGCGTTGAATGGGATGGATCTAGAGCCGTTTAGGAAGGCTTCAACGATAAGATGGAGGATGGACGAATTATGAAATGGACTAAAAGTTTTTTCTTTTCTAAAGGAATGGTTTATTTAGAGAAAGAGCAGATTGAGGAGAGCACAGAAGATGAACTCATCAAACATTTAGAATCTGAAAATCTGAGCATTAATAGTGGATGTATGGTTGTTACAGAGCTTTTGAAAAGGCTCGTCAAAGGGTATAAGGTACACAGAGGATAAAATAATGTTTACATATGAAAGCAAGTCACTGCCTAGACCCCTCTTCGTCAGAGATGAGGAGGGTAGCTGGGTCAGAGTGCATAATATCGATAAGGTTTGGATATGCGTTGAGAGGGGAGAAGATGATAGAGTTAACGATGATGCCAAGTGCGTTTACATCGTCACCGCCACCATGAAAGATATGGGTAATTTTAATGTGTACACGGATCTTAAGACTTTTGAGAATCAAGGTGAGGCTCAGGTTTGGATGGATCATTTCATGGAGGGAATCAATGGTTAAATGGATTAAGGATTCTCAAGGGGATTTCTTTAGGGTAGAAAGCATTGAAAGAATATTTATCAACGAGGTAACCACAACCCCGCCTTTGCAGAAATATTTTTCTGTCTGCGTTGAGATGAAGTACCATCCGAACTGGGATTCCACCGTAGAATTGATGAGATTTGAGGAGGAAGAAGATGCTAGAAAGTGGATGGGGATTTTGGTGGAAAAACTAAATGAGGTTGAGAAGTAAGAGGCACAGGTTTAGGCTTGTCGATGTTTTAAAATAGAAAGTCCCCTTGCTACAAACAAGAGGACAATCCGGATAGACGAGTTTATTTCTCTGACGAGTTTTATTTCTCCATCCATTCTAGTTTAGCCGCCAGAATGCGTGATATCTTATCCAGGATTGTCAATTAAAGCGAAGTAAAATACAAGCTTTATACATAGCAAGGGGTCTCAACCTGGAGATCCCGATGAAAAAAGCCTGTCTCACACAAGATCAAATCAAAGACTTCTTCGCCAAATACTCCCAGCTCACAGGCCTCCAAAAAAGATTGTTTAAGTTGTTGCATTGGTATTCCAGAAGATATCCAGCTGTCTTCGCGTCTCATGAACGCTTTGCCCAACGATTAAATTGTAACCGAGAGACTGTCTGCCGAATGATGAGAAAATTTTTACTTTATGGTTGGGTAAGTTGGAGGTCGAGGGGTAAATGGGACACAAATGAGTACACTCTTCTACCTGGACTGGTTGATATAGATCTGTCTAATAATCAGTGCTTTGCAAGGGATTTGATCACACCGTCGATCACACCTAGTACTATTAGTAACAAGAATCATACTAGTAAGCCGGAAACTGGTGGTTTAAATGAAAAACTTGACAAGGGAAAGGCCATAAGAAAACAAAAGTTGATAAATATTCCCGAGCGAATCGACAAATTCAACCTTCCTTATGAGATAAAGCTGAAACTTTCGATGGTTCCTGAGGGAATTTTTCAGAATGTATTGGATTCCGCTAAGTGGAAACACGAAAATGGATGGGTGATAAGGGATCAAAATAACTACGTAGCAGGAGCAGCAATAAGGATGGCTCAACAGCAGGGGATTAAGCTAGATTGGCCGGCTTACTATGCCAGCATGAGAAATTACCAAGCTGGAAATCTCTATGGAACTTGAGCAAGACCCCTTCCTCATCGAGAACTGGCAGCAATACGCCAAGGACTGCTTAGAACAGGGTAAATTGTGGCTATTTCGCAAGACCCTCTGTGATTACATATGGCTCACCAACAGGCCCGTAAAACAGGAATTAGAGGCATTGGCGAGGCAGCGCCAGGGCGAGATGATGCGGGAACAGTTGGATGAGCAGATAAAAAGGCGCAAGACTAGGGTGGAAAAAACGAACAGGAAATTCATTTGACAAGAAAAACTTTCTCTGCTATGTTAAGTGAATAAATTTTTATGGATTGTGTTGATCGGGAATTACGGCTAACATCCAGCATGTAAAGTAAAAAATGCGTGAAAAAATAATTTTAATCTGTGGGTTTACTGCAGCAGGAATCTTGCTGGGATTCATCATGTATGCTCTTCATGCAAACATTCACTCAAAGTCGCTTCCGAGCAAAATGAAAGATGCCTATGAGAAGTATTATGATTACGAAGAGAGCCAAGAATCCGAGGGTGACGGGATCGGGCATAGTGGTCGTCCTAGGGTGGTTTTTGTTGGGAATTGAGGAAAATTTATCCAAACGCAGGATTTAAATAAATGATTACATTTTTCAGGATTTGGATGACGATGAGATTTTATGCTGTGGCGATAGCCACGATAGCGATGTTAATTATTGCATTGAGGATGTCTACATGAGCAATAACAAAATTCTATGCTACTTCACTTTAGCGGTGGTAGCGGTATCCTTAATTCTTACACGAGTTGCTGTAACATGGGAAGACCACCCAGATGTAGCTATCATTGACCACTTTTTTGACTTTCATTTAGATCTCGATGCTCTCGTCCAGGATGCGCAGAAAGAGGTTGAAGACAAAGAAAAGGCTAAGAGGGAACATGAGGAAAATATTGCGTTGTGGGTCAAGGATATTGAGTCTTTGTGGAAAGATGATGATTGCAGGCAGTTTATTCCGGATACTGACAAATAATAGAAGGAATAAAAAAAAACCATCTCAAAAAAAAGGGATTAGAGTAGACCCTTGTGCCATTGTTAATATAGATATATAAATATTATTTAAGCGCTAATGTATTCAGTGACGATAATAATTCCTGCTGTCCCAGCTCCTCCGGCTACTGCTGCTCCTTGAGAAGTGTAATTCTGTGCTCCACTACCACCGGCCCCATATCCCAATCCTGCATTGCCAGCAGCGTCCAATATAATAGAAACTCCCCCAGCTCCTAGTTGGCTGTTTCCTCCACCGCCTCCCATCCCAGTTCCGGAAGTTATTGAAATAAAATATGGCTGACCTGCACCACCTGCTGTCCGGTAATCTCCCCCTGAGCCGCCTGTTCCTCCAGCCGTTCCTCCTCCTCGCACTTGAGTTGTAGCGGCACCTGAAAATCCGCCCCCAGTGCCTCCGGCAGCTGTAATAAGCACTCCTAAGCTAGTTTGTCCACCATTTCCTCCAGCAGCCCCACTATTTGCAGCGCCAGCTCCTCCTATTGTGACAGTTTGAGAAGCTCCGATAGATGCAGAAGAAAAAATACCTGCCGCATACTCTCCAGCGCCTCCTCCGGCTCCAGCAGAACAGGTCGTTGCACCTGTGGCTGCAGCTCCACCACCGCCACCACCGCCTCCTAAACATTGGACATAACAATATTTCATTCCAGAAGTTGGAGTATAGGTACCTGATGAGGTAAAAACCTGATTTTTTATTTGATCAAATGCTGCTGTTGCAGAAATAGACTGCCAAGTTGGCAATGCTGATGCTCCATTACTGGTGAGAACCTGATTAGACGATCCAACTCCAGAAACATTCTGAAAAACTCCCGTAGCTGTCGTTCCAGCGCAAACAACAGAATATGCCGTGAAAGTTGTATTTCCAGTTCCACCACCTGCCACTACTGCGGTTCCAAAAACAGGCTGTGAAGATGCTCCCTGAGAAATAACAGGAACGCCCGATGTCGCACTAGGAGCCACATTATTCAGAAGATTAGAAGCACCCCCTGTCTGAATATTATATTGAGTGATCGTCTGATCTGATGGATTTATTGTTGTTGGCATAAAATTCTCAATTTAAAGTCCAGTTACCCACAAAAGAAGCAGCCCTATAGACCGTACTAGCCCCACTTGTCGTACATATAAATTCAATACAGTCTCCAGCATTTGTAGAAACGGCTGTTCCTGTCGCTCCAACTGTTCCTGATGCTGATCCAATTAATAGTTGTTGATTGGCATTTGGGGTGATCGTTGCCAGCCCAGCCTTTCCTACTATTTTGAAGGTGTCTCCAATATTTGCTGAGGCAGGAAGTGTATATGTTACTCCTCCTCCGCGATCAGTGAGATATCCATTCTCTACAGAAATTGTTTGTGTAGCACCCGTCACATCCGTCCAGGTAAAACCAGAACCCGTAGCTGCAATAGTAATTGTATTATGACCATTTGAAATTGAAATTCCAGTTCCGGCAGAAAGAGTTGCTGCTGCCGGAGCACCTGCGCTTGAACCAATTATGACCTGACCATCTGTTCCCAAAGCCGTAATAACAGGGATTCCTGATGTTCCAGTGGTCAATACTCCGTTATTCGCTGTTGCTAGACCGGCAACAACGCTTGCGGATGAAGAATAGAGGATTTGATTGATGGTGGTTGTTGAAGGATAAGTCGCTGTCGAATAAGAAGGATCTGCACTACTATTATTTTGAAGCACAGCTCCAGTATTTGCTGTTGCTGCAATATTGGTCAAAGTGCTTGAAGTAGAACCACCTACAATGACAGCATGTTGCGTTACAGCTGTTCCTGTAAAGGCGGTTCCTGTATTTCCTACAATCCCCGTTGTGGCTGCATTAATACTGTTTGCTTCTGTCATTGCTGAACCTTAAGTTGAGAGACAATTACTTGCATTTTAGCCAATGGGATTTCCTGTGAAGATGTAGAAGATGACAGATAAACGTTGTCTCCATATACATCTATAATAGTCACTAGATAACATACCCCGACAAGTCCCGAGGTGTTGCATAATATTTGATATGTTTGCCTTTGCTGGTATGTTAATTGCATATATCAAGCCGTTGTCCATGTTCCTACTACAGAAACCGCGTAGAAAAACCCATCTGTCGCATTAAATCTTAGTGTCAGAGAATCTCCAATCGCATTGCTGGTCGCAGTTCCCGCTGCCGATGAAATTGCCGAGCCTATCCTAATCTTTTGCGCACTCACAGCTTGAATAGTCAGAGCGCCTGATGTGGTACACACATAAATAAATAGATCTCCATCAGCTAGTCCAGCTGAAGCGGGTAAAGTTCTAGTGACAACCGCTGTTACAAATTCCCCTGTATTCAATGAGCTGGTAGCACTGGCTCCGACTTGAGAGAATGGAGGAGATTTGACAGTAAGTGTGCTGCCAGATCCAGAAGTTTTAGAACCCGACAAACCTACTATATTCCAGTTGCCAGAAGTTGGACTTAAAGCTCCGCCTGAATCTCCTGTAATGGTCTGACCAACTACCGAACCACTCACTGCAATTGTAATAGAATTTGACGCATTTGTGATCGATATCCCAGTTCCGGGAGTAAGCGTTCCTGCCGCTGGAGATCCTGCGCTTGATCCTATTACAACTTGACCGTCCGTTAGGGCAAGCCAAGTTGGAACGCCTGTGGAGTTTGTGGAGAGAGATGCTCTGTTTACCGTAGCAAGCGCTGACATGACGTTCGAAGAAGAGGCGTAAAGAAGAGTGCTTACAGCGTTTGTGTTGGGATAGGTTGATGTGGTGGCAGTCCAGTTAGTTCCATCAGCTCTGAGGATAGTTCCTGTCCCGGTAGCTGTAGATGGGTATGTAGCTGTTGACCATGTAGGATCTGCTGCGGAATTCGCTTGAAGTACTTGACCAGTAGATCCAACTGAAAGTTGAGTAAGTGTCGCTGTGCCCGCTCCCACTTGAATTGCGTGATTAGT
>Ga0070733_10000938_pt1 | contig 22425 bp, 23 predicted proteins | sample Coa_R1_9_FD_66450 | JGI IMG/M metagenome (GOLD analysis project Ga0070733, IMG submission 66450) | Surface soil microbial communities from Centralia Pennsylvania, which are recovering from an underground coalmine fire - Coalmine... | ecosystem: Environmental > Terrestrial > Soil > Unclassified ...
TGGTGGACGCAACAAATCGCGTCCCTACGAACGTTACCACCATTTTTACATGTTGACGCATTCACAGGCCCTGCTACGGATGATTAATCATCAGCGATGCCTCATGCTCGCGCAACAATAATCCCTCCTCATAGATGCGGCGAATCACGTCTTCGATCTCCGGTTCCTGGAAGGTGACATCGCGTAGCTGGTAGCGCGCGCCCAACCAGGCCACAAGTTCGTGAGCCGGAATAGCGCCGCGCTCGAAGCTCAACCAGATGCGCGGGATTTCCGCTCGCGCCTGGCGCACTCCGGCGGGCAGTTCCGTTAGCAGCGGTTGACCTCCATCGTCATATGGCAGAGCAGCCAACGCGGAGGGGCTGAACTCGGCGATCAGGGTGCGCTCGCCGCCAAAACGAACGCGGATATCGGCGACAGTGCCATCGTAGAGCTTGCGCCCATGATCGATGATGAGTGTGCGCTGGCAAAGCATCTCGATATCGTCCATGTCATGTGTAGTGAGCAGCACCGTTACCCCTTGCTCTGCGTTGATAGCCCGTAAAAATTCACGGATGCGCGCCTTCGCCACCACATCCAGCCCGATAGTTGGCTCGTCCAGGTAGAGTAGTTCAGGATCATGCAGCAGGGCAGCCGCGAGGTCGCCGCGCATGCGCTGACCCAGTGAGAGCTGGCGCACAGGCGTATCGATGAACTCATCAAGAGCCAGCAGAGCGCGCAAACGCTTCAGATTAGCCGCGTGACGCTCTGCTGGCACCCGATAGAGGTAGCGCAACAGGCGCAGCGAATCGATGAGTGGTAAATCCCACCACAACTGCGAGCGCTGGCCAAAGACCACGCCGACGCGCTGCGCCAGTTCCCTACGCTGGCGCGTAGGGTTAAGTCCCGCTACGCTCACCTGTCCGCCCGTTGGCACTAGAATACCGGTGAGCATTTTGATAGTGGTTGATTTGCCCGCGCCATTGGGTCCAATCAATCCAATCATCTCGCCGCGCTCAATGCGCAGCGACAGATCATGCACAGCCTCAACGATGCGCACCTGGGGATCGACTACACTGCGTAACCCGCCTATCAGACCCGGTCGTCTTCTGGCTATACGAAACGATTTGCTCAGGCTCTCGGCTTTAATCGTGGCATCCATTGAGAACACCTCCTCTCGCTTATTGCGATACATAACTGTGACTCTTCTGTGACGAAATTCCTTTTCATTTCACCTCGATCATACTCCTTTTACCTTTCAACTCCCTGTACTCTGGTAGCGCCTGACGCCAAAACTCCACAGCCGCACTGCGATGCTTGCGAAAGCCAGCGCCGCCGCGGGGGCTAGAAAAACTACCCAACCGGGCAGCCCGAGAGGCAGCGCTCTATCCAGCAGGTAACAGGTGGGCAGGTAAGCGCCAAAGGCCAGCGGAATGACGAAAAGCAGGATGCGCTGGAGAACCTGGTGGTAGATGGTAATAGGGTAACTCAGCATCTCGCGCCCGCCGTAGAACAGGATGTTGGTGAGTTCGGTAGTCTGGACGGTCCAGAAGCACATGGTCGCCCCCATAAGCAGGATAGACATGAAAATGAGCGCGCCACTCATAACGCTGATGGATAGCACGAGCAGTTTTAACGGCGTCCATTTGATACCATGTAACAGTACCAGGCTCACGATAAAGGCAAGTATGCCCTCCGTTAAACGCCCCAGGCGGCGCAGGCGAAATTCGCTGCTGGCAACCAGGAACAGCGCGCCCACGGGGCGCAGCAGCACACGATCAAAGTCTCCCCGGCGAATGGTTTCATCGAAGACATCAATACCCGCCCCGAAAAGTTCGGCCAGCCCGAAGCTGAACGAGGCGACTGCAGCGAGCATAGCCACCTCACCGATACGCCAGCCAAACATGGTGGGAAACGGCACAAAATAGATCAGCATGGAGAGAAACTCCAGAATGGTCACAGCGAGATAGCCGAGAATATCGATTACAACATTGATCTTGTATTGCAGTTGCGCTCGCACCTGCATGAGAATCAGGCGTCGATAAAGGCGCAGGTCACTCATGATGGCATTCATATTTATGCTTTCCTTCAACTCAACCAGCATCAACTGGATGACCGTAGGGCTAGCCGCCTTGAACCACAACGCGCCTCGTCGCCCTGGCGGCAACAAAGCGCACTAAGAGCGTCATTACTAACAGCCAGGCAAGCTGGCGCAGGAATTCAAGCAGCATTTCTCCACCGGCCAGTTTGCCCAGAAAAATCTGGGCGGGAACATTCATCAGGCCACTGAAAGGCAGCCAGTCGGCGATTGCGCGCAGCCACGCGGGGAAAAATGGGAGAGGGACGTAGTTCCCCGTGAAAATGAGCGCTATCACTGTGGCTAATGTGCCAAAGGCGCGCGCCTCAACTATCCAGAATGCAGCAATGTTGAAGAGTACGCGGTAGGCGATACCGATCATAGCGCCGATAGGCAGACTACAGGCGAAGGCCAGCCACAGCCGCCAATCCAGCGGCGCGCCGAAACCGAAGAGCAGCATTCCCACCAGGTAGGTCGGCAAACCGCGATAGAGCAGGTAATAGCCACTGCGCCCAATTTCGCGGCTGAACCAGTACCAGTAGAAATCGCATGGTTTGCTCAAATCTGAGACGACCTCGCCCGAACGAATTGTCAGCATCAGGTCATACCAGCCAAATGTTAAGACGATCATCACCATCGATTGCACCAGCCAGACGTAGCGCAGCGCATCGCGCAGGTCGTATCCGCCCGCTATAGAGCGCACCTGAAAGAGAGCAATCATGACATAGCTGAAAATCATGCCAAAGACGATGTTTGCCAACATTCCCGCAAGATTGGCCCAACGATAAATAAGCTGCCGCCGGAAAGCGGTTTGGGCTACCTCTACATAGAAACGCAGCATCTCTTCCTCCCCTGTTTTTTCCCAGCACAAAAACCCAGCAACCCGCCCTATAGGGGGGTTCTGGTTTCCTTGTCCTGGTCGCGGACACGCACAATTGCGGGACAGCCAGTGGCTACCCCGTGTCGCCTTTGCAATTTAAGATGCTACCTGGTTTGCGGCAAAGGCGCCTGCACAGTGTACCACCTGTAGATTATCAGGTCAACAGTTTTTTCACCAGTAAGTTGCAATCAACAAACCTGTTGTACTCTTCTCTCCGCTATTTAATTGCCCTCATCTCCTGTTCATGTTCAACAGGAACCGCTTGCCAGTCCACCAGCGCATCGAAGTGCTCCAGGGCGGTCGGGTCGCTATCGGCTGCCCAGCCATCGCTATGCGGCAGGACATGGCGATGCAAGTACAACTGCGCGATCAGCAGTTTTCGCCTGCCCGTACCCTCAGGGCCGCGCAGCAGCTCAGCTTCGGCCTGTTCCAACAGCAGGACAACGATTGTCAATTGCGCCATGCGCTCCACCAGCCCGCGTATGGGCAATTGAGCATGATCTGTATCCAACGTCCCCGCTTCGCGCAGGCGTTCCATGAGCTGGTTGACAAGGCGCTGCACCTGCTGCGCGGCGGGCGCGACGACAGCCTGTTGCAGCGATTGCAAACGCTGGTGCAGCATGCCAGAGAGAGCGGTCGCTGCTCCCTCGCGCTGAATGGCGCGCGCCACGTCCAGCGCAATTACATTGCTAGAACCTTCCCAGATGACATTCACAATGCAGTCGCGCAGCATGCGAGCATTCACCCAGTCTTCGACATAGCCATTGCCGCCGCGCATCTCCAACGCTTCCAGTGTGACGTACTCGCCGCGTTTGGGAATGTAGTATTTACAGAGAGGTGTCAGAATGCGCAGCAGGCGGCGATCTTCTTCCGCGCCATGCGTGTCTACTCGTTCAAGCACTGCCGCCGTCTCAAATGCCAGGGCCGCGCAACCCTCGACTTCGATCAACAAATCCACCAGTTGCCGCCGCATCAGCGGGTGATCCGCCAGGTGACGCCCGAAAGCGCTGCGCCCGCGTGTATGGGTTAGCGCTTCGAGATAGCTGCGCCGCATGGCAGCCAGCGAACCAATAGCAGCCCAGACGCGCGTTAGATTGATCATCTCCGTCATCTGCACAAAGCCGCGATCCAACGCGCCGACCTGGTAAGCCAGCGCGCCATGCAGGGTGACCTCACCTGTCGCCAGTGAGCGCGTGCCAAGTTTATCTTTGAGGCGATTGATGGTATAAGCGTTGCGAGTGCCATCCTCCAGTGTGCGGGGGACAAGGAACAGGCCAAGCCCGCGCGTGCCAGCCGGAGCGCCCTCTGGACGAGCCAGCGTCAAGATAATAGCGGCTGAGGCATTAGAACAGAACCATTTATCGCCCCATAGCTCCCATTCCGGCTGGAAGCCATCGCCCGTTAGCTCGCGTGATTTCGCGATGGTCGTAGTCAACCCGACATCCGAGCCGCCCTGCTTTTCCGTTAAAAACATAGCGCCCTGCTGGAGTTCATTCATGCTCAGCGCGATCAGAGGCTGCAAGAAGCGGCGCTTCAATGGCTCGCTGCCGTAGCGTTCCAACACGCGAGCCAGCGCATCGGTCATCGAAACGGGACAGAAGACGCCCGACTCTGCCTGCATCCCCAGATAGCCCAGCGCGAATTTGACCGGCTGCGGGACGCGTCCAGGCCAGCCCAGCGCACCTTCGCGATGACAGCAGGCCGCGATAGCAAAATCTTCGTAGGCGATGCGTTCAAGCTCGTGATAGGCGGAATGAAAGACTACCTCGTCGACACGCTGGCCTTTTTTATCGTACTGCACAAGCGCCGGTCCCTGGCGATTCGCTTCCTCCGCCAGTTCGTCCATTTCGCACGAGGCAACGGAACCCAGGTGCGTCAGGATGGACTGCGCGCGTTCGTAATCCTCTTCTGATAGATGCCGCTTCAGTAGGAAAGCCAGATCAGCATCGGCGGTATAAAAATTGATGCCACTGGTATCTGGCATGATTTCTGCCATATTTGACTGCTTTCGCTGCTCTGGAAGATATGGGAAGTCCGGCATTATATGTATCCCTTCCTGTAGAGTTTCACGTGTATACGTTGGGAAGCTAGAAATTGTCATTTCACACCAGTGTAACGAAGAACATTGTAGCACATTCGCTTTAATCGAATTATGCTCAAGCCTTCGCACATGACGAAAGGTAAAGCATGCGAGCAGCTCTGATATTCAACCCGACTGCCGGCATCTCAACAATTACGGAAAAACGGATGTCGCCAGAAGAGACTGAACGAACTATCCTGGAAGGGCTGCGTGCCTACGGGATCGAACCACAACTCCTTTATACAACGCTGGAAGAAGCAGGGCAGAGCCTGGCAAAACAAGCCGCAGATGCCGGAGTAGAGCTGGTCATCGCCGCAGGAGGTGATGGCACCATCCACGCAGTTGCTAGCGGGTTGGTCGGCACACAAAGCGCCCTGGGTATTATCTCTACAGGCACTATGAATAACCTGGCACGCAGTCTGAACATTCCCGACACGATACCCGCAGCTTGCATCACCATTGCTAATGGCAAGACGCGTACAATAGATGTAGGCAAGATCAATGATCATATCTTCGTCGAGGTGGCGGGAATAGGCCTGGAAGCTGCATTAACACCAATAGGCGAGGAGATCAAGCACCCCGGAGTACTTTCAACGATACATGGCGTGCTGGATGCCCTGAAAACATTTTTCGGCTACAAAGCTGCTCGTATGAAAATCACCTTCGACGGAGGCCAACGCGGACCATATCATGCGTTACAGGTAACGATCTGCAACTCTCCTTATTATGGATTGCATTTACAAGCTGCGCCGGACATACTGATGGACGATGGACTGCTCGATGTAATCGTTTACAGGAACTTCAACAAATTTGAGTACCTGCGGCATGCCGTTTCCATGCTCCTGGGTAGAAAACCATATCAGCCCAAAGCCAAACACCGGCGTGTCCGATCAATGCGCGTAACCACGAATAAACCAGTAGAAATTCAGGCCGATGGGGAACTATTTGGATATACACCGGCAGAAGTCACGGTGTTACCAGGCGCGCTGCGTGTCCGTGTTTCAGGGAAGTACGCGCCGGGACTTCACGAAGGCACAGCCGAGAAATATGAACAATTAGCATAAGGGAGCAGGCGCACTATGAGAAGAACACCTCAGCCACCCGAAAAACGAGAACCAGAGGCCACAACGACGAAGCAGGGACCAGCCGTTGCGCCACCACCAATCAGCAGCGCTGTCGAGCAAAACGTGAAGCCGGTGGTGTCAGAGGCGCAGCGTGTAGCGGCTGAAACCTCTGTTTCGGGTCGCCACGCCGTTTCACGCGGCACTATCTTCCTGGCTTTCTACCTCTGGCTGCTTTCCGGCGCGATTATGATTTCCCTGATTGCGCGCTACACGCAGTTCTTCCCCGGTGATAGAGCTATCACACGCAATTTGCAAAGGCAGCATAATCCCTGGCTGCGCCGCTTCATGATAGGCATCTCTGAGATAGGTTTCCCCAAACTTGGCATCCCAATCACTTTGAGCATCGCGGGTATTTTCTGGGCTTTGCGCTTTCGCCTCGAGGCCATTTTTGTGCTGCTGACCTCCTCATCCAATATACTCAACTGGATTGTGAAACGCCTCATCAAACGCCCGCGTCCAACCGCTGAACTGGTCACGGTAGCCCGTGTCATCAACGAGCCAAGTTTTCCCAGTGGGCATGTAATGCACTATATTAACCTTTTTGGCCTGCTGGATTACCTGCTGGCGACCAACTGGCGTTCTGGCCGACTGCGCAATATCTTACTCATCATATGCACTTCACTCATCATCCTGGTTGGCCCATCACGCGTCTACCTCGGCGCGCACTGGCCAAGCGATGTCATGGCGGGCTACATCTATGGCGGCCTCTGGTTCGGCGGCCTGATGACCATTTATCTAAGGATCAAGTCCTGGATTCATCCACCAGCCGGGAAGACACCAGAAGTGATGAAGCCCTTGCAGCAGCCTGGGGATGAAGAATAGCTCTATTGGCTGCATCTAGCACTGCCACTTACTCAAGCAGCGATTCAGGAACAATTCAGCCACCTGTACTACACTAATTAAGGTGTGCAGGAGCGTTTCAGCGCGCTCTTACAGAAGAGATCATTTTCACGATATGGTATGATGAGCATGCACATACAATGTGCCGTACATGCTCAGGAGGAGGCGATGACCATGCCGAAGAAATCCTTGGTATGGCTTACTACCTTTATGCTTTGTATGTTACTGCCTCTTTTCGCCGCGTGTGGGTCTAATGCGAGTCCGGCGACGAATGCAACACTTCCTGCAGGCGAAAATATCTACGTGCTGGATGGCTATACACCCCAGGGAGCGACGAACATATCTCAACACATCGTTGCCTTTCATCCCGGCAATTCCAACGCGGCATTGACGCTGCCTGCCGGCCTGACCACAATGGACCACCGACTGCTCATCGTGGCCACCGCGCAGGCTAATCAGACCACCGTTTCAGTTATGAATACGCAGACCGGGGCGACTTTGCGCGCTCTGACTATCGCGGGGAACTATTCGACCGCCGGGCAGGATTTCAACAACGCCGTGTTGTCTTTCGATGGACACTGGCTGGCCCTGCGCAGCCTGGATCAATCTACCAGCCAGACAACCATTGCGCTGGTCGATACTCAGGTGGGAAAGCTGGTAAATACCATCCACCTCAATGGTGACTTCGACCTGGACGCCATTAACGCCTCCGGCAGCGCGGTTTACCTGCTTGAGCGGTACAATGACGGTTCAGGCCAGTATGACGTGCGGCGTTATGACGTCCCGCAGCACCAGTTGTATCCATATCAGATTTTTGACAAGACGTTACTCTACGACTGGAATATGACCGGAAGAGCAGTGGCGCGACAGATGGCGAGCGATGGCACGACGGCATATACGCTGTACATCGACACGTCCCACAACATCGCCTTCTTGCATATCCTGCCGCTCGATCCGACCTTTCCGTTCGCGCGCTGCATTGAACTGCCGGTTGGCAAATCCACTAATGCCGATCTCCTGGGCTATTACACTCTGAAGCTTTCCGCCGATGGGAGAGCGCTTTATGCCGCCAACGGCGCGTTGGGCGTGGTCAGCGAGATTGATTTGAACGCCGCGGGCGCCTCCGATGTCTTTGATGACAAAATTACGGTGACGCAGCATTTTAACCCAGGCGTTACCAGTATCAGCAGCCAGGACAAATCACGTATGTTGCGCAACGGCGCGGTTCTCTCGTCCGATCAATCCACGCTTTACTTCGCCGGATTGTCCGGTATCTGGTCGGTAAACACCTCCGACTTGCACGCGCAGCGCGGCACATTCAAGCATTTGCTGGCGCAACAATCTTTTACAGGCATCGCACTGAGCCTGGATAGCAAGACATTGTACGCCGTTGACCCTGAGAGTGGTATTACCCAACTCAACATCGCCAGCGGACAACCTGCACGGCTAGTTCAGGGACCTGCGCATGCACCCTGGGACATAGAATGGATTGCCGGTTGACGGCAAGTTACCGTACTCCGCCCTGGTTGTTCAAGGGAACTGCAATGAACGTATGAACGCGAACGCACATATTCTGATCGTCGATGATGATAGCCGCGTGACGAACGCGCTTCGTCGCACCCTTGCATACGAAGGCTACCAGACCTCTGTTGCCGAGAACGGCGAACGCGCCCTCTTGCTGGTGCGCGCGAAGCTGCCAGACCTGGTGATTCTCGACTTGATGCTGCCGGGTATGGACGGGCTTGAGGTGTGCCGCCGCCTGCGAGCCGCCGGGGACGGCATGAGCGTATTGATGCTGACTGCGCGTGACGCGGTTGCCGACCGCGTGGCAGGGCTGGAAACGGGAGCCGACGATTACCTGGTGAAACCATTCGCACTCGAAGAACTTCTCGCGCGGGTGAAAGCGCTGCTGCGCAGGCGCACTACGCCCGATATTGCCCACGAAGCGCTTATCTTTGAAGACCTGGAACTGGATACCGCTACTCGCCAGGCCAGGCGTAGCAACCGCCTGATTGAACTCAGCACAACTGAATATGAGCTGCTGCTGCTGTTCCTGCGCAACCCTCGCAACGTCCTAACACGGGCTCTGCTGATGGATCGCATCTGGGGCATCGACTTTGAGGGCGGCCCCAATGTACTCGAAGTGTATATTGGCCACCTGCGCAGCAAGTTAGAGCAAAATGGCGAAAGACGCCTCATTCAAACCATACGCGGCACAGGCTATGTATTACGTGTTCCTGAACAGTGAGGAGGCGTCAAAGCCATGTACATTCCATTGCAGCTTCGCCTGACACTTTTTTATGCGCTCTTATTGGGACTTGCGCTCTGGTTTTTTGGCAATGTTGCTTATACCCAGGCGGAACAGCGCGCCTCTCATGACCTGGACGCGGCATTGAGCAGTCGCGCCTCCAGCGTTATTCTTGGTAAATTCCTGCTCAACGCTCAAAATATACAAGACTTACCGCTCATTTTGAATAACAGTATCAACGGACTCGGCGCGGGCGATATCGCCATCGAAGTGCTGGATAATCATTTACGCCTGCTTGCTACAACCACCTATAATGCACCCGCGTCTGACATTACTCAACCCGGCGTGACAGGTTCCGACACCAGTCCCATTCCCTGGGATAGCCAGGCAGCGCGGTGGATCGCGCAGCATCCATACCATCCTGACGCAAGCGCCAACAGCATTTACAGCACTGCTACCTTTCAAGGTCAGCCCGTGCGCGTCTATACCACCATCAACCAGGAGACAGGGGACATTATCCAGACCGCCCGATCAGAGCAGGACATCCAGCAATCGTTGGATAACCTGCGCCTGCTACTCTGGCAGGGAGGCGCGCTCGTATTAGCGCTGGCATTGATTGGAGGGTGGTTCATCACCTGGAGCGTGCTGGCAACGGTGCGGCGCATGACTAAGACGGCGCAGCGCATCAGCGCGTCGCAGGATTTCAGCCGGCGCGTGGCGGAGAAATCTATGCTAGGTAAGAACGAACTGACGCGCCTGGCTACTACCTTTAACAGCATGCTTACAGAACTGGAAGAGGCTTATCAACAGCAGCAGCGTTTTGTTGCCGATGCCTCGCATGAACTACGCGCGCCGATCACCTCAATACGCTGCAATCTCGATCTGCTGGCCAGGGCCCCCGATCTCGCGCCTGCAGAAGCCTCCGCCGCGCTGATCGACGCGCGGGCTGAAGCTGACCGCATGGGTCGCCTGGTCAATGATCTGCTCACCCTGGCGCGAGCCGATAGCATACCTCAAGAGCAAGCGTCCGAGTATTATGGCTATACGAAAACGCATGCTTCCAGGCAAGTTGTTGACCTGGATAGTCTTTTGCTGGAAGTTTATCGACAGTACCGCACAGCCGGTGAGTACCAACTCGACACACTGGAAGTAAAGGGGCCGCGCATCATCCTGCTGGACATCACACCTGCCCAGGTCCATGGAGACGCTGACAGGCTGAAAGAGATACTGGTGGCTCTGCTCGAAAACGCCGTCAAATATACCCCATATGAAGGGACGGTTACGCTTTCTCTCACTACAAATGACGAGAGTGCTTTTATAAGTGTGAGCGATACGGGTATCGGCATTCTGCCAGAAGACTTGCCCCACATTTTTGAGCGATTTTATCGCGCCGACCCCGCTCACTCGCGAGATCGCGGCGGCAGCGGCTTAGGTCTGGCAATAGCGCAGAGTATCGTCGAAGAGTATGAGGGCTCAATCGAAGTTGAAAGCACACCTGGCAAAGGCAGCACATTTCGAGTGAAATTGCCTTTTATCATGTAGGACACGATAAATCGTGTCCCTACGGGTTAGCTATTTGGGAGGCTCAACCATAAGCAACGCATTATCGTCCTCATCGAGGATCATCATATAGGTTCCCCAGGGTTGAGGATCTGGTTCCTGGGTAATGCGCACTCCCTTTGCTTTGAGATCAGCCTGCAGCGCCGCCATGTCTGTCACATTGAAGGTAAGCGCCTGTGACTTCCCCATTACCTGGCGATAGTGTTGCCAGTTCTCATCCAGCTTATAGAGAATCAATTCGGTGCGCGCTCCTTTGGGCGCGACAGCAATCCAGCGCGACGGACCCATCGGAGAATCTTGTCGCAATTCAAAGCCTAGCTTGTCGATATAGAACGCTTTGGCCCTATCCTGGTCGCTGACGAAAACACAGACCGTTGCAATCGCATCAATCATGAAGCACCTCCATAGATAATTGTTTGCCAGGCTATCAGTGTAGCCACGCTTTCTCACTGTGTCAAGTACAGGCGGTCGAATCGAATCATTCCCGTCGTGAGATGTTTTATCGCAAACGGGAACGACCACGATACGTCCTCCATCCTCTGAACACGTGTGGTCTCGCCAATGCGACAACGGCAATGACAAAGATGGCAACGCACACGAGCAGAACTCCAATGGAGCTTAGCAGTCCGATCACGCCTCCTACCATCACCTCTTGCTGTCCATTCGCAAATTGCAACACGATAGCCGACGCGACAATCCCTGCCACCGTGAGAAAGAAACCGATCGAAGACAGGAGAATGGCGAGAATACCAAGAGCAAGTGTAGACCCATGCAGCCCCGACTCCTCTTGCGGATAGATCTTCTGCTGCTGCTCCGCCTCATACCCACCCGGATAGTCAGCACGGTACTCGCCGTACTGCTGGCTTTCCTGCCCGGATTGCTGCCACTGTTCCGGCTCTTGCATGCGCATCGCCTTGCTCCTTCCTCTGCCGCTCAAGATAGCTTCTCTTTGGGCTGTGTTTTCTCTCATTAGATACGTTTCTACGTTACATATGTTCCTGCGCTCTGATATGCTGTTCCGTGCCACACAGTTACGGGCGCGCATCGTCACTAAATCACTACTGCGCAGTTCTTCCCCCATCAACCGAAATCACCTGACCCGTAATATAGCTCGCACCCTCGGAGGCTAGAAATAACACGGTGGGAGCAAGTTCGCCGGGTTTGCCAATGCGCTTCATCGGCATGGCATCGGCAATGACCGACTCAGCGCGATCGAGAATGGCTTCAGTCATGCGCGTCCTAAACATTGCAGGGGCAACCGCATTCACGCGAATGCCGCGATTGGCCCATTCAACTGCTAATGCGCGTGTCAGGTTGATGACGGCTGCTTTGCTGGCATTGTAACCAACGGTATTCAACTGCCCACCGCCCAGGCCGGCGATAGAGGCCACATTGACGATAGCTCCCTTATTGCGCTCCAACATATGCCGCCCGACGGTCTGGGACATCAAAAAGGTGCCGGTAATATTGGCATTGATGACCTGCTGCCAGCGATCCAGCGGCATGTTTTCGGCGGGCGCGCCCCATGTCAGCCCGGCATTGTTGACCAGCACATCGATCTTGCCGCACTTCGCCAGCGCCTGCTGTACCGTCTGTTCCACAGAGGCGGCATCTGCGACATCGCATGTCATGGCGTAGGCAGAAATAGCGCGTTCTTTCAGGAACTTTTCGGCCTCGGTCAGCCATTGTTCGCGCCGTGCCGTAATCACGACTTGCGCGCCCGCATACCCGAAAGCATGTGCGATTTCCAGACCTAGACCACGCGATCCACCGGTGACGACAACAACCTCGCCTTTGAAATCAAAGCTGACGGTTCCCATAGATGCCTCCTCTGTGTTAACAACATTCTATGTTTCTTATACCACAGTTAAAAGAACCCTGTGAGATAATTAGAACTGCTGTAAACGATGTCGATTTAGCCAGGTGCCATTCGTCGTTTTACTAGAAGGGTGAAGTTAACGTCCTTCAAAAATTGATATTAGCACAGGGAGGAACAACAATGGCGAATTATATCCTACTCTATAGCGGTGGCAGCATGCCCGAGAGTGAAGCCGAACAAGCAGCAGTAATGCAAGCGTGGGGAGCCTGGTTCGGTCGGCTCGGCAGTGCGCTCGTCGATGGAGGCAATCCCACGACCGGTCAGGCCAGGACCATTGCCAGCGACGGCAGCGTCAGTAATGGCGCGGTGGGGACGATGGTCAGTGGGTACTCCATTATCAAGGCGGACTCGCTGGACGCGGCGGTCGAGCTGGCCAAGGGTTGTCCCGTTTTGGGAGGAGGCGCCAAGATTTCGGTCTATGAAACCTTCCAGGTAATGTAGGCGGAGCCTGATAAAACAAATGCCGGACGACCGCGAAGGTCGCCCGGCAAAAACGGTCGCCTTATTGCTGCATCGGCGGCATTTGCTCTGGATTCTGTGTCCAGGGTTGGCCGGGCTGGTAGCCTTGCTCATACGGCTGAGATGGCTGCTCCTGTCCTGCTGGCGACGATGGCTGGTAGTAGGGCGCTTGTTGCTGTGGCGGCTGATAATAGGGCTGCTGCTGAGGCGGTTGATAGTAGGGCGGTTGCTGCGGTTGTTGCTGTGCGGTGAACCGCTGCTGCCACTGATTGCCCGTGTTCTTCATTGAATTCCATGCTGCCCCGGAACTCCCCAGCGTTAATGCCCGGTAAATGAAAAAGGCCAGGGCGATAAGAAGCAGGATTCCGAGTAGTGTGAACACTATATGAAACACAAACCAGGCCAGCATAAAGCCCAATGGGAAGATCAGAGGAAAGGCTATTGGAATGATATGAGGGAAAAATCTTATTCCCCCGCGATTAGGTTGATATCTATTCCACATTTTTGATGGCTCCTTCGTAAGAGTGAGGCAACTTATTGCAAGCTCTCACTCATTTCACTCGTTTTCGAACAATTTCAAGAAAACTTTCATTCTATAAACTATACGGACGAGACGGTCTGTAGTTGTAGCAGCGCCTGTCTTCGCTCTTTCGCCACGCGCTTTACTTGCGGGAGAAAATGCTGGTATGATGTGAGAAACTGGTTCTTTACCTGGTAAGTAGCGCTATAGACTACAACCAGGTGTAATGCAAAACAATAGGCGCGGAATAGCATGATAACCCATCAGAGTCTCCCGAAGTTTCAGATGAGAGCAGCAGACCAACGCCGTCTCGAACACCTTCCCTGGCATCTCCCGTTGGAAGAATGGCCCGCACATGGTGTATCGACACTTTCGATACGGCATGGCGAGTCGCGCCACCCGGTGATTTTCATCGAGAGCGAAGATGCGCGTTATGCCATCAAAGAGACGACGCCACATATGGCGGAACGCGAGATTCGCAACCTGCGAGAGATTGAATTTCGCGGCATTCCTGCTCTCAGCCCCGCGGGTATTGTTACCGTTCCTGCTCCCCCTCTTTTGTTGGATCAACAGGTACGCGGAAGTACGCTCCAGTATACCAGCGGCGATCGTGGCTATACCGTCACCCACCTGGCAGCGCGCGTGATGCCGCACGCGCTGCTTTTCCGCCTGCCGTTTACCAGGCGTATCAGGCATCGACTGCTGGGGGCTGTTGCCGTACTTCTTGTCGAACTGCACGAGCATGGCATATATTGGGGCGACCCATCGCTGGCGAATATCCTTATACGCATAGATGGGCGGCGCATCATGGCGATCATGGCAGACGCGGAAACGGCAGAGATTTTCCCGGCAGCGGTGGGCGAAGGATTGCGCGAACAGGATTTGAGCCTGTTCCATGAGTCGCTCGTCTGGCAGGCCGAAGACCTGCGCCAGGCTCGCGGGCTGGCAGAAGACGTAGAAGTGCTGGACGACCGGGATTATAAATACTTTGAGCGACGTTATCGCTGGCTGCGCCGCGAACACAAGCACATCGGTTCACACTCCATTGCTCCGACGCTGCCGCAAGTCATGCGCATGCTAACGACCCTGAACAAGCTCGGCTTTTCTCTGCTCGACATGGGTAGCAATGCCTTCGAGACCGTCATCAGCGTATCGCCGGGATGGTATGTGCGCCGTGTCAACGAACTGCTGGGCATTGAGATACCACTTCACTACGCGCGTCGCTTCTATAACATGATCCTCGGCCACCAGGCCGTCATGATTAAAGAAATGGGACATGAAGTGACTGTTGAGGAGGCTGCGCGCGACTGGTACGAGCGCTATCACCTGCGTGCGATTCTATTGCTGCGCCAGGTATTGACCAGCGATCAAGACCCCCTCGAGGCATATTTCGCAGTCATGCGGCATAAGTGGGAGCTTAGTGAGGATGCGGGATACGAGATACCCCTGGATGAGGCGGTCATGAGCTGGGCCATGCACCAGGCACAAACAGGCGGGATCGGCCCTGCTGATCCCGCTGTATTAGCCTCCTATTGGAGAGAACGCCAGCCCGTCGCCGAAGCGCTGGCGCCACCATCCATTGAACACAAAAAATTGGAGCCACTTCTCTCAGAAGAGGAGCAGCCGCTCATCCACCTGCCAGAATCCAAATTAGCCGAGGAATTACAGCAGCGTTCGGAATCTGAAGACTAGCGATTACCCAACACCACCCTCGTTAGGTTTAGGGCGTCCCTACTGCCTACTCTTCGTCGAGACTGTCATCTTCCTCTTCGCCTATGACTTCCCCTATTTTGAAGGAGGACATATTGCCGCGAATCTGTTCCTCAAGGGCGGAGGCAACATCGCTGTTCTGGCGCAGGAATTCTTTGGCATTCTCGCGTCCCTGGCCCAAGCGAATATCGCCGACGTTGAACCACGCGCCGCTCTTCTTGACCAGGCCCATCTCAAGACCCAGGTCGATCAGGCCACCCTCGCGCGAAATACCCTCACTGTACATGATATCGAACTCGGCAACGCGGAATGGGGGAGCGACTTTATTCTTGACCACGCGCACGCGGGTACGGCTGCCCATCACATCCTGGCCCTGTTTGATGGAATCGGTGCGGCGAATATCAAGTCGCACAGAGGCATAGAACTTGAGCGCTTTGCCGCCGGAGGTGACCTCCGGATTGCCAAACATCACGCCGACTTTCTCGCGCAACTGGTTGGTGAAGACCACCGAAGTGTTGCTGCTGCTGATGGCTGAAGTAAGCTTACGCATAGCCTGGCTCATCAGGCGGGCTTGCAAACCAACATGCGTATCGCCCATTTCGCCCTCGATTTCGGCGCGCGGCGTGAGCGCGGCCACCGAGTCGATCACCACCACATCAAGCGCATTGCTGCGCACCAGGGCATCCACAATTTCAAGCGCCTGCTCACCGGTATCCGGCTGTGAAATCAAAAGATTGTTGGTGTCAACTCCTAAGCGAGCAGCATACGCGCGGTCAAGCGCATGTTCGGCGTCCACAAAGGCCGCATACCCACCCGTGCGCTGCGCATTGGCGATGATATGCAGGCAAAGTGTGGTTTTACCGGATGACTCAGGACCATAAATTTCTGTGACACGCCCGCGTGGAACACCGCCGACACCCAGAGCAAGATCCAGAGCAATCGACCCGGTCGGGATCACGTCGACATGAATATTGGAAACATCGCCTAATTTCATAATCGCACCCTTGCCAAAGCGACGTTCAATCTGGGTAAGCGCCTGCTCGATCGCTTTTTCACGCTCACTTGTGGCAGCAGACACGACTGTACTGCTTCGATCCACCATAGACTTTTCCTTTTTACTCATTGGCATTCTCAATTTACAGGGCAGAGGATTCCGGCTTCCCGTCTCGCTTCCCTGCATTCCTCCTTTTAATTAACTGCCGATCCCCTCAAGGGGAGGGGAATCTCCCGTCGCCTCGTTATGGCAAAAAAATAACCATGCTGTGGGCTTTCACCTCAGCGCAGACCAGATTCTTCCCTGATATGTATTCTCTGGCAGGGTCGCGAAAGTGGAAACAGGTAACTCCCTCTGCATCTGTACCCGTTCAATGTAGAACGAGTGTACCATATCCACATCCATATGTCAAGCAATTTCAAAAATCGCGCCGTCCTTCGAGGGCGCGGCCGAGCGTGCCTTCGTCGGCATATTCCAGGTCTCCACCATTGGGAAGGCCGCGCGCAAGGCCGGTGACACGGGCGTTGAAAGGCTTCAGCTCTTTCAGTATGTAATTCGCCGTGTACTCTCCCTCCAGATTCGGATTGGTCGCCAGGATGACCTCGCGCACAGACCCGCTGCTCACCCGTTGCAGTAGTTCATCGATGCGCAGGTCTTTAGGCCCTACGCCTTCGATCGGAGAAATCGCGCCATGCAGCACGTGGTACAGACCCTTATAGACGCCCGTCTTCTCAAGCGCCAGCACGTCGAGCGGCTCTTCGACCACGCAAATGACATCCTGATCGCGGCTTGGATTGCTACAGATCAGGCAGGGGTCGGTTTCAGTGATGTTGAAACAGCGCGAACAATAAACGATGCTCTCTTTGACGCGCATAATGGCTTCAGCCAGGCGGCGCGCCTGGTCGGTAGGGCTGCGCAAAACGAAGAACGTCAGGCGCTGCGCTGTCTTGACGCCGACGCCGGGCAATTTAGAAAATTCTTCAATTAACGCTGCCACCGGGGCTGCGATATTGCTCATAAGTTAAAACAATCCTGGGATTTTCATGCCCCCGGTGAGCGCGCCGCTCATCTTCTGCTGGGCGTCCGACACCTTCTCATGCGCTGCTTTAGCGGCAGCCAGCACCATCACCTCAAGTTCGGCAATGTCTTCTGCATTAAACGCTTCGGGATCGATCTTAACCGCCGTGATTTCAAATTTACCGCTCATGATGATCGTCACCGCGCCTCCGCCAGCGGTGCCGGTAAACTGGGTCGCCTCCAGTTCTTCCTGCATTTTGACGAGTCTTTGCTGCATCTTCTGGATTTCACGCATGTTCATTGAGAAATTTTCGCTCCTTACTTTGGATGAATGTCCACAATTCTGGCCGAAAAGGTGCGCATGACTTCTTGCACAACCGGATCATGGCGCACCTTCTGCTCCAGAACCTCTTTTGATACTACCTGCTTATTCTCTCTCACCATGTGCGTTCTGGCAAGGGTAGCTGCGCCCGTTATACCAGTAGGATCGGCGTAGAGATCAAGAGGGGAAGCGTTTTGCTGTGGCTGCAAGTTCCCAGGCTCCTCCTGTAATAGTGACGAAGGCTTTGCAGAGGGTGACGGCTCGCGATACGCTGACCGCTCAGGAGCCACCGCCGCGCCCGTTGAATAGCTGGCCGCGTCAGGCAGAGGAGCCAGTGATGGAGATTGGTCGGGCGACAGCAGCCGCACCTTGCAGGGCAGGCCAAATTCCATCTCTAATGCCCACTCCAGGTCTTTATAGCGATTCTCGTCCCTCACATACTTATAATGCGCGGACTTTTCGGTCTGGATGACCACAACCGGATGTTCCAGGCTACCCTCGATGCCAACGACTTTATAATAAGCCAGATAGGCAGCCAGCATACTGCTCTTCTGCTTCATGCGCTTTCTCACATTCTCCCAGGCGCCAATAATCTGTTGCACGGTAAAGGGCAATTGCCCATCACGCGGCGCTACCTGGGTTTCCTGGTGAGTAGACGCCGGTCGTATTTCTTCCTGCGAGTGCTGCGCAGTTCGGGCCGGATAGTCAGCCGGGGGAAGCGGTGGCGAGGCAGCAGGTTGCGCAGATTGAACTTTGGAAGAGGACGATCCAACTGTGAGTTGTCTCGACCGGGCGCGGCGGTGTGCTTCGATTGCTTCCAGCGCCGCCAGTTCCAGGCCAAGTTGCGGTGTACCCTGGTTTTTGTGCGCGAGCTCATTCTGCGCGAAGATGCGCGCGCACTCGGTCAATTCCTCCAGCGTAAAACGCTGCGCTATTTGCCCGATCTCGCTTATCTCATCTTCTGTCAGGTCGAGTATAGAGGCGGTATCCGCGCCAGCCCTGGTCAGCATCAAGGCGCGCCAGTATTCCATGACCTGGATATTAATCTGGCGCAGGTCAGCGCCTTCCTCAGAGAGTTCGTTTATGAGGTGCAAAACAGTAGAGCCATCAAGCTCAGCGATAGCTATGATGAATTTAGAGATGGCGCGCGGGTCGGCGATGCCGAGCATGGACTGCACCTGCACCAGTGAAATTTCGCTGCCGGCGTATGCGATGGACTGGTCGAGCAGGCTAAGGGCATCGCGCATACCCCCTGCAGCGGCCCGGGCGATCAGCTCAGCCGCAGAGCGTTCCAATTTGACATCTTCATGTTCCGCTACATGCTGCAAGTGTTCGACGATCTGGCGTGTATTGATGCGCTTGAAGTCAAAACGCTGGCAGCGCGAAAGCACAGTGGGCAGCATTTTATGCACATCGGTGGTCGCCAGGACGAAGATGACGTAATCAGGTGGCTCTTCCAGCGTTTTGAGAAGCGCGTTAAAGGCTTCGGTAGTCAGCATGTGGGCTTCGTCAAGCACGTAGACTTTATATTTCCCATTGGCAGGTGGCACCATAACGCGGTCGCGCAGTTCGCGAATATTATCGATACCACGATTAGAGGCGGCATCAATCTCGATAACGTTAAATGAGGTGCCAGCTGTGATCTCGCGGCATTGCAGGCATTCGTTGCACGGCTCGCCATCGCGGGGATGCTCGCAATTGACGGTTTTGGCAAGTAAACGCGCAGTGCTGGTCTTGCCCGTCCCACGCGGGCCTGTAAACAGGTAGGCATGACTCAGATTGCCACTTTTCAAAGCATTCTTGAGTGTGCGGATGATTGGTTCCTGGCCTACCAGGTCATCAAACGTCTGTGAGCGCCATTTTCGGTAGAGTGATTGAGAGGTCATGCTGCGACTCCCGCCTGTCTGCCAGTTGACGGGCCACGAACCCCCGCCGGAGTTATGAGCAGTCGAACAGAGAAAACCGATTTTCGCCCGGTCCTGCCGATCAGCGCAATCAGGCTGCCCTACGGCACCCAGAGAGGTCCATTTACCGTTGCTTCCTCACGGACCTAGCGGGGTTCACAGACATCTGCCGCGCAGGACCCGATTACGCCGATCGGCAGGACCGGAAGAAAACCGGCCTGTTCCAATTCTTCTCTGCGGAACACCTTCATTGTACTCCTGTGGGGGGCAGATGTCAATTGTTTTTTTCAATCCTTGACAGGGGAGTTGCGCATATAAATATTTGGCCTTACGCGCTCCATCCTGGTTGGAAGCAGGCCCATGTCATCTGTGAAGCTATCCGTGTAGATCATTATCAGATCAATAAGCGTCCAGATGCCGAAGCCTCCGAAAGTAAGCAGCTGAAAAACGCCACTGACAATACGCCCATTGTAGAAGCGATGTATACCAAGCCAGCCCAGAAACAGGCACAATAATGCCGTTGTGCTCCAGTTTCTACTTCCCCCCCTTACCGGCTGATGGCTGAGCGGACGGTCATAATTATCTTTGAAGTCTCCGGTGATTATCATAATCAGGTCAACGAGCGTCCAGATACCGAAGCCTCCAAAAGTGAGCAACTGGAAGATGCCGCTAACAATACGCCCGGTATAGAAGCGATGCACACCTAACGTGCCTAAAAATTGGCATAGCAACACTGTTGCGAGCCAGTTCTTCTGCGGCGCCATTGCCATCATCGGTCCAGGATATTGAGAATATTGCGTCGACCAGGGCTGTTGCGGCGCTTGCCATTCTTGCCATTGAGGCTGTTGCGGCGCCTGCCATTGAGCCTGTTGTTGCTGTTGAGGCTCTCGCGGATCGTAAGGCCGGAAATTGTCCATCGCGACTGTTTCTCTTTTCTTTTCTAATGGGTAGCTCTTTCACGATCAGAGAACGGCGGACGCGATCAATCGCGTCCCTAATGAATATTATCAATCAGGTCGATAATGTCATGCTAAGCGCAGCGAAGCATCTCTGCATGGCAAGCGGGATGCTTCGCTGCGCTCAGCATGACAGATCACTTCCGATCTTGGTCGGTAATGTTCAACAGATATCTTCCAATAAGCAAGTCGTACTTCTCTCGGGCTTCGGGCGGAATCTTGCTGTGGTCCGTCATGATAGCCGTTGCCAGGGCCGAGGGGCATTCGCAGGTATTGGTGCTGCGATCAGCCGGAATCTTCTGAGCGACGCTGCGCAGAATGCGCTGGGCGTTGGCAACGTTGGCGCTGAGATTGCCGACCACCATTTCGACGGTGACGGATTCTTCCGAGGCGTGCCAGCTATCATAATCGGTGGCGCAGGCAATGACGGCATAACACAGCTCGGCCTCACGCGCCAGCTTGGCCTCCGGCAGCGCGGTCATGCCGATGATATCCATCCCCCAACTACGGTAGGTACGCGACTCGGCCCTGGTGGAAAAGAGTGGGCCTTCCATACACACGTAGGTGCCACCCTCATGCACTTTGACGTTGCCCAGCTCGCGGCCCGACTCTACTAAAAGCGCGCTGAGCAAGGGACAAAATGGATCGGCGAACGTGCAATGCACGACGACTCCGCCGTCGTAGAAAGTGTTCACGCGGCTTTTGGTGCGATCAAACAACTGGTCGGGAACAACGAGGTCACGCGGCGCGATATGTTCGCGCAGGCTGCCAACGGCGCTGACCGAAATCACCCACTCGACGCCCAGGCTTTTTAAAGCCCAGATATTGGCGCGCACGGGAAGCTCTGTTGGTGAGATGCGATGCCCGCGCCCGTGACGGGGCAAAAAAGCCATTGAGACGCCTTCGACTTTGCCAACGGTGATGACATCGCTCGGATCGCCAAAGGGCGTGTGTATCGCGACCTCCTCGACATCGTTCATCCCCTCCATGCGGTAGAGTCCGCTTCCGCCGATAACACCAATCTTCGCCTGGGGCATGGATGATCCCTCCTCAAGTGCTTTTAGAATCGGTTCACTTCTTTGCCTGCATTGTACCAGAAGAGAGGAATGGCGTCGAGAGCATGAGTTTGATAGCCCTACTATCAAACTTTCTAACAAATTTCTTATACTTCGTTTACGTTGTTCTAACACAATGCAGTTTATATTACTAGCAGAAAAACAAGTGATGAACTCACTTAAGAAGAGTTCCTGGCATACTTCAAAACTCAAGGAAAAAGTAACGAATTTAGAAGGAGAACACAACTATGGCAAACCTGACACGCTACAACCCGTTCAATGAAGTCATCTCCCTGCGAGATGCGATGGATCGCCTCTTTGAGGACAGCTTTATTCCTCGTACTATGAACACTTTTAACGGCCGTGGCATCGCGGCAAATCTGTTTGAGACGCCAGAGGGCTTCATCTTGCAAGTACCCATGCCCGGTGTTACCGCCGAAGCGGTCGAGATCACCGCGCAGCAAGATACCCTGTCGCTGAAGTGGGAAACCAAAGTGACGACCCCGGAAGGCGCGACGGTTCACTGGAATGGCTTCCAGAGCGGGCAGTACCAACAGACATTTACCCTGCCTGCCCCGATCAACTCCGAGCGCGCCGAAGCCAGCTACGCTGATGGCATTCTGACGCTGAACCTGCCGAAAGCCGAGCATGTGAAGGCTCGCACGGTGAAAGTCATGGCGAAGAAGTAACGAGATACCAATATATAAGTACATTCAAGCAACTCTTTTGGGAATGGGGTAGACTGTCGGGAGAAGGAGGGAACGAGCATGCAAAAACCATTAGAGATCCCCGTCCCGACAGCAGAAGAGTTGGATGCTTTAGAA
>Ga0070733_10000939_pt1 | contig 22403 bp, 11 predicted proteins | sample Coa_R1_9_FD_66450 | JGI IMG/M metagenome (GOLD analysis project Ga0070733, IMG submission 66450) | Surface soil microbial communities from Centralia Pennsylvania, which are recovering from an underground coalmine fire - Coalmine... | ecosystem: Environmental > Terrestrial > Soil > Unclassified ...
GCCCATCGGCGTCGTGGCCGGCCGGCGCCGCTTCCTCGACGCCGTGGACGGCGGGCTCTGGAGCTACGGCGACGCTTCGCGACCGGCAACGGAGACCTCGTTCGTCGCCGGCACGTTCTGCAAGCATCCGCTCGCCATGGCCGCCGCCCTGGCTGTCCTCCGCCACCTGGAAGCGGCGGGCCCGGCCCTGCAAGCGGAGCTCAACGAGCGCACCGCTGCCTTCGCGGCGGCGCTCAACGACGACTTCCGCGCCGCGGCCGTGCCCATCGAGGTGGTGTCCTTCGCCTCTCTCTTCCGCTTCGTCCTGGCGGGCAACGGCAGCTACCTCTACCAGCCTCTCGACATGGACCTGTTCTTCCAGTCCCTGGTCGCCCACGGCGTCTACGTCTGGGAAGGCCGGACCTGCTTCCTCTCGACCGCTCATACCGACGAGGACCTCCGGCGCGTCCGCGAAGCCGCGCGCCAGAGCGTGGAGGAGCTCCGCGCGGCAGGGTTCCTCACCGCGGCTGCCGCGTCCCGCGAGGCGGCCGCGCCGCCGTCGCCGCCGGCAGCGCCGGCAGCGCTGGCAGCGATCAGCATGCCGCTCTCCGAGGCGCAGCAACAGCTGTGGATGATCAGCCGCCTCGGGGACTCCGGCTCGCTCGCCTACACCATATCAATCACCCTGGAGCTGCGAGGCCGGCTCGCCGTCGCATCCCTCGCCCGGGCGGTCCGCGGTCTGGTCGCCCGGCACGAGTCCCTGCGGACGATCTTCACGGCCGACGGCGAGCACCAGGTGATCCTGCCCGAGGCCGAGATCGAGCTCCGGGAGATCGATCTCGAGCGCTCCTCGGATGCTGAAGCCGCCCTCGCAGCGTGGTGGATCGAGCAGGCCGGCCAGCCTTTCGATCTCGATCGCAAACCCCTGTTCCGGGCCGCTCTCCTGGGGTTGCCCGACGAACGCCACCTGCTGGTCCTGGCGGCGCACCATCTGGTGGTCGACGGCTGGTCGATGGGGGTCCTGGTCAAGGATCTCCTGGAGCTCTACGCCGCCGATCTCCAGGGGACGCCGGCCCGGCCGGGGAGGTCCCTCGCCTGGCGTGACTATCTGCTCTGGCAGCAGCGCCAGCAGGAGATGCCGGCGATGGCAGAGCACGCGGCGTTCTGGCGTGCGCAGGTGGCGAAGGGCAGTCCCGACCTCGATCTGCCGCCCGATCACCGGCGTCCCGCGCGCAAGAGCTTCCGTGGCGCCCGCGTCACTGCCCACCTCGATCCGCGGCTGACCGCGGAGCTGCGCCGGCAGGGTCAGCAGCAGAAGTGCACGCTGTTCATGACCCTGTTCGCCGCCTGGTCCTCCTTCCTGGCGCGCCGCACCGCCCAATCCCGGCTCACCCTGGGCATTCCGACCTCCGGCCGGCCGCAGCAGGCCGAGGGCACGGTCGGCTACTGCGCGCACCTGCTCCCGATCAGCGTGCAGGTGGACGGAGAGGAGTCCTTCGCAGGTTACCTGACCCGCACCCGCGACCTCCTGCTCAGCGCCTACCAGCATCAGGACTACCCCTTCGCACGGCTGCTCCGCGAGCTGGCCCACGCTCCCGACCCTGCCCGGACGCCGCTGTTCGCCGCCACCTTCAACCTGGAGCGCCCGGTGCGACTGCCGGCCCTCCCCGGGCTGCGGCTGGCGCTGGCGCCGCAGCCCATCCTCGCCACCGGTTTCGATCTGCACTTCAACGTCGTCGACTGGGACGACCGGCTGACCCTGGAGCTCGACTACACGACCGATCTCTTCGTCCGCTCGACCGCGGAGCGCCTGCTCGCCGGCTTCCTCGGCTGGCTGCGCGCCGCCCTCGCGGGCCCGGGCGAGCCGCTGGAGCGCCTGCCGGCGATGACCGCGGCGGAGCGCCAGCTGGCCCTCGTCGAGTGGAACGACAGCGGCGTCGCCGCGAGCGCGCCGGCCGCGCTCCCCGCCATCCACGACGTCATCCGCCGCCAGGCCGAGCTGCGGTGGGAGGCTCCGGCGCTGGCCTTCGCCGGCGCGACGCTCACCTACGGCGAGCTCGAGGAGCGCGCCAACCAGGTCGCGCACCACCTCATCGCACTGGGCGTCGCGCCGGGCATGCACGTGGGGCTCGCCGTGCCGCGGAGCCCTGCCCTGATCGTCGCCCTCCTGGGCGTCCTCAAGGCGGGCGGCGCCTATGTGCCCGTGGACCCGACCCTGCCGCCGGGACGCCTCGCCTTCCTGCTCGAGGACTCGGGGGCGAGCTTCGTCGTCACGGCGGCAGCCCCGACCCAGGTGCTGCCGCGAGCGGCCTGGAAAGTGCTGTCGCTGGATGCCGAGGCGGCGGCGATCGCCCGCCAGCCGCAAACTCCCCCGGACCTGGCGGTCGGTTCTCGCGATGCGGCCTACCTCCTCTATACCTCCGGCTCGACCGGCCGGCCGAAAGGCGTCCTGGTCGAGCACGGAGCCATCGTCAACCTCGTGCAGGCACAGCGGCGGCTGTTCGGGGTCCGCCCGGAGAGCCGAGTCCTGCAGTTCGCCAACCTGGGATTCGACGCCTCGGTGTCCGAGATCTTCGTCACGCTTGCCGCGGGGGCGACCCTGCATCTGGCGCAGCTCGACGACCTGCTGCCAGGAGCGCCCCTGGTCGACCTGCTGCGCCGCGAGCGCATCACCCTGGTCACCCTGCCGCCGGCGGTGCTCGCCGCCCTGCCTGCCGCCGCCCTGCCGGCTCTCGCGACCGTGGTCAGCGCCGGCGAAGCCTGCACTTCGGAGGTGGTCGCCCGCTGGGCGGCGGGGCGTCGCCTGATCAACGCCTATGGCCCCACGGAGGCCTGCGTCTGCGCCACCGGTATGGCCTTGGACGGCGGGGAGGGCGAGGGGTCGCCGCCCATCGGCCGGCCGCTCGACAACGTGCGGATCTACCTCCTCGATCCGGCGGGGGAGCCGGTTCCGCCGGGGGCCGCCGGCGAGGTCCACATCGGTGGCGCTCAGATCGCGCGCGGCTACTGGAACGATCCGGCCGGCACCGCCGCGAGCTTCCTGCCCGATCCCGCGAGCGTCGGGGGGCGGCTCTATCGCACGGGGGACCGCGGCCGCCATCTCGCCAATGGCGCGCTCGAATACCTGGGGCGCCGCGATCACCAGGTCAAGGTGCGCGGCATCCGCATCGAGCTGGGCGAGATCGAGCAGACGCTGCTGCGCTCCCCGGGGATTCGCGCCGCCGTGGTCGTCCTGCGCGCCGGCCGCCTGGTCGCCTATCTGGTGCGCAACAACCCGGCGCTCACCGTCGCCCGCGTCCGCGACCGCCTGGCCGAGGCGCTGCCGGCGTCGATGATCCCCGGCGACTTCGTGCTGCTCGAGACGCTGCCGGTGAACGACAACGGCAAGGTCGACCGGGATCGCCTGCCCCTTCCCGACGCCGCCCAGGCATGGGGGCGAGCCGAGTACGTGGCGCCCGCCACGCCGATCGAAGAGCGGCTCGCCACCATCTGGCAGGAGGTTTTGGAGATCGAACGCGTGGGCGCCCACGACGACTTCCTCTCGCTCGGCGGCCACTCCCTGCTCTCGATCAAGATCGCCGCGCGGATCGAGGAAGCCTTCGCCGTCCGCATCTCGCTCAAGGTCATCTTCTCCGGAAAATCGCTGGCCGCGCTGGCGCGGGAGGTCGAGGCCGCGCTCATCGCGACCACCGGCGACCTCGACCTCGAGGCCGCGATTCGCGAGCTCGAGATCCAGCCCGACGACGAGATCGCGAGCCTGCTCGCGGAAGCCTGAGACCCATGAAGCTACTGCTCCTGCAATTGCTCGACTACCGGTTCCCGTTCGGCGGTGCGCACAAATGCAACCGCCTCCTGATGGAGGCATTCGCGGCCCGCGGTCACGTCTGCGAGGTAGTCGCTCCGGGCTATGAGACGACGCGGCCGCGCCCCGACGAGCGCGAGCGCCTGCTGGAGAATCTGAGCGCGGCGGGGATTCCGATCCTCGAGGCCGGCGAGGATCTCGTCGTCTATCGCCTCAACGGCGTTCTCGTCCACGCCACCGTCTCGGAGTTTTCGCTCGCGGACTATGCGCGGATCTACGGCTACCTCGCGGCGCGGGTCGAGGCCATGGTGCCCGATTGGGTGCTGGTCTCGGAGGACCACACGGGCCTGTTCCTGGGCGCCGCGCTGGAGCTTGCCGCCGGGCGAGTCGTCTACCTCGCCCATGCCCAACCGACGCTGCCTTTCGGGCCGGAGGCCTTCGACCAGGACCCCGCGAAGGCGAAGCTCTTCGGCAGCTTGGCCGGCATCCTGACCGTCAGCGACTACGTCAAGGGTTACATCCGTCGCTGGGGAGGCTTCGACTCGACCGTCATCGCGCTGCCGGCCTACGGTGCGCCCCCCTACCCGCACCGCGGCGACTTCACCAGGGGAGCGGTGACGCTGGTCAATGCCTCGGGACTGAAGGGATTGCCCATCTTCCTCGATCTTGCCGCCGCCTTCCCCGATGTCGCGTTCGCCGCCGTCGCCTCCTGGGGCACCGGCGAGGCCGAGCGCATGGCGCTCGCGGCGCTCCCCAACGTCACCGTGCGAGAGCCGCGGCCGGACGTCGACGAGATCCTCGCTGACGCGCGGGTCCTGCTGGTGCCGTCGCTGTGGGGAGAGGCCTTCGGCATGATCGCCGTCGAAGCCATGCTGCGCGGCATCCCAGTGCTGGCGAGCGACCTGGGCGGGCTGCCGGAAGCCAAGCTGGGCATCGACTACCTGCTGCCGGTGACACCGATTGCGGAATACCGTCGCACCAGCCCGTTCGAAAAACCGGTGCCGATCATCCCCCCGCAGGATTGCGCCCCCTGGCGCCGTGCGTTGGCGCGAGTCCTCACCGACCGCGAGCACTACGAGCGGCTCTCACGCGAGTCGCGCTCCGCCGCCCACGCGTTCGTCGAGGGCCTGGGCGCACACCGCTTCGAAGCCTACTTCGCGGAGCTCGCAGGCCAGCTCCGCAAGAGCGTTCGGGCCGCGCCGCTCGCCCAGGCGAGCGTCCCCGAAGGGCGGCCCTCCGCGGCGCTCGGCGGACGCCTCGAACGACTCTCCTCCGAGCAGCGCACGCTCCTGGCGCTGCGCCTGGCGCAGAAGCGGGGCGCCGGCCGGGGCGGCATCCCCAGGCTGCCGCGCGGCAGCGAGGACGACTTCCCGCTCTCCTTCACCCAGGAGCGGTTCTGGTTCCTCGAGCAGCTCCGGGACGCGAACGACTCCGGCGGCCACGCGGTCGAGGCGTACACCGTAACGGTCGCGGCCTATCGCCTGTCGGGCGCCTTCCGCCGGGATCTCCTCGAACGCAGCTTGAACGACCTGGTGCGGCGTCACGAGGTCTTCCGTACATCTTTCCCCGAGGTCGGCGGGCTGCCCCGGCAGCGAGTGCGGCCCGAGGGCCGGATACCCCTCGCCGTCGAGAGCTTGCGGCACCTGGGCGCCGCCAGCGGGCTGGCGGCGGTGCAGGAGAGGATCCTTGCCGAGTACCGGCGCGGCTTCGCCCTGGAGGAGGCGCCGCTCCTGCGCGTGCTCCTGCTCGAACTGGCCGACGACGAGCGGATCCTCGCCTTTACCCTGCACCACCTCATCTACGACGGTTGGTCCGTCCCCATCTTCCTCGCGGAGCTGACCGAGCTCTACCGGGCGCACCTTGCGGGCCAGCCCCCGGTTCTCCCGGATCTGCCCATCCAGTACGCGGACTTCGCCGCCTGGCAGCGCCAGTGGTTGGCGGGAGACCGCCTCGACTCCCTGCTGGCCTATTGGCGCGGGCAGCTCGCCGGCGCCCCGGCGGTCCTCGATCTACCGATCGACCGCGCCCGGCCGCGCCGCCAGACCTTCCGCGGTTCCCACTGCTCCTTCGCCCTGGGGGGTGACCTGACCGAGCGGCTCCGCGAGCTGGCCCGTGCCGAGGGCGTTTCGCTCTCGATGGTCCTCCTGGCCGGCTTCGACGTCCTGCTCTACCGCTACACCCAGGAGAGCGATCTGGTCGTCGGAGTGCCGACGGCGGGCCGCGAGCAGACCGAGACCGAGGGGCTCATCGGGGCGTTCATCAACCTCCTCGCCATCCGGACGCGGGTCCTGGGGGCACGGACCCTGAGGCAGCTCCTGCCGGAGGTGCGCCGGGCCCTGCTCGAGGGCGCCGAGCATCAGGCCCTGCCGTTCGAGAAGCTCGTCGCCGAGCTGGCGCCGGTGCGCGACTTGAGCCGGCACCCCGTGTTCCAGGTCCTGTTCGCCTTCAACCGGCTTGCCGGGGAAGGCATCCGCTTCGGGGACGCCGCCGCCACCTGGTACGAGGCCGGCGTCCGCCACGCCCGCGTCGACCTCGCGCTCGAGGTCAGCGAAGAGCCGGTCTCCGGCATAACGGTCACGCTCGAATTCTCGACCGACCTCTTCGATCCGGCGACGATCGACCGCATGGCCGGGCAGTTGAGGGTGCTCTTCGCCAGCCTCGCCGAGCGACCCGACGGCGCCGTCGCGCATCTGGCGCTGCTGACCCCGGAGGAGCGGCGCGCTCTCCTGCCCGAGAGCTCGCCACCACGCTGGCAGCTGGCGGAGGCGGGCGTGCATCAGCTGTTCGCGCTGCAAGCGGCACGGCAACCCGACGCCTTGGCCATCGTCACGCCCGCCGAGCGCATCACCTACGGTGCCCTCGACCGGCTGGCCGACAGGGTGGGAACGCGCCTTTCGGCGGCGCTGCCCGTGGTCCCCGATGGCGAAGGAGTGGGACCCGTGGCGCTCCTGCTGCCGAACGGCGTCCACCATGTGGCGGCGATGATCGGCGCGCAAAAGGCCGGCGCACACTTCGTCTGCCTCGACCCCGAGCACCCGGCGGCGCGCTTGCGGCAGATCGTCGAGGACCTGCGGCCGAAGGTCCTGCTCACCAATGCGGAGGCGACCGCGGTCCATACCGAGCTGCTGCGGTCTCTGGCCACGGAGCCGGGGCTCGCCATCGACACGATGGAGGCGATCGCGGCCCGGCCGTGGCGCGCCTGTCCCGTCGTTCCGGGCACCGCCGCGGACCCTGTCTACGTCGCCTACACCTCCGGCTCGACCGGCCGGCCCAAGGGGATCGTCCAGACGCAGGGCGGTTTCCGCTATCTGGTCGAATGGTTCGCCGCCCACTTCGGCCTGGCGCCGGGCGAGAGGGTCGCGCAGTGGATCTCGGTCGGACACGACCCCTGTTACGTCGAGGTGTGGAGCGGGCTCGCGGCCGGCGCCACCCTGTCGATCGCGCCGCCGGAGATCCGCCAGGACCCGGTGCGCCTCCACGGCTGGATCGGCAGCGAGGACATTGCCGTGATCCAGATGACGCCGAGCCTCTGCCGGCAGCTCCTCGACCGCGAGATCGGCGGGGCGGCCGCGGCGGCCCTGGCGGGGCGATCCGCGCTCCGGGCGGTCCTCCTGACCGGCGAGGCGCTGCCGGTCGCTCTCGCCCGGCAATGGCTGGATCACTTCGGGTTGCGGCCGGCGCTCCACAACGTCTACGGCCCCACCGAGTCCATCCTGGTCACCAGCCAGCGCGTGGACACGGTCGAGGCGGCGGCGGTCGCCATCCCGGTGGGCGCGCCGGTTGCGGGCTGCAGGCTCTTCGTTCTCGACGGCAACGGCGAGGCGTGCCCCACCGGGGTCCCCGGTGAGATCTTCGTCCGCAGCCCCTTCCTGGCCAGCGGCTACCATGGGATGCCGCAAGCCACCGCTGCCGCCTTCGGCCAGAACCCGCTCCACGCCTGCTATCCCGACCGGGTTTACCGCACGGGCGATCTTGGCCGCTGGCGCGCCGACGGAACGCTGGAGCTCCGCGGCCGTGCCGACCGGCAGGTCAAGCTGCGCGGGCAGCGCCTGGAGCCCGAGGAGGTCGAGGCAGCGTTGGCCCGCCATCCGACGATTGCGGAGTGCGCCGTAGGGTTGCGCACGGCAGTCGACGGCGGCGAGCAGCTGGTGGGCTACGCCGTGGTCCGTGGCGACATCGCCGCCAGCGCTCTCCGCGAATGGCTGCGCGGCGAGCTGCCGTCCTTCATGGTGCCGGACCTCCTGGTGCTGGTCGCGGCGCTGCCGCGAACGGCGACCGGCAAGGTCGACCACGGCGCGCTCGCCGGCATCGCCGCCGCCGTTCCGGATCGCGGCGCGGCAGCCGCGGCGCCGGAGTCGGGCGACGAGCAGTTGGTCGCCGCGGTTTTCGCCGAGTGCCTGGGCCGCGAGCAGGTCGGCCGTCACGACGACTTCTTCGAATCCGGCGGCCACTCGCTGCTGGCCGCCCGCGCCGCCAACCGGCTCCGCGAGCACTACCTGATCGACATCCGCGTGCGCGATGTCTTCACCCACCCCACGGTCGCCGGGCTTGCAGGCTTCGTCGCGGAGCAGCGCGGCCGGCAAGAGCAGGTCGACTTCGTGGCGCAACTCCACCAACTGCTGGAACAGGTGCACAGCGTCTCGGACGAAGAGGCGGCAAGGCTTCTGTCGGACCTTGCACACCCGTCAGCGTGACATGACTCGAGGAGAATCAAGATGATCTTCAGCGGTGAGAATCACACGGTCTCTGAAGTGTACGACGTGGCGGTGAACCTCGAGCCCGTGGAGCTCGATGCGAGAAAGATCAAGGAAGTCGAGGACACCTTCGTCCGCGTCCAGGCATGGGGTACCGAGAGCTTCCCCATCTACGGCGTCAACACCGGCTTCGGCCATCTGATCAATTTCATCGTCCCGCCGCGTTACAAGTCGGAGTTGCAGCGCAACCTCCTGCTCAGCCATGCCGCCGGGAGCGGTGCGCTGTTCCCCGACGAGGTGGTGCGGGCGATGATGGTGGCGCGGCTCAATTGCCACCTCAAGGCCCATTCGGGCGTCAGCCCGCAAGCGGTGCACATGATGGCCGAGTTCCTCAATCGCCGGCTGCATCCGGTCGTCCCCGAGCAGGGATCGCTCGGGGCGAGCGGCGATCTCGCGACCCTGGCCCACCTCGCGCTGCCGCTCATCGGCCACGGCGCGTTCCGCGTCGACGGCGAGATCCGGCCCGCCGCCCAGGTGCTGGCCGAGCACGGCATGGTGCCGCTGGAGCTTGGCTACAAGGAGGCGCTGGCGCTGATCAACGGCACCTCCGGGATGACCGGCGCGGCGGCGCTGGCGCTGGTTCGTGCGGCCAAGCTCGTCCAGCTCGCGCTGGTGGCGACCGCCGACATCGTGCAGGCGCTGCACGGCTCGACGCGGCCGTTCGATCACCGCGGCCACGCCCTCAAGAACCACCGTGGCCAGATCCTGGTCGCCGGCATCCTGCGCCACCTGCTCTCCGGCAGCGGGCGCACTCGCGAGCACGCCGACATCATGGACGCCATCCGCCGCAAGGCGAGCGAGCACGACGTCTCGGACGCCGGCATCTTCCTGCAGAACGCCTATTCGATGCGCTGCATCCCCCAGGTCCTCGGTCCGGTCGTCGAAACCCTCGATTTCTGTCGCCGGATCGTCGAGGAAGAGCTCAACTCCTGCAACGACAACCCGCTCTTCTTCGGCCGGCCGGAGGACAGCTTCCACGGCGGCAACTTCCACGGCCAGTACGTGGCGATGGCTTGCGACTACATGAACATCGCGATCACCGAGATCGGCGTCCTCCTCGAGCGCCAGCTCAACCGGCTCGTCGATCCGCACTTGAACGCCCATCTGCCGCCGTTCCTCGCCCACGGCGAGGCCGGCCTGTTCTCGGGCTACGAGGGCGGCCAATACCTGGCGACGAGCATCGCCTCGGAGAACCTGGACCTCGCCGCGCCGGCGTCGATCAAGTCGATCCCGTCGAACGGTTCGAACCAGGACATCGTCAGCATGGGATTGATCGCGGCCCGCAAATCCCTGCGCCTGACCGAGCACGTCGAGACCATGCTGGCGGTGACCTTCGGCGCCTGCATCCAGGCCACCCACCTGAACGATGCCGGCGACTACAGCCCGAGCGTCCGGAAGTTCCACCACCTCCTGCGGCAAGCGGCGCCGCTCTATCGCGACGACGAGCCGCTCGCCGAGGTCATCGGCAGGATCCGGACCCTCCTCCGGTCCCCGGCGGTCGACGATTACCTCGACGAGCAGGTGGACCTCGGCGAGAGCTCGGTGCGGAGCCGGCTCCACGGTCTCGCCGCGGTCGCGGTCGCGAGCTGAAGCAGCGCCAACGTCTCCATGGAGAGCCTGCCCATGCCGGTACTGCAAGAAGAGATGGCAGCCCTGTCGCCGCAGAAGCGGCAGCTGCTGCTGTCTTTGCTCGCCAAGCAGGGCCTCGAGCCTTCCCGGCTGCCGATCCTGCCGTCCGACCGCAACGCCCGGGTCTTCCCGCTCTCTCTGCCCCAGCGCCGGATGTGGTTGCTGCATCGGGCGGAGGCGCGGAGCCTCTACAACACCACCTGGAACGTCCTGCTCCGCGGTGCTCTCGACCGCGGAGCCCTGGCGCGGAGCCTGACCACGATCGTCGAGCGCCATCAGACCCTGCGCACCTGCTTTCCCTTGGTGGACGGGGCGCCCGCTCAGGTGATCTCGCCGGCGCCGGTGATCGAACCGCCGGAGGTGGACCTGTCCGGGCTGCCGCGGAGCCGGCGACAGGGCGTCTGGCGCCAGCTCGCGCTGCGCGAGGCCCGGTGGCCATTCGACTTCGAGGTCGGCCCCATCCTGCGCAGCACCCTCGTCCGGATCGATGGCGAGGAGCACGTCCTCCTGATCACGACGCATCACATCGTCTCGGACGGCTGGTCGAGCGGGATCTTCTTCGGCGAGTTGCGGGCGGCCTACGAGGCCTTTGCCGCCGGCAGCAAACCGCTCCTGCCGCCGCTGCCCATCCAGTACGTCGACTTCGCGAGCTGGCAGCAGCAGTGGCTGGACGGCAGGGTCCTGGCAGAGCAGGCAGCTTACTGGCGAGATCAGCTCGCGGGCCTTCCCCTGGAGGTGACCCTCCCCGCCGATCGTCCGCACCAGACCGGCGTCGCGTCGCGCGGCAGGACCTTCCACAGGGCGTTCACCGACCTGCCGAGCGGGCGGCTCAAGGCGTTGGGCAAACCGAGCGGCGCCTCCCTCTTCACCGTCCTCGTGGCCGCATTGGGCATCCTCGTCTCCCGCTACTCGGGTGAGCTCGACGTCCCCATCGGTTCGCCGGTGGCCAATCGCGACCGCCGGGAGGTCGAATCCCTCATCGGGTTCTTCCTCAACACCCTGGTCCTGCGGGTCGACCTCTCCCCGAACCCGACCTTCCGGCAGCTGCTCTCGCAGGTGCGCGGCACGGTCCTCGGCGCCACCTCGCACCAGGATCTGCCGTTCGACCGGGTGGTCGAGGAGCTGCGGGTGCGACGCCAGCCGGGTGTCCATCCGCTCTTCCAGGTGGCCTTGATGATGCAGGTTCCCGGCTCCGGGACCTACCAGGCAGGCGGGTTGGAGATCAGCCGGCTGCTGCTCGACGATGAGCTGGCGCGCTTCGACCTCGAGGTCCATACCTGGGAGGGAAAGCACGGGCTCGAGAGCTTCTGGACCTATGACCAGAACCGCTTCGACGGCGCCACCATGGTGCGGGTGGCGGCGCACTTCGCCCGGCTGCTCGAGCGCCTGACCGCCGAACCCGACCTACCGATCGGACACCTCTCGCTGCTGAGCGAAGCCGAGCACCACGCCATCGTCCGGGAGTGGAACGACACCGCGGCTGGACCACCGTTCAAGCCTTTGCACGGCCGCTTCGAAGCCTGGGCGCGGCGGACCCCGCACCGGCAGGCGCTGGTCTTCGCCGGCAAGGCGTGGAGCTACCGGACGCTCAACCGCCGCGCCAACGGACTCGCCCGGCGCCTGCGTCGGGCGGGGGTCGGTCCCGACGTCGTCGTCGGCATCGCCATGCCGCGCTCTCCCGAGCTGATCCTCGCCATTCTCGCGGTGCTCAAGGCGGGCGGCGCCTTCCTGCCGCTGTCGCCGGACTACCCTGCCGAGCGGCTGCGGACCATGCTGCGCGACTCGCGGACGGAGCATCTCGTGACCCTGGACGGAGCGCTCTCCCACGCCGGCGAGCTGCCGGGCTACGTCCTCGACCTCGCCCGCCATTCCCCGCCGGAGGAAGCCGCAGAGACCGCCGACCTCGGGCTCCCGATCCTGCCGGACCAGCTCGCTTACATGCTCTACACCTCCGGCTCGACGGGCGAGCCCAAGGGAGTCCTGCTCCGGCACCTGGGCCTGAGCAATCTGGCGCAGATGCAAGGGGAGCAGCTGGCGGTCGGGAATGGGGCTCGCGTCCTGCAGTTCGCGTCGTGCAGCTTCGACGTCTTCGTGTGGGAGATCGCCATGGCCCTGACGACCGGCGCGGCGCTCGCCATCACCGCGAGCGCGAACCTGCTGCCCGGTCCGACTCTCGAAGCGACGCTCCAGGCGCTCCGCATCACCCACGTGATCCTGCCGCCGACCGCGCTCAACCTGGTCTCGCCGGAGCGTCTGCGCGCTCTCACGGACGTGTTCTCGATCGGCGAGGCCTGCACTGCGCAGGCCGCGGCTCCCTGGGTGGACGGGCGCCGGTTCTGGAATGCGTACGGCCCGACCGAGGCCACGGTCTATGCCACGGTCGAGCGCTGCCTGCCGGGAGAACCCATCACCATCGGCCGGCCGCTCCCCGATTTCGCGGCCGTCGTCCTGGATGCCGGGCTCTGTCCCGTGCCGATCGGCGTCGTCGGCGAGCTGGCGCTGGGCGGCCCGGGTCTGGCCCGCGGCTATTACCGGCGGCCTGCTCTCACCGCGGCGCGCTTCGTGCCGTCGCCGTTCGCCGACCGGCCAGGCGAGCGGTTGTATTGGACCGGCGACCTCGTCCGGCAGCTGGCCGGCGGCGAGATTCAATTCCTGGGGCGGGCGGACCGCCAGGTCAAGATCCATGGCTTTCGGATCGAGCTCGGCGAGGTCGAGGCCACCTTGCTGCGTCATCCCGCGGTGCGGGAGGTCGCGGTCCTGGATCGGGAGGACCAGGGCAACCGGCGGCTCGCCGCCTACCTGGTGGCGGCGGTCTCCGGCGAGGCTCTCGTCGGGCCGCTCAAGGCGTGGACCCGGGCGCGGCTCCCCGCCCATGAGGTTCCCACGCTCTGGTTCGTGCTGGAACGGATGCCGGTCACGATCAACGGCAAGGTCGATCGCAAGGCCTTGGCCGCACTGGAAGCCGCGCCGCTACGACCGGAGCAGGAGCTCGAGCTGCCGCGGACGCCCCTCGAAGCTCGAATCGCCGGCGTCTGGATGGCGGTCCTCGGACTGCCGCGGGTGGGCATCCGCGACAACTTCTTCGATCTGGGGGGCGATTCCATCCTCGCCATTCGGGTGATCGCCGAGCTGCGCGGCGCGGGGTTCACAGCGACGCCGCAGGAGCTCTTCGACCATCCGACCGTCGCCGATCTGGCGCAGGTCGGCAACGCCGCGCCGGCGGCGGGCCTCGCCACCGCGAGCGTCGCACCGGGCCTGGTGGCCATCCGCGCCACGGGTTCCAAGCCCCCGCTCTTCTGCTTTCCCGGCGGGGGAGGGAACACGATGTACCTCTACCCGCTGGTCCACCATCTGGACGCGGAGCGCCCCTTCTTCGCCTTCGCGGCGCGCGGCCTCGACGGTCAGGGCCGCCCGCACGAAACCATCGCCGAGATGGCCGTCGACTGCTTGCAGGCCCTCCGCCGTGTCCAGCCCCACGGACCCTATCTTCTCGGCGGCCACTCCTTTGGCGCCTGGGCGGCGTTCCACGCCGCGTGGCTGCTGCGCCAGCAGGGAGAGGAGGTCGCGGGACTGGTGGTCTTCGACACGCCGGCTCCCTTGCGGGGCAACCTGCGGCGGCGCGCCGGACACGATGAGCTGGACGACGGCCGCTGGCTGCGCGGCATCGCGCAGCTCGTCAAGCGGGTCACCGGCAAGCCGCTCCCGATCTCCGACGAGGCGCTCGCGGCGCTCTCCATCGACTCCTTCCTGCCGCGCTTCCGAGATCACCTGGAGGCCGTCCACCTGTTGCCGCCGGGGAGCGACCTGGGCTTCGCCCGCGGCGGCCTCGAGGTCGCCAAGGCCAACACCAGGGCGCTGCTCGCCTATCGGCTGCCCGGCTGGCTCGACGTCGCCGTCCACCTGCTGCACGCCGAGCAGATGCACCCCGACGATGCCGAGGTGATGACCCCCGCCACCGATCGGGATTGGGGCTGGTCTTGCGTCACCAGCGGGGAGGTGAGCGTGCGCATCGTCCCCGGGGACCACCTCACCATGTTCTCTCCCGCGCTCGCCCCGGCGCTCGCCCGTGAGCTCGACGCCGCCCTCGACCGAGGCGCTTCCAAGCAGCGAGGATCTTGCAAATGAAAACGTTCAGAATCGTCTGGCTCGGCCAACTGCTCTCCCTCTTCGGGTCGGGCCTCACCACCTTCGCGCTCGGCGTCTGGGTCTACCAGCAGACGGGCTCGATGACGCGGTTCGCCCTGGTCCTGCTGTCCGGCTCGCTGCCGGGAGTCGTCCTGCTGCCCGTCGCGGGGTTCCTCGCCGATCGTTGGGACCGGCGCCTGACCATGATCCTCTCCGACGCGGGCGCCGGTCTCGGCGCGCTTGCCCTGGCCTTGATGTTCTTCTCCGGCCACGTCGAGATCGGCTGGATCTACGTGCTGCTGATCTTCAGCAGCTCGCTCGCGACCTTCCAGCGCCCCGCCTACTCGGCGGCGGTCTCGCAGCTGATGCCGAAGGAGCATCTCACCCGGGCGAACGGCATGGTGCGCACCGCTCAGGCCGTGGCGCAGCTGTTCTCGCCCCTGCTCGCCGGCATCCTCCTCGGCTTCCTGCACATCGGCACGATCATCCTCATCGATCTCTTCTCCTTCTGCATCGCGGTCGCCAGCCTGCTCTTGGTGCGCTTTCCCGCGCTCTCCGCGGAGGTCGATCCGTCGCCGGCAGAGCCAAGCTCGTGGCTCCGGGAGATGGCTCAGGGGTGGTCGTATCTCGCTGCGCGCGGCGGCCTGCTCAGCCTGATGGTGTTCTTCGCGGCGATCAATTTCTCCGCCGGTTTCGCCAACGCGCTCATCCAGCCTCTCGTCCTCTCTTTCGCCTCCCCTCAGGCCCTCGGCACGGTCCTCACCCTGGCGGGCATCGGCCTCCTGGTCGGCAGCGTCCTGATGAGTGTCTGGGGAGGACCCAAGCGGCGCGTCCACGGGATCTTCGGCTCGCTGCCGTTCGCCGGTGTGGGGCTCATCCTGGCCGGCTCGCGGCCTTCCCTGCCGCTCATCACCGTCGGCCTCTTCCTGGCCTTCTTCACCCTCCCGTTCATGGAGGGCTCGACCAGCGCGATCGTCCAGAGCAAGGTGGACGCGAAGGTGCAGGGCCGCGTCTTTGCGGTGACCTACGTCGTCGCCGGCTGCATGGCGCCGCTGAGCTACGTGCTCGCCGGACCGCTCACCGACTTCGTCTTCGAGCCGCTCATGGCTCCCGGCGGCCGGCTCGCCGGGACGGTCGGTGCGCTGATCGGTGTCGGCAAGGGGCGCGGCATGGGGTTGATGCTGATGCTGGTCGGCCTCACCGTCCTGTTGACCACCGCCGTGGGTTACTCGATCTCTCGCTTGCGCCGGGTCGAGGACGACCTGCCGGACGCCGTGCCCGCCGCGCCGCCGGCGGTGAAAGTACTGGTTGGCAGCCTTGAATCGGCGTGAGCCGCGAAGGCTCCGCACCATGAGCGAGCGGCGTCCTCGCTCGCGACGACGCGACACGCTCGCTGGGAGAAGACGATGAGATCCATGTTCGAAGACCTCCGCTATGCTCTCCGCTCGCTCAACCAGCGGCGCGGGATTCCCCTGCTCATGGTGGTGACGCTCGCGGCCGGCATCGGCGCCACCACGGCCGTCTTCAACCTGGTCAACGCGCTCATCCTCCGTCCCTTGCCCTACCGCGCGCCCGAGCGGTTGGTGACGCTGCACGAGACCCGCCAGAGCAAGGGTTCCGTCTTCGATCCCATCGCGCCCTTGAATCTCCGGGATTGGCGGCAGGAGACGCGTGTCTTCGAGGCGGTCGGCGCCTTCGCCCGCGCCGACTTCAACCTGAACCTCGACGAGCGGCCGGAGTGGGTGCAGGGGGCGCGGGTCGAGGCGAGCCTCTTTCCCCTCCTCGGGGTCTGGCCGATCCTCGGGCGGGGATTCGCGGTCGAAGAGGACCGTCCGGGAGGCGATCACCACGTGGCGCTGCTGAGCCACGCACTGTGGCAGGAGCGCTTCGCCGGCGACCCCGCGGCGATCGGACGCCGGCTCCGGCTCGACGGCGTCGAGTACGAGGTCATCGGCGTCATGCCGGCGCACTTCGGCTTCCCGGAGTGGGCGCGCCTCTGGACGCCCCTCGCCCTCGATCCCGACTCGAGCCGGCGCGGCGAGCGCTCGCTCAACGCCATGGCCCGCCTGGCGCCGGGTGTCACCCTGGGGCAGGCGCAGAGCGCCCTGGACGAGGTGGCCCACCGGCTCGCGGCACGATATCCCGAGACCAACCGCGGCAGCGGCGCGGAGGCCCTGCGGCTGGGAGATGAGCTCATGCCGCGCGAGGCGCGGCTGGGTCTGGTGCTCCTGCTCGGCGCCGCCGCCTTCGTCCTCCTCATCATCTGCTCCAACTCGACCGCTCTGCTGACCGTCCGGATCATGGCGCGATGGAAAGAGATTGCCGTGCGGGCGGCCCTGGGAGCCGGGCGCGGCAGGCTCCTGCGCCAGCTCCTTGCCGAGAGCCTCGTCATCTTCCTGGGCGCCGGCGCGCTCGCCGTCGGCGCGTCGATCGCCGCGGTCCGCCTCATGCTCTCGGCGGTGCCGATCGAGATCCCGTTCTGGGTCCGCTTCGATCTCGATCGCTCCGTGCTGATGTTCACTCTCGGGTTGTCGCTCGCCACCGGCATCGTGTTTGGCCTCATTCCGGCCCTGCGGGTGACGGGTCCCAACCTTCTCGCCCAGCTGCGCGGCGAGAGCCGCGGCGGGTCCGCCAGCCGGCGGCAGAGCCGGACCTGGGGCGTCCTGGTGGTCGGCGAGCTCGCCCTGGCGGGCGTCCTCCTGATCTGCGCCATGCTCCTGGTCAAGAGCTCCCAGCAGATGCAGTGGATCGATCGTGGCTACCGTGCCGAGAGCGTCATGACCTGCCAGCTCGCGCTCGCCGGTACGGGCTACGCGGAACCAGCGCAGCGCCAACGCTTCGTCGAGCGCCTGCTGGTGAACCTTCGCACGCTGCCCGGCGTCGTCGCCGCGGGTGCGGTGGACTTCTTGCCGAGCAGCAACTCCTACTTCGAGTCGGCGTCCGTCGTGGCCGAGGATCGGCCGGTCGAGCGCGGTGAGGAGGTCATCGCCTCCAGCAACGCGATGGCCGGAGACTACTTCCAGGCCTTGCAGATCCGCTGGGTTGCGGGCCGCGGCTTCACCGCCTCCGAGATGACTGCGGGCAGCCCGGTGACGATCGTCAGCGCCGGCCTGGGAGAGGCGCTGTGGCCGAAACGCTCCCCGTTGGGTCATCGCCTGCGCCTTACCGGCGATGCCAGCGGGGAGTGGCTGACGGTGGTCGGGGTCGTCGAGGACGTCCGGCAGGCCTATCAGATTGGCGGCGTCGGATGGCCGCGACAGCAGGTCTATCTGCCCCTGGCGCGGGCCGCCGCCCGCACCCTGACCGTCGCCGTGCGCACCGCCGGCGCTCCGGCCACGGTGGTCAACCCGCTGCGGGCGGCGGTGCGATCGCTCGATCCGCACCTGCCGCTCTTCCATGTCCTGCCTTTGACCGAGGTGCAGGCGGAACTCGAATGGCTGCCGCGCTTCTGGGGCAAGATGTTCTCGGTCTTCGCCATCCTCGGGGCGCTGATCGCGGGGGTGGGCCTCTTCGGCATCGTCTCCCATTCCATGGCGTCAAGGCGCCGGGAGCTCGGCATCCGTGCCGCGCTGGGTGCTCGCCAGAGCGAGCTCGTGCTGCTGCCCTTGCAGCAGGGCTTGCGGCTCACGCTCACCGGCCTGGCGCTCGGCATCGTCGCCGCGTTCGGGGTCGCGCAGCTCCTGCGGTCGCTGCTCTACGGCGTGCACCCGGCGGATCCCTGGGTTTACGGTTCCGTATCGGCGATGCTCCTGGCGATCGCGCTGCTGGCGAGCCTGGTGCCGGCGCTGCGGGTCCTGCGGTTCGACCCCATCCGGGCCCTGAAGGGCGATTAGGTAGGGGGGCGCCCCGCTTCGCGGGGCGCTAAGGACAGGGCAGCCCTACCGTGTCGGTGGTGACCGTCCATCGCTGGTTGGTCAAACCGCCGATGAACACCCAAAAGGAGCTGGTGAGCGCGCAGGCATCCAGCACCTTCACGCCCAACTCGAAGTTGCTGGGATCGGCGAAGTAGTAGAACACCGACTCGTCGCTCTCCGCCCTTTCGCCGGTGAACGACAGCACCTGTGCCTGGGACTTGCCAGCCCAAGCCATTCCACTGGCGGAAAACCGCCGACGAGATTCTCGAACACCGCGCCGTTGCGCACGGCGATGTCGCTGCCCCGCGGCGCGACCACCCCGCCCGCGCCGGGCACCGTGCTCAGGTCGAGCACCGCGGTGTAGGCCGGCGGCAGGCTGCCGACCCCGAAGATCGCCACCTGGCCGGCGATGAAGAACTGCGCGCCAGGGCGAACCCGTCCGCGAGCGCCACGCGGACCACTCCCAGGTCGTCCTCGCCGGTCCCCAGGTCCACCGGATTGGGGTAGGGTCCGCCAGCTCGACGACGTGCAGGCCGCCGTAGATCCCTGCCTCCCCGGCGGCCACGTAGGCGTAGTGCCCGCGCACCGTGACACTGCCGGCGCGCGGTTGGTCGGGAGGGGTGATACCCACGAGAACCGGCGCCGCCGGCACGCTCACGTCGACGACAGCCACGCCCCCGTCGCCGCAGGCGACCACCGCATAGGATCCGCTCAGGCCGAAGCCGCCCTGCCCTGGCCCTGGGCGTGGAAGCCAGATGTGGGTGCCGGGGCTACCTCTGCCCGCGGGCGGAGGGTACAACAGTTCTTCACTGAGCAACGGCCCCCCGAGATGGCGCGAAATAGTGGACGGCGAACTCTCACCACCGCTGTGTCCCGCCCGCGCCGAGTCCGGCTAATGCCTGCTTCGTACGCGCGAGCTCGCCTCCGAACTCCGCCGCATGCTGGGCAGCCAGCGGCTCGAGGATCGCCAGCGCCTCGCGCGCCGCGGCGCTCCCTGCCTCGGTGTGGTGCACGTGCATCTCGAGCACGGCAAGGTGCTGCAGGCTCGACGCGAGTTCGGGCCGGAAGACCTCCGGGTTGCCGGCCGCCAATTGGCGCCGGATCCGCAGCGCCTCGTCGCCAGCGCTCCTCGCTTCGTCCAGCAGGCGCTCTTCGTCCAGCAGGACGCCGAATCGGTCGAGAGCCGTGGCGAGATCGGCGAGGAAGAGGCCTGGCTCCGCGGCCGCCAGCGGTCGGAGGACCTTGAGCGCCTCATCGTACGCCGCCTGGGCCTCCCGGGGGCTATGCCGGTCGTCCAGCAGGCTACCTCGGCTGGAGAGTGCCCGCCCAAGCTCCGGCCGATAAATCTCGGGCTCGAGCGCTGCGAGCTGCCGCCAAGAAGCCGGTGCCTCGTCGGCCATACGCTGGTCGCCCGTCGTTTGAGCAAGGTCGTCGAGCACCGCAGCGAGATCGTCCCGGTAGTGGTCGGGATCTTTCTCCGCCAGCGAACGGTTGATTGCCACCGCCTCTTCGAGGGTGTGACGCGCCTCCTCCCCGTGGCGCTGCAGCTCGCCCAGGCCGCGCAGCACTGCGGCGAGAGCGGGACGAAAGGCCTCCGGATATTGCGTTGCGAGCGCCGCGCGGTGTTCGACGAGTTCACGGTGCGCGAGCTTGCCCGCGGCCGGATCCTCCCAACGCTATGGGGCGGATGGGGCGGATGGGGCGGAGAGGTGAAGATCACCGCGCAAGAATTAGGTGTAGAATAAAACCCTGTGGCCAATCGCCACGTAGAGGTTGGCCCTAAGTTGTTCATGTGTATAGGGGTATGGGATCAGAGGGGTTGCGCCCGGTGGCACTTGCGTGTAGGCTAGTGTCACGAGTTGTCTTCTAGCTGGTACTACTAAAGTAGAGCGAGGAGCGGGAGGCTCTCCCGACGGCTTTACTCAGGCTGCAACGCTGAACTCTCGTTGGAGGAGGGGCCAATGCGAAGATTCAGGTTGACCGTGGCAATCGTTCTCGCCGCGCTGGCAGCCGGCGCGACGGTAGCGCAGGAGGTGACCCCGGTACGCTGCGATGCCTTGAGTGCAAGGCGAGCAGCCTGTTTAAGCAATGCGGCGTCTATCAAGCAGCTGATGGGATTCGGTTATGGCGGCGGCGGACAGGAGTGCCTGGACGGGAGGGGCGGATGCGCACTCCTCCAGCACTAGCACCCATCGCCACCACGTCGATTTTCCGCGTCTGCCTATTGGCAGGAATGGCCGTGATTCCCCTGCCCACCATGGCAGAGCCTGCGGCACCCAACCAATGTCCGAGGGTGTCTTTCTCTTCTCCTCGGCCAAACTGGATTAGCTCGGCGCTCGCGGCTAACGGCAAAATCCTTGCCGTGGATTCTGCGGTGAACCACCTGCTAACTATCGCGCCATCCGGCCAGGTGACGGTCGTGCCACAACCTGTCGGCAGTATGCCTGCCCTCCTGGCGACCTCGGGGAAGGGCTTCCTGCTAAAATTGGTGGGCCTGGACGTCCTTCACCTCGGCGAGGATCTGAGCGTCCGCTCCCCTGAGAAATTCCTCAGGACTGCCGCGAGCTCTGATGGAACCGTGGGCTCGATCTTTCAATGGGTAGGGCTCACCGATTCCGTGTTGGCTTTTGGCTCGCTGCGCTCGCCTCACCTACCGGATGGTTATGAGCTGGGCTTCCTGCGGATTCCGACGACCCCTGCGCCGGCCAGGACAAGCCTCCTGGCTCCTCCTCTCCAGGGTGACTTCTATCTCCTCGGCAACCAATATGTAGCTGCCCTAGGCGAGACCGGCTACTTCCTGCGAATGGAGAGCGGGCTCAAGGCGGGACTCTTCGAGGTGGCGCCCGGCGCCACCGAGGCAACGGCCATGCCGGAGACGCTGATCCCTGAAGACTTCCGGACCGTCCCGAGCTTCGACGCTACAATGAGTGGCCCCGCAGACGCGCCCGCAGTGTACGCCCGGATCGAGAAGATGACCCTAGCCGCCGGCCTTTATGGCGGCCCTGACGGGAAGCAGCTGTACCTCTTGACCCGGCAACCAGGCAAGTCAAGTAGCCAGACCAACTGGGATCTATACCGGATCGATCCCCATCAGCGGCAGGCGGTTGGGCGTTTTCCTTTGCCTTCGACCGCCCCGGAGCTGACCCTCGTATTCTCCTCAGAGACGCTTTATGTGATTGAGCGCGCAGACCTGAACGAGAGCGGGCAGCAGCGCATTGAACACATGATTGAAATCCCCATGACGTTGGTTTCGCACGCTACCCCCGCCGCCACGGAGCGGTGCCGTTAGACTTGCGCTGAGGTCGTCACTGCCTGGAGGCTGGAGTGGGGTCTGTCTCCAAGCGGTTGCCGGGTAGAGGTGCGCCATTGCCGCACGATCACCGTCAGGAAGGTTTAACACCAACTGTCCGGGGTGGGCCAGGTGCAGTGCCACCGCTTGAGAGTGGTTCCGGCGGGCCCGGTCCACCCCACGCCCCGCGACCCTCCAGGGCCGGAATCGGGTTGGTGCTCGCAATGCTTGCCGTCGTAATCGGTCCCCTCAGCGGTTGGATCCTATATCTCGGAAATCAGGTGTCCGACCTTCAGAAGAGTGTCGATACGCTTAAAGCTGACGAGCGCCTTCTCCACGATCTCGCGAACTTCAAGGCGGCGGAGGTTTTCGGCGAGGCTTGCGGAAAAGCAAAGGGCCAGTTTATCCCCGGGCTCGGCTGCCAGATCAACGGTACCATTGCCACGACGTTCACGCCTCCCTACCCGATTCCGTGATTGGGGTGGGGGGCAGTCACAAGCTTCCGGAGATCTAGTGCCGGCCGCAGGTGAGGACGGGCGGTGCACTGACGACCCAGACAAGGACATGGTCGGTCACGTCCCCACGGGTTGTCGCCGCGGCCATTCTGGTAGTAGATGTGGCGCGTGCCAGGAGCCGGCGGCGCTCTTCCTCCGAAAGGTAACGGAGGCGCCCGCGCGGCTCCTTGCGCGCCCGGGCTCGGGTCGCGGGATTGTCCACCACCCATTCCCACTCCCTGCGCGCGATGGACAACACATGCTTGAGCACCGTCAGATAGCGGTTCGCCGTGGCGGCACCGCATGTGAGCTGGTCCAGAGCTTCACCGATATCTGCCGCCGAGAGCTCGACTAGACGCCTGCCTCCTAGTGTCATGAGTCAGAAATTCGCGGAATAAGTAAGCGCCTTCGAGCGTTCTCCCCGAAAACAGGGGAGAATCGCCTATGGGCTTCGGCCGACCGAAGGCAGTCTTGGTA
>Ga0070733_10000940_pt1 | contig 22392 bp, 18 predicted proteins | sample Coa_R1_9_FD_66450 | JGI IMG/M metagenome (GOLD analysis project Ga0070733, IMG submission 66450) | Surface soil microbial communities from Centralia Pennsylvania, which are recovering from an underground coalmine fire - Coalmine... | ecosystem: Environmental > Terrestrial > Soil > Unclassified ...
GTCCGATGGAACGACGATCGGCGGCGTGGACAGCGACATCGTCAAGCGTTTCGCCGCGGCGAACTGCCTTGCCGTCGTCCCTGTCGTGGTGGACCCGGCCGCGACGGTCCAATATGTGGTCTCGGGCAAAGCAGACGTGGCGACCGGCGATTGGTACCGCACGGCCGAACGCGCAAAAGTGATGGGCCTGTCCTATCCGACATATCTCGATCAAATGGGCATCTACTCCAAGACTGGGCTTTCAAAAATTGAGGATCTGATCGGCAAGAAAGTGGGAACGGTGTCCGGCTTCCTGTGGGTGGCCGAATTGCAGAAGCTGCTCGGGTCCAATCTGGTTCTCTATCCGAACCCCGTCGCTTTGGCGCAAGATCTCGCAGCCGGACGCGTCGAGGTCGGCGTCGATAGCTATGGAACCGGCGCCTACGCACAGAAGCGCGGCGGCTATCCTGGAATCCAGATCAAGGTCGCTGAGCCTGACGACCGCGTACAAGCCTCGATCCAGGCCGCGCAAGCCAACATCATTTATAGTAAGGCGAACCCGGACTTCGGCGTAGCGCTCGACGACACCATTCAGCAGTTGCATAAGAACGGCGGCTTGGCCGAGATTCTTAAGTCTTACGGACTCGACCCCTCGGGAGCCGACGTCGGCGAACCGCGCGTCGTGAAGTAAACGATGAAGCTCGGGGCTCTTCGGCGCCGGCTAGCGCGCAGGTGAGCTCGACCTCTTGAATGGCGACCCGGCGAAGACCGGTGCGTTTGCGACGGGTCGCCGGATGGGTCGTCATCTTCGTGCGCAATGACGCACGCTGCGTGATCGCGAGACAGAATCTAAAACTCACCGGCGTCAAAGACAGGCAGCAAACAATCTATGCCACGTCCCGCCGAGCACTAAGGCTATATCACCCTGACCAAAGCCGGTAGCGTTCAGCCCCTCGGCCAAAGTGGGAAAATCAGCGTTTGAGCGGAACCATTCGGGCTGGGGCGGAAACCTGAGCGCACCCTCTCTGGCGCGAGTCCAACGCCCCTCGCGCATCCAGCGCACGACACTATCCGGTTGGTTCTGACAAAGGTCCGAGCCGATGGCGAGGTGTTCGGCGCCCACAATTTCCACGGCTGCGGCCGCCATGTCGCCGAATTCCCTGAGCGTTGTGCCGCCGCCATTTGGCAGATGCATGGGGTAGAGCGAGAGGCCAAGAACGCCGTCACGCGCTCGCAACGCCTCCAAGACGGTCTTGGAGACGTTGCGCCCGGTGTCCCTCAGCCAACGTGGATTGGCGTGGCTGATCACGACTGGCCTCTGTGACAATTCAATCGCTTCGAGCGCAGTGCGCTCCCCGGCATGCGCAAGGTCGATGATCATGCCGAGCCTATTCATTTCAGCGATGGCCTCGCGACCCATGCGCGTGACCCCGCTATCCTCACGCTCCATCCAGCCGCAGCCGAGCAGCGATTGGTTGTTGTAGGTGAGCTGCATGAACCGCACGCCGAGGTCGAACAGGATCTCGATCAATCCGATGTCGTCTTCGATCGGCATCGGCGTCTGCAGTCCCAAAAAAATCGCGGTGCGTTTCGAGGCGCGCGCCCTCTCGACGTCATTGGAGTTACGCGCAAATAGGATTAGGTCCGCATGGTCGCGAAACCGGGTTCGCCAGTCGACGAGATGACGCACCGTCTCTCGGAAGCCTTCGTGATAGCTCACCGTCGCGTGAACCGCAGTGAGCCCGCCCTCCCGCATCTGCACGAAGACCTCGCGCGACCAGTTGCAGTACTGAAGCCCGTCGATGCGAAGACCCGGCGCGCCGGCGTTTGCGCTCATTCGGCGACGCCTGCATGGATGTACGAGGTCTTCATCTGCGTGTAGAACTCGATTGCCGCGCGACCCTGCTCGCGCGGGCCGTAGCTAGAAGCTCGTACGCCCCCGAAGGGCACGTGATAATCGGTGCCGGCTGTAGGCAGATTGACCATTACGCAGCCTGACCGAGACGCCTGTCTGAACTTCGTCGCACGCGCAAGCGAGCGCGTGGCGATCCCCGCGGTTAGGCCATAAGGCGTGTCATTGGCGACGGCGATCGCTTCGTCGAGGTCGCCCACGGAGATGACGCAGGTGATTGGCGCGAACATTTCTTCCTGGTTGATTCGCATCCGCGAGCGGCCAGCCAAGAAGATTGTCGGCTCCATGTAGCAACCTCTGTGTGGGCGCTCAAGCGCATGGCCTCCGCACGTCAATTCGGCGCCTTCTCGTTGGCCGAGCGCGACATATTCGAGATTGGACGAGAGCTGTTCGGCGCTGACCACCGGCCCCATCTGCACGCCCGGCTCCAGCGCGTGGCCGACCTTGAGCGCACGCGCCTTTGCGAGCAATCGCTCAACAAAAGCGTCATGGATCGGACGGTGCACGATCAAACGTGAAGCGGCGGTGCATTTCTGTCCCGAGCCGCCAAAGGCGCCGTTGATGGCAAGATCCACGGCGCGGTCGAGATCGGCGTCGTCCATCACGACGAAGGGATTCTTGGAGCCCATTTCGAGTTGCAGTTTGACGAAGCGCGCCGCGGCGGCGGCGGCGATGCCGGACCCAACAGCGCCGGAGCCGGTAAAGCTAAGGCCCTGAATATCCGCCTCGGCAGCAAGTTCGCGGCCAACCGCGGCGCCCGGCCCCATGACCAAATTGAAGAGGCCTTTGGGGATCGCCTGCCGGCTCACGATTTCCGTCAACGCCCAGGCGCTCGCCGGCGTGATATTGGCCGGCTTCCAGACAATCGCGTTGCCGAAGGCGAGGGCGGGCGCGATTTTCCAGGACGCGGTCGCGATTGGGAAATTCCATGGCGAGATGATTGCGACGACCCCGAGCGGCTCGCGCACGACCATGATCTCGACGCCGGCGCGCACCGAGTCGCCCGAAGAGCCGAGGTTGCGCAGCGCCTCGGCGGCAAAATAGGTGAAGAACTGCCCAGCGCGATAGACCTCGCCAACTCCCTCCGGCAATGGCTTACCCTCTTCGCGCGACAACAATTCGCCCAGTTCGTTCGAGCGCCCCATCAACTCCCGGCCGATTGAGTCCAGGACGGCCGCACGCGCCTCGATGCCGGTGGCGGCCCACTGCGCCTGCGCTCCACGCGCCGCAGCGACAGCATCATGGACATCCGCAAGCGAACCTTGTGCGAAACGGCCGACGATGTCGGAGACGTCGGAGGGATTGAGGTCCTCACTCCAATGCGCGCCATCCCGCCATTCGCCCCCGATAAAATTCCGTCCGGTCAGCATCTTTTGACGCGCGTCCCATCAATTCGGTTGACACGACCTAATCAATGCAATGAACTTCAATCAAGTTCATTTTTTCGCACTTATGTTCAGGCCGCCTAAACAGTGGGTAAGACGATCAGCCTGACCGGAATGCGCAGCTTCGTCGCGGTTTGCGAAACGGGAGGCGTGCGGGCGGCTGCGGCCCAAATCGGCCGCACGCCGTCGGCAGTATCGATGACGCTCAAGCAGCTTGAAGACGACATCGGCGCGCCGCTCTTCGAAGGCGAGCGCCGCGGCGCGCTTTCACCGGTCGGGCGGATCGTGCTCGATGAGGCGCGAGCGATGATCGCCCACTACGATCGCGCCTGTTCGGCGATGACAAACTATGCGGCTAATCGGCCCGGGCGTTGTGACGTCGCCAGCGTGCCTTCCGTCGCGGCCACGTTGCTGCCGCGAGCCGTAGCCCAGGCCCGAGCGCACGGCGCCGCATTCGAGATTCACGTTCGCGACAGCGACTCCAACGCCATCGTCGAGGCTGTTGAGAACGGCGTCGTCGAAATCGGGCTTTGCGTGCTCGCCGGGCGACGGCCGCAGCTGAGTTTCGAGCCGCTGTTTCGCGAGCCGCTCGACTTCGTTTGTCCGGTCGATCATCCGCTTGCAAAGTCGAAACGACCAGTAACCTGGTCGCGCATCGAAAGGGAATCGCTGATTCTGAACGGCAGCGCCGCTGCGTTGGGCCTCGTCGAAATTGACGCGCTCGCGGCCAACACAAAGCTGATCGCGACCAATGTGACGTCGAACCTCGCCATGGTCGAGGCAGGGCTTGGCGTCACGATACTGCCGCGCCTCTGCCGGTGGAAATGCGGCTATGATGTCAAGTTCGTGCCGCTCGCAGACTCGCGCGCGAGCCGTACGGTCGGCCGAATCGCCAAGATGGGACGGACGCTTCAGCCCGCGGCCCGCGAGCTTGCTGAACACGTGCGCGTTCAGACCCGCGAAGGCGCGAAGGAGTTCGGCTATGTCGCACTGTGAGCAAAGGGCGCTCGCATGACTTCAGTTTTAGCGCTGGATCGGATCGAAATCCTGGCCCGCGCCGCCCTTGTTCGGCATGGGGCGAGCGAGCGCCAAGCGGAAGCTTTGGCTGCTGGCGTCAAGGCAGCGGAACGCGACGGGCTCAAGTCGCATGGCCTGATGTATCTTCCTACCTATTGCGAGCACCTGACTTGCGGCAAAGTATTGGGCCACGCCCAGCCTGTTCTTTCTCAGCCGGCGCTCGCAAGCCTCGCCGTCGACGCCGCCAGCGGCTTCGCCCATGCTGCGATCGATCTCGGGATGCCTGCGCTCATCGGCGCGGCGCGGTCATATGGGACGGCGAGCCTGGCGATCAGAAACTCATACAATTGTGGCGTGCTCGGCTACCACACCGAGCGCCTGGCGCAGGCGGGTGTGGTCGCGCTCGGCTTTACGAACGCGCCGGCCTCGATCGCGCCTTGGGGCGGTCACAAGGCGGCGGTCGGCACCAACCCGTGGTCGCTTGCCGTTCCCGACGGTCACGGCGCCGCGCGCTTTGTTATTGACCAAAGCTCAAGCGTCGTCGCCAAGAGCGAGGTGATGAAGCAGGCGCGCACGGGCGAGCAGATCCCCTTGGGTTGGGCTTTCGACGCTGACGGACGACCCACCACCGATCCGAGCGCCGCTCTCAAAGGAACGATGGCGCCGGCGGGCGGGTACAAAGGCGTAGGCTCGGCTTTGCTTGTCGAAGTCTTCGCTGCCTGCTTGACAGGCGCCAACCCCGGAATCATCGCCAGTCCATTCTCCGGAACGGCGGGAGGACCGCCGGGCACCGGCCAATTCTTCCTTGCTGTAGCGCCGGGGCCCTCCTCCGGCGGCGCCTTCGCGGCGCGGCTCGAAACCGTTGCTAGGGTCTTCGCCGAGGACGCCCGTCTTCCCGGCGCGCGCCGATTTGCAGCGCGGGCGCGCGCCGAGCGCGATGGCGTCGAAGTAGACGCTGGAACATTCGCCAAGCTTGAGAAGCTCGCCGGCGTCGCCCCATGAACCGGGTCGCCCTCCGACCGCCCGAAGTCGTCATGCGCCTGCAAAGGCTCGGGGCCGCGCATCCGACGCGACTGAGCTTTTTGCGCCAGCTTATCCGCCGCGCGGCGAGAGAGCGCTGGCGCGTGCGGCGCGCCCGGTTTGATCTCGACGATCACGGTTTCGGTCGAGCGGTCTATGCGATCGAAACGCCGTTTCGCCAATACAGTCTGGTCGCCTTTTCGACGCCTCTCGAGGACGAGCGCCGCTCCGACCGGGTCATTGCCCAAGCGTGGGACACGAGTTACGCGCTCTATGACGGATTGCCGGACGCCGAGGAGGTCGCTCGGCTGGAGGCCAATGCGCCGTTGCAGGAAGGCGGCCGCTTCACGCGTCGCGAATTGGTGCTCGCTCGCGCGAACAAAAGTGTGCGTCTGTTCGAAGCCGCGGTTGAGGCGCTTGCGCGCGGCGAACAGCCAGACCAAGAGCTGCTCGAGAGCGTTGGCTATCTATTGCGCACGACCGCGGTCTATGGCAACGGCAAATTCGGCATTGCCGATCGCGACGAGATCGCTGACCGCCCGGAACTCGCCGGCCCGTTCCAGGCGGAGATGCTCACTGTTTGGCTCATCCGGTCCTTCACGCTTGATCTTGCCGACCATGTCGCCAGTCGGCGCAATCCGGCCGGCGCCGCCCGCCTTGCGCCGCATTTGCGCCGAGCGCTCGGCGTCGGCAACGCCACCGGCCTCGGCATGGCGCCCTTCCTCGTTCGCCATCCGCTCTTGACGCACAATTGGTTCTTCGCGCGCGAGACCGCCTTGGCGCGGGTGCGCTCCGAGCCCTGCGCCAAGGACCGAGACGCCGCCGCCTTCATGCGCGCCCTCGCCGATATGCGTAAGCGCGTTCTTCGTTGGCGCTCCGTCGATGCGCGCCAATCCGCCGCCATTCGCGCCCTCGATGTTGATCTTGAGACCCTCGCACGCGAAGCAACCAAATTGCTCCCCAGCCCGTCGCCTTGGGACGCGCTTTACCGTTTCTCGGAAGAGCAACTCTCTTTGGAAGGTCAGGAAGCCTGCGTTGCTCTTCTTCTCGAGCCGCACGGCGTTCTGGTCGACGAGCTTGGTGAAACGATGAAGGCGGAGGAGAGCATCGGCCACGTAATCGATGGCCGCATGAGTTGCGCCGCGCTTCGAGAAATGATCCAGGCGCGCTACGCCTTCGCGAGAAATATAGATTTTTCCGACCCATCCGCTAATGCTCGCTTTTGGTACGTCTCGGCAGAGAAGCTGGAGCCGAGACTCGGCGAGCGCTTCGAAGAGGACGGCGCCGCGCTCGAGCAGCCGCTCGCTACCGTCCGGGATGCGCTCGCTTTGTCCGACGCGCTCGCGGAGGAATCGCAATCGACCCGCGTTGCCGAATTTCTCCTCCGTCGTCCGGAATTGCGCCATGTCGCGCGTCGAGCGCAAGTCGTGGCCAAATATCCCTACGCCGAGATTTACGACAACTTGATCAGCGCCGAGTTGCGGCCAGTCGATCTTTTGCGCGCAAAGCTCGCCTTCTTTGGCGCACGCAACTTCGATCCACGCTCAGATCGCTGGGTGCGGATCGCGCTGTTCGCGGGCGAGCCGCTTATTGAAGATATCGGCGTTGGCGCGGCAGTGGGAGAGGCCGCGTGATTGATCTCTCGGCCAACGAGGCGGAGACGCTTGCGGCCAAAGTCGCGCGCGGCGCCGGTTTTTCCTGGGGCCTCTCGGATGACATAGGGCGCGCGGCGCGGGCCATCGCGCCTGAAGGAGAAGACTGGAGCCAAGCGTTGCTCGCCTTGGCGCGAGCAGGCGAAGCCTTCGAAGCGCCGAATCTCGACCGGGTGGCGCGCTGGCGAAGGGGCGAGCGTGACGTCGCGGGCGCGCGGCTGCTGTGCCCGGTGCGGACCGCGGCGCTGCTGCTCGACGATCCGCCTGATTTCCGAGAAGGATCCCTCGAAATCACGCACGTCGGCCTTCCGATCTGGCTCGACGCCTTGTTAAGGCGTTCGGAAATGTGGATCGCGCCTTTGAGCCGCCCACTGGTCCCCTGCGATGACGTCACCATCCGGCTCGGCGCGCGACCAGCACGCTCCGCCGTCACGCGGCGCCCCGTGATTGAGGAGCAAACTCTTGCGACGCTGAACGCTTACGCCGCCCGCACTTACGTTCCCGAGAGCGAGCGCTCTCGCAGGCGCGGCGCTGGCGGCGGCAAGATCGACGATGACTAGCGACAGAGACGAGGATCGACAAATGAGCGCGGACAGCGGCGCCAGGATATCAATGCGAGGGGCGGGCTACTATTCCTCGAATACAATTGGCGCCAAGACGGTCATTGACAAAGTAGGCGATCTCGTCGCCGCGGCCGCCGCCAAAATGCCCAAACTCGCCGACCGGCAGGCCTTCGCCATCGCGGATTTCGGCGCCGCTGACGGCGGCACCTCGATGGACATGATGCGGCGTCTGGCGCGCGCCATCCGAGCGGGCGAGCCCGAGCGGCCGATTTCGATCACCTACACAGATCTGCCGCACAACGATTTTTCGACCTTGTTTCGCCTCAGCCAGGGGCTGCTTGGCTCGAAGACCGACACGCCGCTCGCCGATATTCCGTCGTTGTACATCTTCGGCAGCGGAACGAGCTTCTACCGCCAAATTTTTCCCGATGGCTCGCTATCGCTCGGCTTCTCCGCTACGGCGATGCATTGGATCAGCCGCCGCCCCTGCATGATCGCGGACCATGTCCAGGCGGTCGGCGCCGCGCCTGCTGAACGCGAACAATTTCGCGCGCAAGCGCTCCGCGACTGGGAGACGATCTTGCTGGCTCGCGCCCGCGAATTGCGGTCCGGCGGCAGGCTCGCCTTGGCCAACTTCTGCATCGACGAGCAGGGTCGCTATCTTGGCCACACAACGGGCGTCGACATGTTCGATTCCTTTGCGCGCCATTGGCGTGATCTCCTTGGCGCAGGGCGGATCACCCAGACAGAATATGCGAACGCGACGTTCCAGCAATTCTACAAGACGCCGAGCGAATTCGCAGCGCCCTTCCGAGACCCCGTCTCTTCTGTGTCGCGCGCCGGCCTGAAGCTCGAGACCATGTTCACCATGGTTACGCCTTGCCCCTTTGCGGAGGAATTTCGGCGCCGGCGCGATGCCGCGGCCTTCGCCAAGGCCTATGTTCCAACGCTCCGTTCCTGGTCGGAAACGGTCTTCGCCGGCGCGCTAGACCTCTCACGCCCCGCGACCGAGCGCGCTGCGATTATCGACGACTTCTATGGCGCTTATGAAGCCGAGGTCGCCCGCGCGCCCGAGGGCCATCGCATGGACTATGTCCATTGCGTGACTGAGATCGTCAAGGCGAGTTAGCGGGAGCGAGTCTGACGATGCGTTATTCGCTGTTCTCGCTCATCGCCAATGCCGCGACCGGGCACAAATATTGGCCTGAGGCGTGGCGCGACGCGGCCCCACGCGATCAGTACGACGTCGTCATCGTCGGCGGCGGCGGCCATGGGCTTGCGACTGCTTACTATCTCACAGCGATTCACGGGATTCGCAATGTAGCGGTCATCGAGAAGTCCTGGATCGGCTCCGGAAATGTCGGGCGCAACACGACAATCATCCGCTCCAACTATCTCCTCGACGGCAATATCCCCCTCTATGAGCTCTCGTTGAAGCTTTGGGAGAATCTAGAGCAAGAGCTGAACTTCAATGTGATGGTCAGCCAGCGTGGGGTGCTCAATCTCTGCCACAGCGACACGCAGCGCGACGCCTATGCGCGGCGCGGCAACGCCATGCGCCTGCACGGCGTCGACGCCGAGCTGCTGGACCGAGACCGCGTGCGAAAGCTCGCGCCGTTTCTCGACTATGAGAACGCCCGCTTTCCGATCCAAGGCGGGCTCTTGCAGCGGCGCGGCGGCACCGTGCGCCACGACGCGGTCGCATGGGGCTACGCGCGCGCCGCGAGCGCGCATGGGGTCGACATTGTTCAGAACTGCGAGGCGACCGGCTTTCGAATCGAAGCGGGACAGGTCGTCGGCGTCGAGACAACGCGCGGCTCCATCGGCGCCCGCAAAATCGCCCTGGCGACGGCGGGGGCGACATCGCGCGTCGCCGCCTTGGCGGGGCTGAGGCTGCCCATTGAAAGCCACGTCCTGCAGGCCTTCGTCTCCGAGGGGGTAAAACCCCTGATCCCCGGCGTAATCACCTTTGGCGCGGGGCATTTCTATATCAGTCAATCCGACAAAGGCGGGCTCGTCTTCGGCGGCGATATCGACGGGTACAATTCCTACGCGCAACGAGGCAATCTTCCTGCCGTCGAAGACGTCTGCGAAGGCGGCATGGCCTTGATGCCAATGATCGGTCGCGTGCGCCTCCTTCGCTCTTGGGGCGGCGTCATGGACATGTCGATGGATGGATCGCCGATCATCGACGCAACGCCGGTGGAGGGGCTCTATCTCAATGCCGGCTGGTGCTATGGCGGCTTCAAGGCTATTCCCGGCTCAGGCTATTGTTACGCGCACCTCATCGCCACCGGCGAGCCGCATCCGGCCGCCGCCAAGCTGCGGCTCGATCGCTTTGCGACCGGCGACGTGCTTGACGAAAAAGGCGTCGGCGCTCAGCCCAACCTGCACTGAGCCACGATGCGAATCCCCTGCCCTTTCTGCGGATTGCGCGACGCCCAGGAATTCTCCTATCTCGGCGACGCAACCCGGGCTCGTCCCGAGGCGAACGCGCCGGACACGGCGCGGGCGATGTTCGAATATGTGTATCTGAGAGACAACCCGGCAGGACCGCATCACGAATATTGGCAGCATGTCTCGGGCTGCCGCGCATGGCTCATCCTGACGCGCGATACGCGCACGCACGAGATTTTGAAGGCGGCATTCGCCTCCCAGCGCCACGAGAGCGCCCCATGAGCGCGGGAATCAATCGGCTAAAGGCCGGCGGGCTCATCTCGCGCCAAGCGCCGCTCGCGTTCCGGTTTGACGGAAGGCGTTATGGCGGATTCGACGGCGACACGCTTGCGTCCGCCCTGCTCGCCAATGGCGTTCGGCTGGTTGGGCGCTCGTTCAAATATCATCGTCCGCGCGGCCTTCTCACGGCGGGGCCTGAAGAGCCGAATGGACTCGTCGAGTTGCGATCGGGGGCTTGGCGTGAGCCCAACACGCGGGCGACCACAATCGAGCTCTATGAGGGGCTCGAGGCGGCGAGCCAGAATCGCTTTCCAAGTCTCGCCTTCGACTTCGGCGCGATCAATTCTCTGGCCGCGCCGCTCCTGACCGCCGGGTTCTACTATAAAACCTTCATGCGGCCCGCCGCGCTTTGGGAGAGGCTCTACGAGCCCTTGATCCGCCGCGCCGCTGGTTTAGGCCGCGCGAGCCGCGAAGCTGATCCCGATTCTTACGAGAAGGCCTTCGCGTTTTGCGACACGCTTGTGATTGGCGGCGGTCCCGCGGGACTCGCGGCTGCTCTTGCGGCCGGCCGCGCCGGCGCGCGCGTGATCCTCGCCGATGACGATTTCCGGCTCGGAGGAAGACTAAATGCCGAGCGCTGCGAAGTCGATGGCCGCTCCGGCGTCGAGTGGGCGGAGGCTGCGGGGCGCGAGCTCGCTGCTCTGCCTAACGTCCGGATCTTCAAGCGCACGACAGTGTTCGGCGTCTATGACGGCGGCGTCTATGGCGCGCTGGAGCGGGTCTCGGATCATCTGCCCGTCCCCCCTCCTTATCAGCCGCGTCAACGGCTATGGCGCATTTACGCCAAACGCGCCGTGCTGGCTTCAGGCGCGATCGAACGACCGATAGCGTTCCCCAACAATGATAGGCCAGGCGTCATGATGGCGAGCGCAGTTCGCGCCTATCTCAATCGTTTCGCCGTTCTCTGCGGACGCAAGGCCGCCATCTTCACCTGCGCGGACGACGGATGGCGGGCCGCGGCCGATCTCAGCGCCCGCGATGTCGAGGTTGTCGCAGTCGTCGACGCTCGACGCGAAGTTGCCCCTCCCGTCCTGGCGCAGGCGGGCAGGACGCGCATTTTTCTCGGCGGCGCCATTACATCCGCGCGTGGACGCTCCGTACGCGGGGCAGATATTCTGGACGGTGACGGCCGGCGTGTCTCCATCGACGCCGATCTGATCGCGATTTGCGGCGGCTACAATCCGCAAATCGGTCTGACGACTCATCTGGGCGGCAAGCCCGCTTGGCGCGACGATATTTCCGCCTTCGTTCCTGGCGATACGCCGCTAGGCCTTGTCGTCGCCGGCGCCGCCAATGGGGCGTTCGCCTTGCACGACGCGATCCGCCAGGGCTGGCGCGCCGGCGAGACCGTCGCCGATCGGCGCACAGCCATCGGCGTGCCGCCGCGCGCCGATGACGAGCCCATTGCAGTCAAGGCGTTCTGGCGCGTTGGCGGTTTGAAGGGCAAGGCCTTCGTCGATTTTCAGAATGACGTGACGACAAATGACATCGCGGTTGCCGCGCGCGAAGGCTATCGCTCAGTCGAGCATCTCAAGCGCTACACGACGCTTGGCATGGCGACGGACCAAGGCAAGACCTCGAACGTCGTCGGTCTCGCCATCCTCGCCGAATTGACCGGTCGAACAATCTCCGAGACCGGCGCGACGCGTTTGCGCCCGCCGCACACGCCGGTCGCGATCGCCGCTTTCGCGGGTCCCCATCGCGGCAAGGCGTTCCGTCCGACGCGACTGCCCCCCGGTCATGACTGGGCGGCCGAACGGGGCGCCGCGTTCGTCGAAGCCGGCCCATGGTTGCGCGCACAGTATTTTCCTCTGGCCGGCGAAGACGATTGGCTGCAAAGCACGATTCGCGAGGTTCGCGGCGTCCGAGAACGCGTCGGGATTTGCGACGTGTCGACGCTCGGCAAAATCGAATTGACTGGACCCGATGTCGGCGCCCTTCTCGATCGCATTTACGCGAACACATTCTCGACGCTGCCGGTCGGCAGAGTACGCTACGGTCTCATGTTGCGCGAAGACGGTTTCGTCATGGACGACGGGACAACAATGCGGCTCGCCCCGGATCGATGGCTCATGTCGACAACGACCGCGAACGCCGCCAAAGTCACGCAACATCTCGAATTCTGTCTCCAAGCGCTGTGGCCTGAACTTGACGTCGCGCTCGCCTCGGTCACGGATCGGTGGGCGCAATATTCCGTCGCGGGACCGCGATCGCGGGCGCTCTTGCAGAGGCTCCTCGGCGGCGCAATGGACATCAGCAATGCGACTTTCCCCCATATGGCCGCCCGCGAGTCCGATGCGCTTGGAACGAGAATTCGCCTTGCGCGCCTCTCGTTCTCCGGCGAACTCGCTTATGAGATCGCTTCGCCCGCCGACTGCGGCGACGCTTTGGTCCGCTCGCTCATGGAGGCTGGTCGCGAGTTTGACGCGGCGCCTTATGGCGTGGAGGCGCTCTCCGTGATGAGGATCGAAAAGGGCCACGTCGCCGGCGGCGAGCTTTCCGGCCATACGACGGCGCGCGACCTTGGCCTCGGCCGTCTCATGTCGACCAAGAAGGATTTCATCGGTTGCAATCTCTCGCAGAGGCCGGCGCTACTCGATCCGGATCGGCCAACGCTCGTCGGACTTAAACCCGCCGACCGGCGATCGCGCCTGAGAGCCGGGGCGCACGTGCTCGCCTTAGGGGCAGCATCCCTTGCCGAAAACGATCAGGGCTATGTCACGTCGGCCGCCTTCTCTGAGGCGCTCGGCCACTGGATCGCGCTCGCGTTGATCAAACGTGGACCCGAACGGCTTGGCGAGCGGATGCGCGCCTATGATCCCGTGCGTGGCGGCGATGTCGAAGTCGAACTGGCGCGCCCGGTTTTCATCGATCCGGAAGGCGCTCGACTCCATGCTTGACCCTGTCTTGCTTGCGGCTCGGCCAGCATTCGCGACGCTTGTCTCTACTGACCCGGCGGCGGCTGGCGTCTCGGCAAAAGAAACGCTGGGAAATCGGCTTACGATGGTCGAAGCGCGGAAGGGTCGCCAAACGCGGCTCGCCGAGCGGTTTCGCTCAGAGTTTGGATTGGCCCTGCCGACGGGCCCGCATCGTACCGCTTCAGTTGAACTCACACTCCTCGGGATTGGACCGCTCAAATGGCTCGCGATTTCGGCTTTTGAGGAAACTAGCGTTCCTCAAAGGCTTGAACGAGCGCTCCATGACAGTGCATCGCTCATTGATCTGACTGGCGGTCTAGCTCTGCTGCGCATCAGCGGCCCCCGAGCGCGTGAAACCTTCGCCAAAGGGTTGCCAATTGATCTCGACCAGAGCGAATTTGCGATTGACGACGTCGCGGTCAGCGCAATCGCGCAGGTTGCGGTAACAGTCTGGAGACTTGACGATGCCGTGAGCTTCGGGGTCGCGGTTCCTCGCTCCTACGCTGACTCCTTCGCCCATTGGCTTCAGGAATCCGCAGCTGAATTTGGACTCGCCGTAGAATAAACGTCTCGGGAGCGCCGTTAGAGCGTCGCCTCCACAACGCTCCAACAACTTCGAAGAAGCGAGTTTTTTGCTCCAATCAGTCGCCTTGCCTACGGCATCCATATCGCAAGGTTCGGTCAATTTCGCTCACCAGAAATTCCCGAGAGGTTGGGGCGGCCTCCTACGGAATTGGGCGCACGCCCCTGGCTAGTCGGAGTCTCCTGTTTCGCGGCCTATCTCAGGCAGGTAAGGCTGTCACGACCATTCGATAGAGCGGGATGAGGGTGACGATCGGCGGCAAAAACATTGTGCCGACGAATTGTGATAGCCTCGCTTCGAGCCTGGCGCGGATGAACTAAAGACAGCGACAGAAGGATGGCTCCGATGGAACCGACGAATATTTCCGGCGCTGCGCAGCCAACGCTCGCGCGGAAGGCGCAGCGCGAGCTGATGCACTACTTCGCGATTTCCGCTTACCTATATGTCTGCTTCGGCGCCCTGATATTCTACAAGGCGGCAATTCTTCAAAGCCAAGGAGTCGAATTCGCGCCTTATGGTCTCGCGCTCGGCAAAGCTTTGATCCTAGGCAAATTTATTCTCCTCGCCCATGCGCTCAAGATAGGCGATCGGAGCAAACCATCCCGTCTGGCGCTCGATATTCTGTGGAAATCGCTTATCTTTGCGGCGCTGCTCATTTTCCTCTCAGTTGTCGAGGAGGTCGTCGTCGGTCTCATTCATGGTCGGCACGTTCAGGACGTCACAAAAGAGATCGCCGGCGGCACGCTGCCGCAGGTCTTAGCGACAAGTCTGCTAATCCTGTTGATCATGATCCCGTATTTCGCGTTCCGCGAAGTCTCGACCGTCATGGGCGAAGGAAAGCTCCTGAAGCTCCTCGCGGAGCGTCATTTGCGTGATCAGTCGCGATTTTCACACTGAAAAACCGCGCCTTTGAGCGCTGTCGCGGATCTCTTTATCGAGTGTGCTCGATCGCGCAATCCATGTGCTCATCTGTGGGAAACCTAGTGCGTTCGTCGCGTTGGGCAGCCCTCGACGAGTTGGTGGCCCCGCCAGCTTTCGATCGATTCAAGCGGCTGTTCGGTGAGCCGCCGAACAGCTCGGGCCGTCATGGAGATCAACCCATCGTGACGAAACCGGAAGTACGCTTCAGACTGGAACTCATTCCGATCGATCGCAACGCGCTGACCATCCGCTTTTGCTGCTCATCCCAAAGCCGCCATTCCGCTGTCGGCCATTCTCAGTCGGCTGTGCGCCCAATAGCGCCGTTCAGCCGATGGTCGCCGTAGCTCCGAAGCCGACATTCAACCAACGGACAGGATCGAGTGATCAGGGCGGAAAGCGGATGTCGGGTTATTGGTCACACCGATAAGGCGCGCAGATTGTGTCCAACCTCACTTCTGTGCAACGTCGGGACAAGCTATTCTGAAGAACCCGGGATGGAGATTTTGTGGCATGGCGAAGCTCGTCTTCGGATTGAACCAGTCGTTGGACGGCTATGTCGACCACCTGGAGTTTGCGCCAAGTCCCTCGCTCCTTCGTCACTTCATCGAGCAAGTGCGCGGTCTGACGGGCAGTGTGTACGGTCGCCGCATGTACGAGGTAATGCGTATTTGGGACGAAAACTTTCCTGAATGGGGCGCGGAGGAACGCGACTTCGCGGCGGCGTGGCGGAGCCAACCGAAGTGGGTCGTGTCGCGCTCGTTGAAGTCAGTCGGCCCCAACGCCACTCTCGTCGAGAATGACTTCGAGGCGGTGATACGTGGACTGAAAGCTCAGCTCGTTGGAGAGATTGAAGTTGCCGGACCAGACTTGGCAGGAAGCCTAACCGACCTTGGTCTTATTGATGAGTATCGGCTCTACCTCCACCCCGTCGTGCTTGGTCGCGGCAAGCCATTCTTCGCCGGCCCCCGGTCGCCGCTCCGCCTTGTGACCAGCGATCTAATTGGCGAGGACGTGATTAGGTTGACGTACGTTCCTGCTTAATCGCGCGACTCGCTCGACGGATTGCGCCGGTGCGTTAGGTCCGCTTTGGGTCGAAAGAAGGCGCTCTTCTGTCGATGATGGATGTCGGCTTTGGTCTCCGCTCATCCGAAATCTGCCCTTCCCCTCCCGGCCAAATCCGGTCATTTGGATGTCTGACTTGGTGAGGATTTCAAGCGCCGGCGCATACGAACGAGAGCGTAGGCCGGAGGGCCGCAACCTGAAACTCTTTCGTCGGTCCGGACTCTAAATCGCCGGGGTCAAAGCACGATCCGCAAATGCGAAGCCTGCGCATTTCTGAATTCACGCTAACTCATTGATACGCTAGAGCGCGATTTTTAGTGACGGGATTATCCCCTTGTTTTGATAGAAACCGGAGTTGCCCCGTAGTTGAAGGCTTCTTCTCGATTTCCCTCAATTATGGCGGTTGCGCAATTGGCAAATCCTCGAATAGCTGAACGACTCCCAAGAAGTGGAATCGCTTGCTGATCAATTAGCTTTTCGTGCAGCCTCACTGTGGGAGTGGAGGAGTGAAGCTTTTCGATCACAAAGCGATGCGCGAGGTGCCCATTTAGGGCTCTGTCGGCGGATTTCAGGGCTCGAATCAGAAGCAGGAGTTTATTGGCAAAGATATCCCCGTCGACCTCTGACGAGTTAACGTCCGGGCCGTGAAGGCGAAATTCCACGCTGCCAGAGCCTAGATTTTCCATGCCGCCTAGAGCTCAAACAAGGAGCGTAGATTTTCGCACATTCCGGGCACCCTGTGAATCGCACGCATAGGTTGCATAAAATCGTGGTAAACGGTCAGTGCATGGCTCTTGTCGTTACGGATGTGAGGGGGATAATCCCGTTTAGTGATTTTTCGGAATGCGCTTTGATCTACAAGGAAAATGAGTTAGATTTTGATTCCGCCATATGAAGGTTCGAATCCTCCCGCTCCAGCCAAACCTAAGAGGCTGAATTCTTTACCGAAACAATTTTGTTCTCGCGCGGTTTTCCGCGCGCATTTAAAAATCGATTCCGCCCGCCATTTTGAAATTCTGTGCTGCGTTCGTTTTCATCGCCGTTGGACGTCCGTCGGGCTGTTATCCATTCTTCATTCAATTTATTTGCAGGGAATTTTTCGACGCCTCGGCGCTCCAAGAGGGCTCCGGGGTCAAGGACGGAAATCCTTCGATGGCCGATATCGTCCGCAAGCTCGACCAGCGCTTTTTCTCGCGGTGGTGGAATAAAGCGTCCGACCGCCAGCGAGAGTTTTTGAAAGTCATCGCCGCGATACCTAACGACAGCGAAGAGTTCGGCGTTCAGGACATCGTCGCGGCTTCGAAAAAGTCTCTTGGGAATCCCTTCACCGATTCAAGTGCGCGAATGATGCTCAAGACGCTGATCGAAGCAGGCTTCGTCTTCAGAAATCGGCGCGGCAAATATTCATTCACCGTGCCGATGCTGGACAGCTTCATACATCGGCTGAGCCCCCAAGCGGCCGTCACCGACGTTTCGAGATCCCCGGCGCCGCCAGCGAGGAAAACTGGCTCATTCGACGGAACAGTGGGCAAGACCGCAAGGTCTATGCCTTAGAGCGTTTCACGGTCTGAGTGGCCGCGTAAATGATCTCCGGCGATAAGCCGCCCTGTCGGGATAGACCCGTGGCGCTTGGAGCGGGTGTCTCGCGGCGGCGAACAGGGGGGTCACGATGTGCATCATATTAGACGCCGAACCAGTCCTGCTTCTTTAGCGGCAGCCCGACATGACGCAGAATCGCGTACGCGGCAGTCAGGTGAAAATAGAAGTCGGGTAGCGAGGATTTGAAGAGGAAGTCCTTACCCGACATCGTTGGCTCTCCCTCACGCACGATCATCCTTTCGTCGGCGCCGTTGAATGCTTGCGGCGTAAGGGCCATCAGCTGCGCGACGCCGAACGCGAGTCGCGCCTTCATCCCATCGATGGTCTCTTCCTTCTCCTCAAACGTTGGAATTGGACGCCCGCATAGAAGCGCCGTCCCCTTCACAGCATGGCTAACAACAGCCTTCACCTGCTGATTCAGGGTCCGCATGTTTGCATAGAGGCGAGCGTTTGCGAGCGCCGGTTGCCCGATATTATTCGAGCCTGCGAACTTGCCGGCTGCGTCGAGAATCTTGCTCAGCGCCTCGAGCATCTGTGCGTAAACGGGGGCAGTCGCATCATAAAGGGAGAGCGCCATCAGCTTGCATCCGTTTTGGGAGAACCAATGGGCTGATTCATAGAGCTGGTCCGGCGCTAAAAAAGGCTTACATAATGTATATATAAATATCACTATTGTTTATATGATATATTTAAGCGGTTATTTCGTCGTCGCTGCGCGAGCCTCGCAGTTCATTCGCAGGCCATCGTTGGATGCTTTGCGCCCAGCCTGCTCGCCTGCCGCGCCTCTACCTTCTCTTGAACCCCAACGAGCCTCCGGCCCACTCTTCCTAAGTTTTAAATCGCCACGCTGTGACGTCGCGCTGCGGTTTCGAGATGCTCATCGAAAGCGGCGCAGATTGTCCGCACGAAAGAACGACCCGATTCTGTGACGGTCAGCCGGCCGTCCTCTTCGATAATAAGGCCGTCGGCGAACATCGGCTCCAGCGCGCCCAATTCACGGGCAAAATGATGAATTCCGACGCCATGGCGCGCAGCGACTTCCTCGAGATCGACGGTGAAGCTGCACATGAGTCGTTCGATGATCTCGCCCCGCAATCGGTCCTCAGCGGTCAACGCGACGCCGCGGGCGGTCGCGAGGCGGCCTGTCTGGATCGCGCTCCGCCATTCCGGCGTTTTCGCGAGATTCTGGACATAGCCCAAGGGCAGCCGACCGATCGAGGATGCGCCAAAGCCAAGCAGCGTCTCGACGTTGTCGGCCGTGTAGCCCTGGAAGTTACGCCGCACTTCGCCTCGCGTCAGCGCCGCAGCCAGAGCGTCGTCCGCACGCGCGAAGTGATCAAGGCCAATGCGCTGATAACCGAAATCAGTGAGAAGCGCGGTCCCCGCCGCCTGCTGCAAATAGCGTTCGACGGCGCTGGGAAGCGCGGCCTCCGGAATGAGCTTCTGGTTCGGCTTCATCCACGGCACATGCGCGTAACCGAAGAGCGCGATACGCTCGGGCGCGACCTCGAGCACGCGATTGATTGTCTGACGCAGGCTGGCGACGCTTTGATGCGGAAGCCCGTACATGAGATCGAGATTGATCGAGCGGACGCCGGCTTCGCGCAAAGCGTCCACGGCCCCCAGCGTCAACGACCAAGGTTGCCGGCGATTGATCGCCTTTTGCACCAGGGGATCGATGTCCTGAACGCCTAGGCTGGCGCGATTGACGCCGTTGCGCGCCGCAGCGTCGATCCATTGCTGGTTCAAGACTCTTGGGTCGATTTCGGCCGCGATCTCGACATCCCCGCGAAAATGGAAGGTCCGACGGAGGGCGGTGAAAAGGCGATCGAGATCATCGGGGCGCAAGATATTCGGCGTGCCGCCGCCGAGATGGACGGCCGCGACGGGGAGCGGCGCCCCGATGGCTTCGGAGACAAGAAGGATTTCAAAGATGAGATGATCGACATAGTCAACAATCGGCGCTTGGCGGTGCACGACGGTCGTATGGCAACCGCAATAGGAGCAGAGCCGATCGCAGAAGGGAATATGGAGATAGAGCGACAGAGGCTTCTTGGGATCAAGTCTGGCGAGCCAGTCGCGATAGATGTCCGCAGTGACGCCGGCGTGGAAATGCGGGGCGGTCGGATAGCTCGTGTAGCGCGGGACATTGGTGGAATATTTTGCGATCAGCGCCTCGATCGACAGAGGCGACCAACGCGGGCAATCCTTTTTGATGCGACAGTGGGCGCTCATATTCCGCTCCGGCAGCTTGCATTCTGCGTAGCCGTTTGCCGCCGCGCGCGATTTGATCTTCGTCAAGGACGATTACGTGAGTTGGGACTCAGAAGCGTCTCCCTAGGACCGGGCGAGGCAATTGCAGTCACGCGATGAGAACGCCCGCCAAGGCCGCGGCGAGTACGAAGCTGTCATGCAGCCCTAAGGCGATCTTGGAGAGCGTCCGGCCGTCATAGAGCAAGCGCCCCGCGCCGACTTGCGCCAGGGACCAGCCGAAACCGGCCAAGACCAAGGCCGTCATGATCTCGACCGGCGCGACGCGCCTGAGGGCGACCGAGACCAATGCGAAAGCCACCCCAATGGTAAGCGCGAGAGACGTCGGTATAGCGCGTGGCCAGCGCGCTGTGATCGCCATTGGCGCGTACATCAGCACGAGATGCCAAGCGGCGACGCCACCGATCGCAGCGGGCGCGAGGCCGCAGGCGATGAGCCCCGACGGGGCGCGCGTCATAACATGGGTCATCGCAAACCAAGCCGCAGCGGCGGTAAGCGTCGCCAACCAGAACGAGGGTCGAGGTTGATCAGCCGCTTGGGGATGCCGAGCCTCGGCGAATCGATGCGGCAGATTGATCAAAAGAGGCAGCGCCGCGAGGCTGGCGAAGCCGGCGAGCGCGGCAAGGCCAGCGTCGGCGAGAGGCCCAAGAGCTTGGTGGCAAAGGCCGACGGCGAGTGGCGCCAAAAGGCCGCCGCCGGCGCCGCCGAGCAGGACGAGGAGCGCGCTGCGCGGACCGCCGAGATGCGCGATCGCCGCCGCATGGCGATAGAACAGGGCGAAGCCTTGCGCGATCCCGAGCCAAGCCGCGCCGACGCAAAGCGCCGGGAAATGACGATAGAGAATTGCCCAGGCCGCAACAGCGCCGCCGGCGACGCCAAAGCTCGCGCCCAGCGCGAAGGCGGCTTGGCGGCCGAATTGGTCAAGCAAAAGCGAAGCCGGAAGGCCGGCGATGGCGGCGCCGAAGAACATCAAGGCGTAAGGGAGATTGGCGAGCGCGCCAGACGGCGCGGAATAAGCGCCAGCGACCGGCAACGCTGTCAGCATCAAGGCCTGGGCGAGAATGGCCAAAGCAAAGGCCGCCGCCAGTCGCCAGACTTCCCGGCCGAGCGCGACGTCCGAATCAGGGATCGGCCCGCAGACGCAAGAAATCTCGCCGCCGCGCGCGGCGGCCGCATCGAGATCGAGCGCCGTCACTCGCCGCGCTCCAGATCATCGTCCCAGAGGACGCGCGAGGCCGCGCCGTCCAGGTCATCGTACTGACCCGTTCGCAGCGACCACAGGAAGACCAACAGGCCGAGCAGCCCGAGCGATAAGGCGATCGGCACGAGATAGAGTAGAATGTTCATGACGCGCTCCCCTGCGCCGCCAGCCGGACCTTCGTGACATCTGCGCGCCGTTGCTCGTCCGATGTTTCTTCCGCGCCAAAGCCCTCGGCGCGCCGCGCCCGCAAGGCATTGAGTGTGACGAGAAGCGATGAGCCTGACATCGCGAGAGCGGCGACCAGTGGCGTCACGAAGCCGGCGACGGCGAGCGGAACGGCGAATAGGTTGTAAAGCGCAGCGAGCGCGAGATTCTCCAACATCCGCCTTTTGGCTGCGCGGCTCAGCGCGATCGCCGCGCAAATCGGCGACAAACCATCGCCGAGGAAGACCGCGTCAGCGACGGATTGGGCGACGTCGGCGGCGGTCGCGGGCGAGATTGAGGCGTGTGCGCTCGAGAGCGCCGGCGCATCATTGAGCCCGTCGCCGACCATCAGGGTTCTCCGTCCCTGCTTTCGCAGTTCGACGAGCCGCGCCGCCTTGTCGGCCGGCTTCAAGCCGCCTGTCGCGGCTTCGACGCCGAGCGCTGCGGCGACCTCGCGAACCGCGGCGACTGAATCGCCCGAAAGGATTTCGACGGCGAGGCCGTGACGCTTGAGCCAATCAATGCTCGTCTTGGCGTCGGGGCGCAGCGTCTGTCGGATGCGAAAAATCGCAGCTCGTTCGCCGAGCCGAAAGGCGATCGTCGAGACGCGCTCAGCGTCCGCCGCTGACGTGGTCTCGACCGCAACGTCGCAATAGCTGGGGCTGCCAAGTTTCGCCTCGAGGCCGTCGATGACGGCTCGAACGCCGCTCCCCACATCCTCGACCACGGCACGAAGGGGCGCAGCGCCGCTCGCTTGAACTGCGAGGCTGCGCGCCAGCGGATGCCGGCTTGAAAGCGCGAGCCGCGCCGCCGTTGCCGTCATGTCCGATGGGATTTCAGCGCAGTTGAGAACGCCGGGGTCCGGCAGCGTCAACGTGCCGGTTTTGTCGAAGACGACGGTGTCGATCTCCGCGAAACGCTCGAGAGCGTCTCCCTTTCGCAACAAAAGGCCGCGTTTGAACAGCGCGCCGCTGGCGACGACGTGAACGGCTGGAACCGCGAGAGCGAGCGCGCAAGGGCAAGTGATGATCAACACGGCAATCGCCGCGATGATCGCATCGTGCAGCGAGGCGCCGAGAACAATCCAACCAATCGCGGTCAAGAGCGCCGCCAGATGGACGATGGGCGCATAGAGCCGCGCGGCGCGATCAGCAAGCTGGACGTAGCGCGATTTCGACTGCGCCGCGGCATCGAGCATCCGCTCGACCTCGTCGAGCAGCGTATGCGCGCCCGTTGCGCCAACCTCCATCTCGATTGCGCCGTCAAGGTTGATCGAGCCGGCATAGACCAAATCGCCGGCCTTGACGGTCCTGCGCGCCGTCTCGCCGGTGATGAGGCTGTCGTCGATTTGCGTCTCGCCGACGCTCAC
>Ga0070733_10000942_pt1 | contig 22389 bp, 19 predicted proteins | sample Coa_R1_9_FD_66450 | JGI IMG/M metagenome (GOLD analysis project Ga0070733, IMG submission 66450) | Surface soil microbial communities from Centralia Pennsylvania, which are recovering from an underground coalmine fire - Coalmine... | ecosystem: Environmental > Terrestrial > Soil > Unclassified ...
CGGCGACCTGGCGTTGGACGTTCGCCGTGACGAAAACCATTCCGGGCTCGGCGGCGCTTTGCACGCGTGCGGCGATGTTCGGCGCGTCGCCGAAGACTTCGCCCGTCGCATCGACGACGACCGGCCCGCTGGCGAGGCCGATGCGCGCGGCGAGTTCGGGCGCGCCGGTCGCGGCGTTCTTCGCGTTGAGTTCGGCGAGCGCGCGCTGGATGGCGAGCGCCGCCCGCACGGCGCGCTCGGAATCGTTCTCCTGCGCCTGCGGAAAGCCGAAGAGCGCCATCAGCCCGTCGCCGAGCTTCTTCAGCACATGGCCGCCGAATTGGCCCACCGCCGCCGAGGCGGCGTCAAGATAGGCGCCGACCAGATTTCCCCAGTCCTCGGGATCAAGCTGCGCCGCCAGGCTCGTCGAGCCGACGAGATCGCAGAACATGATCGTCAGATACCGTCGCTCGCCGGCCGCACTCGCGATCGTCGAGGGCGGGCGCGGGAGAGCCGCATCAACCGGCCGGACTGCGTTTGGCGTAACGTTGTTTGCAGTCGCCCCGAGCGTCGAGATCGCGCGCAACAGCCTGCGACGATGACCGAGAAGGACGCCCAGCTCCTTCAGGTCGTCTTCGGTGAGGTCGGGAAGCGTCGAGAAATCGACGCCGTTCTCGACGAAACGCTGGGCGTATTCGCCAAGGCCGAGGCTGTTAAGCCAATCTTCAACCCCCCGCACTGCCGCCCCCTTAATTGGGGTAGCCTAGCAGCTTTTGTTTAAGCTGGCAGCTTCGCTCCGACGCATAAAGATATTGAGTATCCCGCGGGCAGCGACAGGCGGCGCCGGATAGCGCTAACCCCTCGTCGCAAACTGACGAAGAGCGGCGCAAATCATGATCTTATGGGAAAGGTACGGATAATTTCTTCCTCGAACGCGCAGCTTCGGCTATATTCGCGCGGTCTCGGAGAGGCAGTCAGCACTGGCGCGGCCGACTGAAACGTGTTTTCCAAACTTTTTTCTTCCTAAGTCGTTGGAATCGCCCAAAACGGCCACAGAAAAATTTGGAAAGGTTTGGCGAACGCGTTGCGGCTCCGTTGATAAGAAGAGGATTTTTCGAACGCGAAATTTGGCCGGGCGGCGATTTTTGCGCCCTCCAAGGATTTTCCAAATTTTGTCGCCCGTCGCGACAGCCAGCGTCCCATCGACCGCGCAACATAGGCCGAGGCCGAAGAGACGCAAACCGGGCCTTCTTTCTAGCGCCGGCTCCGCGCGGCTGCGCTGCGGCGTTGGCCGAGCGCCTCTTAAGAAAAATACCCCCAGCTCGACACGCCGATCCCGATCGCCGCGAAAGCAAGGGCGCCATAGAAGAGCCAGTTCTTGCGGGTGAGGACCGTGATCGAGGCGAGCGCGACGGCGACTTGCATCAGCGTAACGCCGAGCGCCATGCGTTCATGCGGCACGATATTCGCCTCGGCCTTTTCGTTGGCGGCCTTGGATTCTTCCTCGAAAGCTTTTGCCTTCTCGCTGATCTCCTGCTTCTCCTTGGCGTAGCGCTCGCCTTCCGAGGCGAGCTTGGTCTTGAGCGCGTCGTCAGTCGCGACGCCGGCGAGGTTCTTCGACAAGAATTCGCGCGTGCTTTTGGCCTGATATTCGGCCCACATGTCGGAAGCCTTAGCCTGGGCGGCGATTGAATCGTTCTTCAACAGCATCGCCTCGGTCGATACGTGGCCGGCTTGATAGCCGAATAGCGCGCCGATCGTCGCCAGGAGCGCGGTCACGATGGCGACGCGCTGGGCGAGCCCCTCTGCGCCATGCTCGGCCATCTCATGCAGCAGTTCCTCATGAGCCGCGTGCGTGTGCACGCCGACATGCTCAGACATCTAAGGCCCCCAATTGACCGCGGCTTCGCCGGTAGGTTGAAAATTCTGTTTTAGATCTACGGCGCAGGCGACGGCGTCCGCGCGCGCCGCGCCGACGTCGCGGCCTCGCCCTCCTCGCTCGCCGAGGAAGACTCGCGCCGTCTCCTTGGGCCGATGGTCGGCAGGAGCAAGGACTGGGCTTCGCTTTCGCCCGTTAACCGCGCCACGTCGGCGCCGAGCTTGGCGATCGCCTCGCGCAACAGCCGATCGTCCTGCCGTTTCTCTGCCGGCAAGACCGGCTCGGGGGCGCCTTCGGTCTTTTTGCTCAGCCGTTCATTGAGATCGCGAATGATGCGATCCTTTTCCGCCAGAGCCGCGTCGCGCGCGGCAACATCGCCGAGCCGGCGGCCGCTCTCGATAAGCGCCTCCTCGCGCGAACGGTCGTTTGCGGCGACGCGCGCCTCGATCTGCGCCAGTTCGTCGCGCGCTTGCTGGATCTCGCGCGCCCGCGCCGCCGCCTGCGCCTCCGCCTTGAGCTTGGCGGCCTGCGCCTGATCGGCAAGCCTTGCTTCAAGGCCGGCCGCTCTGGTCTCCAAGGCGGCGATCGCCGCGCGTTGCTCATCGACGCGGATATCGAGCGCAACCCGTTGATCGCCTTGCGCGGCGACCCTCGATTTTGCGCGCTCGAGTTGCGCGCTGATGTCGCTTAACGCGATCCGGCCCGCGCCAAGCTCGGATTGCAGATCAGTCGCCTCGCGCCGCGCCGCCTTGAGGTCGCCGGTCAGCTCTTCTATTTCGCGCGAGAGATCGGCGGCGCGATCTTCGAGTTCGACGATACGCTTGGCCTGACGTCCGAGGCCGGCGCGATGGTCTGCGGACGCAGCTTGCAGGGCCTCAACGCGATGTTCGAGACGCCGCTCGGCGACCGCGCGATCGGCGCGCAGTTGATCGCGCTCGGCGACGGCCTCGCTCACCGAAAGGGGCGCTTGCAGACGAACGCGGCGCGCCGACAGCCGCAAAGCCCTGCGCCAGAACGCGGGCAGGATCAACATTGCGGCGAGCCCGGCGACCAGGAAGCCCGCCACAAAATACATCCCGTCTTCCACCAATTCGCTTCACCTAGTGGCGGCCAGCGCCCTACAATGACATGGGGCGGCTGGCAAGCAAAGGTCTCGCTTCTCTGCGCGCTTGGTTGACAATCGCGCGCGGGCGATATGGTTCCAGGCGCCGGCCCGCGGCTAAAAAGGGTTCCAAGTCGCGCGCGGGGTGAATTTCAAGTAGCTCACATTGACGCCGAGGCGCGCGCCGACGCCGCTACGAATTGGCACGACCACGACGCCTTCCGCGCCAAGAGCGGTGAAGCCGAAGCCGCCGACGAAATAAGCGGAACCGTCGATGCCGGCGTAGCGGCGATAGATCGCCGCGACCGCAGGGAGATTGTAGACCAGCATCATCGTGCGGTCGCCGTCGGCGCCGGCGTCAAATCCGACTGAAGGGCCCTGCCAGTAGACCCGTTCGTCCCCGGCGTTCCGGGTAAACATCGTCCCTTCGCCGTAGCGCAGGCCGCCGACAAAGGCGGCCGAGGCTTCCTGGCCGAGAATATAGCCATTAGGCTGGCCCCAACGGCGGCCGGCCTCCTCGACCGCTTCGGCGAGCCCGCGCGAAATGGCGCCGAAGAAGCGATGGCCGCTATCGATCAACTCCTCGGTCGAGAATTGCTGCGGCGCGTCAGCCCGCGCCGAGGCGACGGATGCGAAGACGGCAAGCCCGCCTGCGCTCCCTAAAAAATGTCGTCGCGTGAGGTTCGGCATCGTCGAAATCTCCCATGCCGCTCAGCGACTCGAGATTCGAGCCGCAGATCAAAATCGCTTGAGAGCGGTCTCGCCCGCAACGACGGCGTAAAAACGGCGCGGCGCCCGCCTGGGGCAAGTTTCTCCCCATATTCTTGACGGCTCGTTAAGCATGTCGCGCCCGGGCAGCCGACTTAAGATCGCCCCAGGCGACAAAGCCGCCGTTCTTAAAGCCTGCCGCCTCCTTGCCGTAAGTGAAAGGGCCGCCGTCCGCGGCGACGACAATCCCGCCGGCGGCGCGCAGGATCGCATCGCCGGCCGCCGTATCCCACTCCATTGTCGGGCCGAACCGCGGATAGACGTCGGCTTGCCCCTCCGCGAGAACGCAAAACTTCAGCGAGGACCCCGCCGACCGCCGCTCGATTATCGGCAATTTGTCGAGAAACGCCTCGGTCGTCGGATCGCAATGCGAACGGCTCGCCAGCGCAACGAGTCCCTCGGGCGCAGCGGCGCGGGTTCTCAGAACTCTGCGCGCGGAGGGCGATGGCAGCGCCGCGCCGACAGGGGCCACGCAGGCGAAAGCCCGCTCGCCGGCCAGCCAGAGCCGCTCAAGCGCCGGGGCGTAAACCGCGCCGACGACCGGCGTTCCGTCTCGAACCAAAGCAAGATTGATCGTGAACTCGCCGTTTCGGGAGAGGAATTCTCGCGTTCCATCGAGCGGGTCAACAAGGATAAATTCGGCGCCGATGGCCATGCGATCGCCGCGCGCCGCCGATTCCTCGGCGATCACGGGAATCGGCATGGCGCGCGCGGCCAAAAGCTCGATGATGAGGGCTTCGGCGCGTTCATCGGCGATCGTGACTGGGCTCGCGTCGCCTTTCGTCCGCGCCACGCAACCCTCGGCATAGACCGCCATCACCACCGGGCCCGCCGCGAGGGCGATCTCGGCGAAAAGCTCGGCGACGACTTGTCGCGGCGCGCCCGCCAAATCGATTTTTGCCAAAGTCCCAAAACCCTGATCGCGCTGCGCCCTCATAGAAGACAGGGCTCCTTTAAGACGACGCTTTTCCTTCGCCGCGCGAGGCGTTCGCACGGGGCTTTGCTTGAGCCAGCGTCGGGGCTAATCCAGTGTCGACGCGAACGGTCTAGCAACGCCGATTCGCGTCGCCGACGCGATGGCTCCAAGCCAAAGTCAATGACCACAGGATTGGCCCGATGACAACATTCGCTCTCGAAGGACTGGATCTGGCGGCTTTGGCGTGCTCGCGGGTATGCCACGACGTGATCAGCCCGGTTGGCGCGATCATCAACGGTCTCGAGGTGCTGGAAGAAGAAAAGGACGCGGAAATGCGTCAAGTCGCCCTTGATTTGATCAAGAAAAGCGCGGCGACCGCCTCGGCCCGGCTTCAATTCTGCCGGCTGGCCTATGGCGCGGCAGGCTCGGCGGGGGCGGCGATCGACACGGGGGACGCCGAGAGCGTCACCCGCGGACTGATCAGCGACGAGCGGACCAAGCTTGTCTGGAACGGCGTGCGCCAATTAGCCCCGAAAAATAAGGTGAAGCTCCTGCTCAATCTTTGTCTTCTGGCGCTCTCGGCGATACCGCGCGGCGGCGTGCTGACGGTCCATGTGACCGGCGAGGGAGACGGGCTTGAGGCGGTCGTCGAAGCCAAGGGCGTCAATGCCCGCCTCGCCAAGGGGGTCGAGGCGCTTATCGCCGGCCAGCCTGAGAGCGGCGCCGTCGACGGCCATTCGATCCAGCCCTTCTTCACCGGCCTTGTCGCGCGGGCTTGCGGTATGGCGGTCGCCGTTTCGAGCAGCGTCGACCAAGTCACGCTGCAGGCGAAACGAATGGCCGCCTTGGCGCAAGCGGGTTGAGGCGTCTGCCCGGAATTTTAACGCTCCTTAACCTCCTCTGACGAATAATGCGGCCAGCGGCCGGCCGGTTCGCCGCGGCGCCGGCCAATTGTGCGTCACTCGGGCCAATCTCGCGCCCAGCGGCGAAGCGTCACCGACGGACGTCGAGGAGACTTTGATGAAGCAGGTTCTCGTGATCGATGACTCGCCGGTCATTCGAAAGACCGCGCGCCGCATTCTCGAGGGAATGCAGTTTCAGACGTCCGAAGCGATGGACGGCGCCCAAGCGCTCAGCGCCTGCTCTTTCCTGATGCCCGACGCCATCATCGTCGATTGGAGCATGCCCGTGCTCGACGGCTTTGAATTCATCAAGCGGCTGCGCCGAATGCCGGGCGGCGAGAAGCCGAAAGTACTTTTTTGCACGAGTGAATACGACGTCGCTCAAATCGCGCGCGCGATGCATTCCGGCGCCGACGACGTGCTGCTGAAGCCTTTCGACAAGGACATTGTCAAAACGAAGTTCGAAGAGATCGGCGTCTGATCGCGGAGCCTACCCGACGCGCGCCGCCTGTAATTTTATTCGCCGGCCGGCGCCTCGCTCGGATCGGCGTGGTTCTGTTCTTCACCCTGCCCCTCAGCCGAATTGTCGTAGCCGAAATTAGGACGACGACGACGTTTACCGCGGAAGCGCTGTTCGGACTCATGGGTCTCCGTCGGCCCCGACTCGGCGCGCTCGACGGGGGCGCTCGCTGAGGCTTCGTCATTTTCGGAAGGCGGCGCGACACGAACCGGAGCGCTAATGAACGGGGGCAAAGCCTGACTCATCGGCGCCCCGCTCGGCTGCCCTTGCTCGCGCATGGCGTTCTGGTCGCGATAGGGCCGGAAATCGCGCGGACCCCGATTGTCGCGGCCGCCGCGATTGTCGCGTTGATCCTGCCGGTCTTGGTAGGGCCTGTCCGGCCGCGGGCCGCGATTGTCGCGCTGGTCCATGCGATTGTTCGGCCGGTCTTGCCTGCCGCCTTGGTAGGGCCGGTCGCCTTGCGGCGGGCGGTCGTTGTCATAGGGCCCACGATCTTGATAAGGCGGGCCTTGCGGCTGAGGCTGAGGCTGCGGTCCGTTGCCGAGATTGGGCTGGCCCTGAAACGGCTGGCGTTCCGCCGGCGATGCGAAACGGTCCGAGAGGCCGCCCACATCATCATCATCATCGAGGTCTTCGCTCTCGCCTTCCACCTGCGGCCGACCAAAACCGGCCTGCATCTGCTGCTGAGCGGCCTGAGCCGAGGCGATGATCCGGAAGTAATGCTCGGCGTGCTGGAGATAGTTCTCAGCGCCGACGGGATCGCCGCTCGTATGGGCGTCGCGGGCGAGCTGGAGATACTTCTCCGCGACATGTTGCGCATTGCCGCGGATCTTCACATCCGGCCCGTTCGATTCGTACGAGCGCGATAGCGGATTGGGGCCGCGCCGATTGTTGTTGCGGCCGCGCATGCGCTTGTTCTGACCTGGTCTCATTGAATGTCCCTAGCTTCCCAAAATGTTTTGAGTTTCCACGATGTCCGAGCGCTTCGGAATTCGGCGAGGCTGGCGCCCCCATGCGCCGAACCCTTCATCCAAAAGTCGTGTCACGACACGGCTCGGCCTGCGATCCACAGACATTCTGCGGCGCTCATCGCCGAAAGACGCCTCGTCTGGCTCGCCATGGCCGCTGCGTCATATCGCCGCCAAGCAACCATACGTGTCGAGGATGGCTTTTGTTTCTTTGCTTTTCGTCAATCTCAAGCGTTCGATGCGCTGGCGTCGCGGGCGCCTACGGCTTCGCGACTTTCGCTCGGATCTACGAGGCGAAGACGATTCTGTCTCTAGAAGTAGTCCCTTTTTCCCTTCCCGCCAAGAGGCTTCTTCAAAAAGAGGGCTCAGAGCCCGACGGCCGTCCCTGGACCACGCGGACCCTGCCGGCAAGATCGCGCTCAAATCCGAGGCGCCCCATGCCGTTGGCGACGAGGATCGCCGAGACGTCCTCTTCCTGCCCAGCTCCGATTTCGAGGAAGAACCAACCGGCCGCCGGCTCGACCAGACGCGTCAAGGCGCTCGCGATGGCGCGATAGGCGTCAAGACCGTCGGCGCCGCCGTCGAGAGCGATCAGCGGATCGTGGCGAAGAACTTCGGGCGCGAGACCGGCGAGCTCGGGCCGAGCGATGTAAGGAGGATTGGAAACGACAATGTCGAAGCGCCCGTCAAGCGCGTCGCACCAGCGTCCGACGAGTACGCCCGCTCTTTCGTCAAGTCCCAGCGCTTCGAGATTGGCGCGCGAGACGGCGGCGGCGGCCGGGGAGACATCGAGCGCCACGCCGCTGGCGCTCGAGAACTCGCTTAAGAGGGCGCAGAGGATGGCGCCAGACCCTGAACCCAAATCGAGAATTCGCAAATGATCGTTGCGCCGATGTGCGAAGGCGCGAAGCGCAGTCTCGACCAGAGTTTCCGTATCGGGCCGCGGATCAAGTACGGTCGGCGCAAGCGCCAGCTTGAGGCCCCAAAACTCCCGCTCGTCCAAAATGCGCGACAGCGGCTCGCGCGACGCGCGACGCGCGCCCATGTCCTTGAGGCGGGCCACGCTCTCGCCGAGAGCGCGCTCCGGGTCGCAAATGAGATCCGCTGTGGAGAACCTGCCGGCTGCGCAAGCGATGAGACGCGCGTCGAGCGCGTAGCTTTCAACGCCCGCTTCGGCGAAAGCGCCGCGCAGCGCGGCAATCGCTTCGGCGCGCGTCGAGCGTTCGCCAAGATCGTTCAATGCAAGGCGCCGTGACAATGCTTGAACTTCCTGCCTGAGCCGCAAGGACAGGGCTCGTTGCGGCCGACCTTGCCCCAGGTCGAGGGATCGGCGGGATTGCGCTCGCCGGCCGCAACCGGCGCTTCCGCGATCGCGGTCAACGCCGCCGTCGAGAATTCACCGGCCGCGATGCGTTCGTTGACCGCGGCGAAGGCCCCGCCGCCATCGCTTAACGGGTCGGGATTCAACGGGTCGGGATGTTGAAATTGCATCGGCGGCGGCGGCTCAGGCGCCTGGAACCTGACCTCGACGCGCATCATCTGCGCGGTCACCGCTTCATGCCAACGTTCGATCAGCGTTTTAAAGAGTTCGAAAGCCTCGGACTTGTACTCGTTCAGCGGATCGCGCTGCGCCATGCCGCGCCAGCCGATCACCTGTCGCAGATGATCGAGCGTAACCAGATGCTCGCGCCAGAGATGGTCGAGCAATTGCAATGTCACCTGCTTTTCGACATAGCGCATGGCGTCCGGCGTATTGCGGGCGATGCGCTCGGCATAAGCTTCGTCCGCCGCCTTGTGCATGCGCTCGCTCATTTCCTCGTCGGCGATTCCTTCTTCCTTCGCCCAATCGGCAATCGGAAGATCGAGGTTAAGCTGCGATTGCGCGCGGGCCTTCAGGCCCTCCGTGTCCCAAGCTTCGGGATAGGCGTCGGGCGGGATGTGCTTCGCGACCATATCGTCGATGACATTGGCCCGCATCTCGCCAATCGTGGTCTCCAAAGAGTCCTGCGCCATCATCTTGCGCCTGTCCTCGAAGATGACCTTGCGCTGGTCGTTCATGACGTTGTCGAACTTCAGGATGTTCTTGCGAATGTCGAAATTGCGCGCCTCGACCTTCTGCTGCGCCTTCTCCAGCGCCTTGTTGATCCATCGGTGGACGATGGCTTCGTCCTCCTTGAGTCCCAAAGTCTTCAGCATCGCGTCCATGCGCTCGGAGCCGAAGATCCGCATCAGGTCGTCCTGAAGGGACAAGAAGAATTTGGAGCGTCCAGGATCGCCTTGGCGCCCCGAGCGGCCGCGCAACTGGTTGTCGATGCGGCGGCTTTCGTGACGCTCGGTGCCCACGATATAGAGACCGCCGGCGTCAATGGCCTTCTGCTTGAAAGCGGCGACCTCGGCGCGGATCGCCGTCTCCTTGGCGGCGCGCTCGTCGCCAGGCGCCATGCCAGCGCACTCCTGCGCGACGCGCATCTCGACATTGCCGCCGAGCTGGATGTCGGTGCCGCGGCCAGCCATGTTGGTGGCGATCGTGACCGCGCCCGGCACGCCGGCTTCCGCGACGATATAGGCCTCCTGCTCGTGGAAGCGCGCGTTCAACACCGCAAAACGCTTGGAGGGCTTGCCGGCTCGCGCAGCCGCGTAAAGCTCATGCAACGCTTCAGGCTTGGTGAAATCGATCTTCCGATAGCCGTTCTGCTCGAGAAATTCGGCGAGCTGCTCCGATTTCTCGATCGACGTGGTGCCGACGAGCATCGGCTGCATGTTGGCGTTGGCGGCCTCGATCTCGCGTAGGACCGCGCGCAGCTTCTCCTTCGCCGTACGATAGACTTCGTCGTCTTCGTCGAAACGGCAAATGTCGCGGTTCGTCGGAACCTCGACGACATCCAGCTTGTAGATTTCGGCAAACTCGTCGGCTTCGGTCGCCGCGGTGCCAGTCATGCCGGCGAGCTTCTTGTAGAGGCGGAAATAGTTCTGAAAGGTGATCGAGGCGAGGGTCACATTCTCCGGCTGGACGGCCACGTGCTCCTTGGCTTCCAAAGCCTGGTGCAGCCCTTCCGAATAACGCCTGCCCGGCATCATGCGGCCGGTGAACTCGTCGATGATGACGACTTCGTCGTTGCGGACGATATAGTCCTTGTCGCGTTGAAACAGCTTGTGCGCGCGCAGCGCCTGATTGACGTGATGGACGAGCGTGACGCTCGCCGCGTCATAGAGAGACGCGTCTTCTTTGAGGAGGCCCGCGCCGCGAAGCAAGGCCTCGACATGCTCATTGCCCGGCTCGGTCAGGTTGACGGTCCGCTGCTTTTCGTCGAGTTCGAAGTCGCCCTTGCCGAGGCTCGGAATCAGCGCGTTGACCGAGTTGTAAAGATCCGATTTGTCGTCCGACGGACCAGAGATGATCAGCGGCGTCCGCGCCTCGTCGACCAAGATCGAATCAACTTCGTCGACGATCGCGAAATGATGGCCGCGCTGCACCATGTCGGCCATGTCGTATTTCATATTGTCGCGCAGGTAGTCGAAGCCGAACTCGTTGTTGGTGCCGTAGGTAATGTCGGCGGCGTAGGCTTGGCGACGCTGGTTGTCATCGAGCCCATGCACAATCACGCCGACGCTCATGCCGAGAAAGTGATAGATCTGGCCCATCCAATCCGCGTCGCGCCGGGCCAGATAGTCGTTGACCGTCACCACATGCACGCCCTTGCCGGCGAGCGCGTTCAGATAAACCGCGAGCGTCGCAACCAGAGTTTTGCCCTCGCCGGTCTTCATTTCGGCGATGGCTCCTTCATGCAGCACCATGCCGCCGACCAATTGCACATCGAAATGGCGTTGCTTCAGCGTGCGCTTGGCGGCTTCGCGAACCGCGGCGAAAGCTTGGGGAAGCATGTCATCCAGCGTCTTGCCCGCGGCGAGGGCGGCGCGAAATTCCACTGTCTTCGCAGCAAGCGCCTCATCGTTCAGGGCTTGAAACTCGGGCTCGAGCGCATTGATCGCGGCGACCGCGGGCCGATAGCCTTTAAGACGGCGATCGTTCGACGATCCGAACACTTTTTTCAGAACCGACCCGATCATCGCCGACCTTTCCGACCTTGCGGGGACACAGAGAGCCGCACCTCAAATCGCTCCAACCATAACGCTTCGCACGTGAATGGCGGATGTCTGTTCAGGCGGCGCAAGCGACTATCCTCGCGAATTAGCGCCGTTGCGACGCGTTTTTCTGCTTCACGCTGTCCCTGGGGCGCCGCCCGTCTCGCCAAAAAGGCGACGGGATGCCGGCCAAACCCATGGCCGCTACAGGCCTCGCGCCGGCTCGAGGACCGGCTCAACGGCGTTGAGATAGGAGGGGTCGCCCTCCTTGTCAATGAACTGAAAAATCGCCGGATTGAGGCCATCGGGAGGCCGAAAGGCGCCGATTTGGTCACGTCCGTTTCTCATCCACAATGCGCCGGGCGACATCGAAGGCGTCCTCGATTGTCAGTCGCGTGGTGTCGATGATTGTCGCGTCCGCCGCGGGCCTCAGCGGCGCTGCGGCCCTTTCGGAATCGCGAGCATCCCGCCGCCGGATCTCCTCCAAAATGGCCGCGTAGTCCAATTTCTCGCCGCCGGCGGCCAATTCCAGCGCGCGGCGTTGCGCCCGCGCTTCAGCGCTGGCTGTGACGAATATCTTCACATCGGCGCGAGGACTGATGACCGTACCAATGTCGCGCCCGTCGAGAACGGCGCCCCCTGGGCGGGCGGCGAAGCCGCGCTGAACCGCGATCAAAGCCTCCCGCACCGGCGCCAAGGCCGCGACCACCGACGCCGCTTCGCTCATTTCACGGCGACGCAGTCGCGCCTCATCGAAATCCGTCAGCGCCAAGCCGCGGGCCGCGGAGACCGCCGCATCGACGTCATTGAGATCGCGGCCGTGGTCGATGAGCGACGAGGCGGTCGCACGGTAAAGCAGGCCGGTGTCGAGATGCGGCAAACCATAGTGAGCGGCCAGTCGCCGCGCGAGAGTTCCCTTGCCCGAGGCCGCCGGTCCGTCGATAGCGATGATCATGGTCCGGCGCGTTTTAAAAGTGGGCAAGCGCTCTTAAAGCTTTGAAACCAGCCTGTCACGACAGCGCGAGGATCCGCCCGTCCACTCGCCGCTCACCCAAATTTCGCGCCCAAACTCTCCATCAGAGGCCGAAAGATTGGAAAACTCGTGCCGATCATTCGAGAATCATCGATCGTCATCGGCTTCCTCGACGCAAGACCCATCACAAGGAAGCTCATGGCGATGCGATGGTCGAGATGCGTGGCGACGAGGCCTCCGCCCAGGGCTTCGCCCCTGCCCTCGACGACAAGGTCGTCGCCCTCGATCGCGCAAACGACGCCCGCGCTTTTAAGCCCAGCCGCGACGGCGGCCAGACGATCGGACTCCTTGACCCTTAATTCATGCAGGCCCCGCATTCGCGTCTGGCCTTCGGCGAAGGCGGCAGCCACCGCAAGGATCGGATATTCGTCAATCATCGAAGGCGCGCGGGACGCCGGCGCGTCGACCCCGCGGAGCGAGCTTCCCCTTATGCGGAGGTCGGCGACCTCTTCGCCGCCTTCCTCGCGCCGGTCAAGAATTTCGATCTCGGCGCCCATCTCGAGAAGGGTCGTCATCAGCCCCGTGCGCAGAGAATTCATCATTACGCCTTCGACGATGATGTCCGAGCCGGGCGCGATTAGCGCGGCGACGATCGGGAAGGCGGCGGAGGACGGGTCGGCGGGCACGATCACCGGAGCGGGGCGCAATTCTGGACGGCCTTTAAGAACGATCCGCCGCCCTGCCTCGCCTTCCGGCGCAACACTGACCTCAGCGCCAAAATGGGCAAGCATCTTTTCGGTGTGATCGCGCGACGCCTCGGTCTCGATCACAGTCGTCTCGCCGGGCGCGTTAAGGCCGGCGAGCAACACCGCCGACTTGATCTGAGCCGAGGCCACGGGCGTCCGATAGACGATCGGGGCGGGCTCGGCCGTTCCCTTCAGCACAATCGGGCACCGCCCGCCCTCGGCTTGAGCGAGCACTTCGGCGCCCATCAGCGTCAGGGGATCCAGGATGCGGCGCATCGGGCGCTTGCGCAGCGACGCGTCGCCGTCAAAGGCGGCAGTGACTCCATGGCCGCCGACGACGCCCATTATCAGGCGCGATCCGGTCCCGGCGTTGCCAAAGTCAAGCGTTCCCTCCGGCGCGAGAATCGAGCCGATTCCAAGTCCATCGACCGTCCAGCGCCCTTGGCCGACGCGCTCGACCCGCGCGCCAAGCGCCCGGCACGCCTCGCCGGTGCGCAAAACGTCCTCGCCTTCCAGAAGCCCGCTGATTTCCGTCCTCCCCCGCGTCAGCAACCCGAAAATGAAGGCGCGATGTGAAATCGACTTATCGCCGGGCGGGCGCACGCGCCCGCGCAAGGGACCAGCGCGCGAAGAGGCGAGCCGCGCCGGCCCGTCATGCGAAGAGGACAACAAATTCAAATGACTTTCGCGTAAGGACAATGGGTCGAACGCGCCGGCTCCTAGCATCCGCGCGGGCCCCTGTCGATAATGGGACCAGCATGGCGACAAAGCGCATTGACAGGGCCATGTCAGGCGACTAACCGGAGCGCCCGAAAGCGGCCTTACGCCGACCAGATCAGGGATTTTAGCAAGTGGCGAAACCCGAACTTGGCGCGAAGCGCCAATGCCAGAATTGCGGCGCCAAATTCTTCGATCTCAATCGCGACCCGATCATCTGCCCGAAATGCGGAACCGTCTTCCAAGGCGCCCAGCGCGCGCAACGCGCCGAGACGAAGGAGGAGGAAGAAGAGGAGGCCGCGGCGCCGGCCGGGGCCGAGCTGGTGTCGCTCGAAGAAGCCGAGACCTCGGAAGAGAAGACGCCGGTCGTCGCCGAGGACGATATCGAGGTTGAAGAGGACGATAGCGCGGAGGAGACCTTCCTCGAGGAGGAGGAAGAGGAGGAGGACGACGTGTCCGGCCTCATCGACGGCGATATCGCGAACGACGAGGAGCCTTAACGACCGCCAAGGCGGCAAATGGCAAAGCCGCCAGCGGGTTGTCCCGGGCTTGTCCGTCCGCCGCGATTGGGTCTATACAGCCGCGCCATTCACGCTGATCGCCGGCCCCATCCGGCTGATTTGCGTTCCTTGCACGAAAGGTTTGGGGCCATAGCTCAGTTGGGAGAGCGCTTCAATGGCATTGAAGAGGTCGTCGGTTCGATTCCGTCTGGCTCCACCAAGCAGTCTCTAGCAAAAAGTATTTCTTTACCCGCGCAAATCGTTCGCGTTGCGCTCATTGCCCTATGGGCGAGCTGAAGAATCTTTCGCTTGCGAGCATCGGCGCGCCTATAAGCGCGCTGCTCGAAGCGGCAGCTGAATGGGGATCCGATGGCGAAAATCATTCCGGTCATCATGTGCGGCGGCGCGGGTACGCGGGTCTGGCCGGAATCGCGCGAGAGCCTGCCAAAGCAATTCATCCCGCTGATCGGCGAGACCTCGACCTTTCAGTCGATCGTCAAAATCCTTGATGACCGGACCATCTTCGAAGAGCCGATCGCCATCGCCAACATCGACTATCGCTTCCACGTCGCCGAACAGCTCGAGGAGATCGGCGCCAAGGCGACGATCGTGTTGGAGCCGACGCGGCGCGACAGCGGTCCGGCGGTGGCGACCGCCGCGATTCTCGCCGCTCGCGCCACGCCCGACGCGGTCGTCGCCGTTCTCGCCGCCGATCACGTCTTCAGCGACGGCAAGCGCTTCGCCGAACTCTGCCGGGAGGCCGGCGAGGCGGCGGCGCGCGGCCTCATCGTCACTTTCGGGGTCAAACCGGATCACCCGGCCACGAGCTACGGCTATATCCGCCCAGGCGAGCCGCTTGGCGGCAAGCTGCGCAGGGTAGCCGCCTTCGTCGAAAAGCCGGAGGCCGCCGAGGCCGAGCGCTTCGTGGCCGAGGGCTACTTATGGAACTCCGGCAATTTCATCTTTCGCGCCGACACGATGCTGCAAGAGATCGAACGCTTCGAGCCGGAAATGGCGAGGGCCGCGAAAGAAGCGGTCGCGGGCGCGCGAAAAGACCTCGACTTTCTCTTGCTCGACGGCGTCGCCTTCGCCCGTGCGCCGAAGAAGTCGATCGACTATGCGGTGATGGAGCGAACCGACAAGGCGGCGGTGATCGCCGCCGACGTCGGCTGGTCGGACGTCGGCCTCTGGTCGACGGTCTGGCGGTTGAGCGAGCGCGACAGCGACGGCAACAGTCTGCGCGGGTCCGCGGTCGCGCTTGATTCGCGCAATGTGCTCGTCCGTTCGAGCGAGCAGCTGACCGCCGTCGTCGGCCTCGAGAACGTCGTCGTCGTTGCGACGCCGGACGCCGTGCTGGTCGCCGACCTCAAACGCACCGAGATGGTCAAGCCGCTCGTCGACAAGCTGAAGGCGGACAAGCGCCGCGAGGCGGCCGAGCACAAGCGCGCCTATCGTCCCTGGGGCTATTACCAAACGGTCGACGAGGGCGCGCGCTATCAGGTCAAGCGCATCGTCGTGAAACCGGGCGGGCGTTTATCGCTGCAAAAGCACTTCCACCGCGCCGAGCATTGGGTGGTGGTGCGCGGCACGGCGGAGGTCACGCGCAACGGCGAAATCCTTCACGTGCACGAAAACGAATCCGTCTATCTGCCGATCGGCTGCGAGCATCGCCTGGCCAATCCCGGAAAGATCAATCTCGAACTGATCGAGGTCCAGACCGGCAGCTATCTTGGCGAGGACGACATCATTAGGATAGAGGACGTCTATAACCGGGTGTGATCGTCTCGCGCGCCCATCCCTTCGCGCACCCGATTCCTCTGAGGTCTCATGTACCCAACGCCTCGAGCCGCGCTTTCCTCGAACACTTACGCCTATGAATCAAGCCCGCTAGTAAAGCCGACAGGCTTTCGCGAATATGACGCGCGCTGGCTCTTCGAAAAAGAAATTAACCTCATGGGCGTGCAGGCCCTCGGTTTAGGCCTTGGAACGCTGCTCCATGATATTGGCGTCGCGCCAGAAGCTGTGACCGGTCACGACTTTCGGTCCTATTCCTCCTCGATCAAATACGCCCTGATCTCCGGCCTAATGGCCGCCGGCGCGCGCGTCCACGATATCGGCCTCGCTATCACGCCGATGGCCTATTTTGCGCAATTCGAGCTCGATGTCCCTGCGGTCGCCATGATCACCGCCTCGCACAATGACAATGGGTGGACAGGCGTAAAAATGGGGGCAAGCCGGCCGTTGACCTTTGGGCCGGAAGAGATGGGCCGCCTACGCGATATTGTTATCGGCGGGAAATTCCGTTACGCCGAAGGCGGCGCTTACCGCTTCATCGAGAATTTCCCGGCGCGCTACATCGCCGATTTGACCAATCGGCCGAAGCTCAAGCGCAAGATCAAGGCGGTCGTGGCCTCCGGCAACGGCACAGCGGGCGCTTTTGCGCCGCAGATTTTGAGCGCGCTGGGCGTCGAGGTCGTGCCGCTGGACACGGAGCTCGATCATACCTTCCCGCGCTATAATCCCAATCCCGAGGACTTGCATATGCTGCGCGCCATGGCCGAGGCCGTGCGCCGATCGGGCGCTGATCTCGCGCTCGGCTTTGACGGCGATGGCGACCGCTGCGGCGTCGTTGACAATGAAGGCGCGGAAATCTTCGCCGATAAGATCGGCGTGATGCTCGCCCGAGACTTGTCGACCCTCCATAAAGGCCCGAGCTTCGTCGTCGACGTCAAATCGACCGGGCTCTTTGCGACGGATCCGGCTCTGATCGCTAACGGCGTCAAGATCGATTACTGGAAGACCGGTCACTCGCATATCAAACGGCGGGTCAGCGAGTTAAACGCCCTCGCCGGCTTCGAGAAATCCGGGCATTTCTTCTTCAACCAGCCGATCGGCCGCGGCTATGACGACGGCCTCGTGACCGCGATTGCGATTCTCGACATTCTCGACCGCAATCCGCAAAAATCGATGGCCGATCTCTATCGCGACCTGCCGCGCACTTTCGGTTCGCCGACCATGTCGCCGCATTGCGCGGACGAGGTCAAATACGCGGTGGTTGACAAGGTCATCGCCCGCATTCAGGCGATGCGAGATAAGAGCGAGGGCTTAGCAGGGCAGAAGATTCGCGACGTCGTGACTGTCAATGGGGTGCGCGCGACGGTTGAGGACGGAACATGGGGTCTGGTGCGCGCCTCGTCGAATAAACCTGAGCTGGTGGTCGTTGTGGAGAGCCCTGTCTCAGAGGCGCGGATGCGCGATATGTTCAAGGCGATCGACGGCGTGCTGCGCGAGAATCCGGAGGTCGGAGTGTATAATCAGACCCTATGAGACCGTATCGGCGGGGATAATCGCGCGAAGCGACAAACTTGCTGGGTTGCGAGGCGCGCGCCGGCGGTTGGAGAGCGCGGCGCGCACCCCAAACAAAAGAGATTGGAAAGGAGTTGCCAGTACGAGTGCAGCGGCTCAATATTTGACTGCGTCGACGCATCGAAACTTACCCAATCCCGTCCGGCCACCGCATTATATCGGCCCTTAAGTCTGCGGAGCGCAGCGTAATAAGGGTTCGGCAAAACGGCCTTGGCGACTGTCCTGAGGATGCTCATTTGTGTCCTCGATCTGGCGCTTTCGCCGCCGTCCGGCGAGACGACCCATTCGTTTGGACCGCCGATCCAGACTGCTTCCTCGCCGCTGTCGCGCGAGGGAAGCAAGCGTTGGAGTCAATCCACTAGGACGCTCTTTAGATAGGCGCCATAGGCCGAATTGGCGCATCGGCTAGCGAGCCGTCGCAATTGCTCGGCGTCGATAAATCCCAATCGAAATGCGATCTCCTCGACGCAACTCATCTTCGTGCCTTGCCTACGCTCGACGATCTGCACGAACTGCGACGCGTCCAACAGCGAATCGATCGTTCCAGTGTCGAGCCAGGCAAAGCCGCGTCCCATGATCTCGACGTTAAGTTCGCCCTTTTCGATATAGGCGCGGTTGACGTCGGTGATTTCAATCTCGCCGCGCGCGGAGGGCTTAACCGCCGCAGCGATGTCAAGAACCCGATTATCGTAAAAATATAGGCCGGTTACGGCATAATGCGATTTTGGTTGCGCCGGTTTTTCTTCAATTGATCTGGCGCGCTTAGCCTCGTCGAATTCAATGACGCCATAACGCTGCGGATCGGCGACTCGATACGCAAAGATCGTCGCTCCTTCCTGTCGTTGCGCCGACCGAAGAAGGAGCGCGGGAAGATCATGTCCATAAAACAGATTATCACCAAGGATGAGGGCGACGCGATCGTCCCCCACGAATTCCCGGCCGAGGATGAAGGCGTCCGCCAAGCCGCGCGGCTGATCCTGCGTCGCGTAAGAAATTCTTAGTCCCCAGTCAGATCCGTCATTTAGGAGCAGGCGAAACAGGTCCTGATCTCGAGGGGTGGTTATGATTAAAATGTCCCGCAACCCCGCCAGCATCAGAGTCGACAGCGGATAGTAGATCATCGGTTTATCATAAACCGGCGTCAATTGCTTCGAGATCGCATTCGTAATCGGATAGAGCCGCGTTCCGGAGCCGCCCGCTAGGATAATTCCCTTCATCTAGGTTCCCCGATTTTGATTTATATTTCATCGACAAAGACGCGTTTTTTACGCCTTCTATTCATATCAGGCGGTTACGGTGGTAGACAGCGACGGACTTTGGCGCGATATCGGCCCGAAAGAGCAAAAAAATTGTACCGAACTCGTCAAATCAAATTGAGATTGAATTCGAATCGGCGCGCTGAATAGCAGCAGCGCTAGATCCTGACGCCGAGAATGTTGATCTTCCGCGCCGTTCGGAGTCTTTCTTGGACAAATTGCCGATCTCTAACGAACAGGGCGTTCGAAGCTGGCGGCTCCACAGGCGCGGCGTGCAGATTTCTGGTGAACGGTTGATAGTAGGCTCGCTCAAATCCGCTATCGATCATGATACGATGAATGTCCTCGTCGACGGTCTCCAATTCGACCGCCTTCAGGAGCGAATTGACGAGCAGCGCGTGACTGCCGCAGAGGACGTTTGCTTCGTATCCTTCGACATCGATCTTCAGCATGATCGGTCCGACCGACGCAGTGAGACCGTCCAAGGTTTCCTGGCGGACGCTCCGAACGTCCGCCTCCGAGCCGGAGGCGACTCGATTTAACGTGTCGCGACCGGTTGTTACATGCACAGCGCCCTGAACCGCCCCGATGGCGCATTCGAAAATCGTGACTAAATCGGCTAAGTGATTGACCTCGACGTTTCGCGCAAGCCGCTCGACGGTCAGCGGGTCGGGTTCGAACGCCCAAGTCTTCGCCTTGCAAACGCCTGACGCGAGCACGGTATATGTGCCGACGTTTGCGCCGACGTCAAAGAACAAATCGCGGTCTCTGAGAAAGTGAAGAGGAAACATCATGTCGGCGAACTCGTGGAGTCCGACATAAATGTTGCCGGTGGCGCCAGTCATGCCATTGCGTACGGCCAGCCGCTGTCCGTCCACCCATGGGACCACAACCTCCTCGCTGATCCTGCTTCGCACCTGCCAGGACGCAAAGCGCAGCCACGCCTGCATGGGCGCGTGTCGGCTGAGAGGGTGCGTGGAGAAGAGTCTGTGGAGATTGCCGAGCGCGTTCAGGACCATCGGTTTGATCCGTTCATCGCCCCCAAGGTTGTCAGGACTATCGTCAAGGCCGCTCGCGCCAAAGTTGCTTGTCGGCGGCGTGGAGAAGTCGCGGAAGGCGAGGAACGGCTGAGCCGTTACGGGCCATTATGCGATACCGAGGTCGAGGAGCCGGTTCGTGGTTTCTAAAACCGCTACCGGACGTCCCTTCGGTCAAGCAGGCGCGCGACGTGTTTGGGCGCGAGCGCAAGATAGTTTCCATACGAGGGCCGGCCTTCAACTGAGCTCAGCCCGCCGTCTTCGTTGATCTTTAGTATCTGATATGGGGCTATTGCGTTCACACAGCCCAGGACGTCTTCGACCTTTTTGTTCACGCGGAGCAGATTTTCATCTGCTTCAAAGATGATGCTCGGTTCATTGGCCGCCACAATCTCGCGCGCGCCCATGAGCACCTCAATTTCTGAACCTTCGACATCCATCTTCATGATATCCGGCGGCGTTATCTCCTGAGAGCGCACAAGACTATCGAGCGATCGCATTCTTACATTTATCCTCTCGAATCGAGACTCGCGTGGAACAATCGAAGCGTGGATGGAATGGCTGGTTAGATAGAGCGCCCTTTCGCCGTCTTCTGGACCAAGCAAGCATTCCACGCAACGCACCTGATCAAAACCATTTGCGTCAATTGATCGTTTGATGTTCCGAGCCAACGTTGGTTGCGGTTCGAAACAGTACACACGAAGATCGCGGATCGCGTAGGCAGCGTCAATCGAGAAAATGCCGGTATTTGCTCCTATGTCATAGTACACGTCCCCCGGCCTTAGCAATCTTTCGCATATATTCATTATGGTCGCGTCCCAATGACCGCCCGAATTGTAAATGTACGCGTATACATCCAAATTATCGTGATCCACGGATAGCTTTCCGCCGCTTCGCGTACGGATATACAGACCCGTCCCTCCCCGGAGCCTCCCGAGCGCCTTAGGAATCGCCGCCTTGCCCCTAATGCCGTTTCGGTTCCACCAGAAGGCCGCCCGAATCGTCGCAGGAATTTTCATAACGCCACCCTCGCAAGTTGCCCCGTTACATCGAGATGACTCAATAATCCCTCGCAGTGAAAATCGACTTCATCCGGCAGAGCTGATTCCTCGCCGCGCACGGTTCCACTCCGCATACGAAACATCGCCCGCCGGTTCCGACGAGAACAATTAGGAACCCGCCGTGGCCATGCTCAGCGGACGTCCGGTTCGTCGGAAACGCCGCCAGCCCCGTCCAAATCAGCAAGATGGATTCCTTGTTTGGGCGCATGCGTATCGCGCCCGTCCTATCCTCAGCCGGGGGCTGGCCGCGCGCGGCGGGCTTCAAACAAGCATTTCGCTCTTCGATGCCGCCATTTTGTCACGGGCAGTCCCCGTGGTTAATATGGCCATTCTGGTTTGCCCGCGGGGCGGCGCGCATTCTCTTGGAACGGGGCGGCGTCATGGACGATCGTAGCGGGAGCAACAAGCTTCAATCAGAGCCGCCGGAAGCGAGAATAGTGATCGCGTGCTCAAACGATAAGTCCGCGAGAAACGCGGTTATCTCCCTCGTTATCCTGCTGCTGTCGTTCCTTCTTGTTCGCTTTCCCGCGATCTTCGATTTCCCGATCACCCGGGCAATCAATGACCTCGCCACGCGAAGCGCCCTTTTCGATCGTTTCGCCTTCCTCCTCGACAGCTACTTCACTTATTCCGGCGTCGTATTGTTGACTCTGATTTGGTTCTGCTGGTTTGCCGACGACAGGCTCGACGCCCGCGCCCGCCTAATCGTCGGCGTGATCGCCGCCGTCGTCGCCGGCGTATGCAGCAGATTTCTCCAATATTCTCTGCCCACCCACCCCCGGCCCATTTACGATGCCGCGCTTGGCTACAAACAGCTGCCCTTCATTCCTTATGTCCCCCGCTTCAACGATTGGAGCTCATTCCCGAGCGATCACGCAACGGTTTTCCTCGGCTTGACGTTGGCGATCTTTCTTTCCGGCTTCAGATACAGGGCGATCGCGGCGGCATGGATCATTCTGGTCGAGATGATGCGCATCGTGATGGGAGGACATTATCCGACTGATCTCGTCGCCGGGGGCGCGCTCGCTGGCGCATTCGTCTGGGCGTCGCAATCGCCTCGCATCATCTCAGCCGGCCAGAAATGCGCCGGCTTCGAAAAGTCTCGTCCAGCGTTTTTCTACGCAGTCGCGTTCTTTCTCAGCTATCAGACTGCAACCCTAATTCGTCGATCTACGGCTGGCGCTCGAAGGGCTCATCCATACGTTCCGCGTGTTTCATTTATAGAATCCCGCCCGTTATTGTTGACGCGGGCCGATATAGATAAGGCTTTGGTCCGAGATGACATAAAACAATTTGTCACGCAATCAATCAATCGCCTGTCGACTGACACTCATTCCGCTTCCAATTATCGCGAATTTAGACTATTGGGCTCGCAGCTTTCGATGATTGTACATTATGCAATCTACGTCGACTAGGCGGGGAAAGTGTCCGGCATTATTCGGTACAAACGCGCTTAACCTGAAACCTTGTTCCTCGTAAAAAGCTATCGACTCAAGATAGGTAGGCATGCCGTGGTAAATGGGCACGATGGCCAATTCACTTTGGAGCGCGACAAACTCCTGCAAGCTACCGTCGGCACCCTTGGCCACTCGAAGGTCATTTCCTTGAGTATCCAT
>Ga0070733_10000943_pt1 | contig 22377 bp, 19 predicted proteins | sample Coa_R1_9_FD_66450 | JGI IMG/M metagenome (GOLD analysis project Ga0070733, IMG submission 66450) | Surface soil microbial communities from Centralia Pennsylvania, which are recovering from an underground coalmine fire - Coalmine... | ecosystem: Environmental > Terrestrial > Soil > Unclassified ...
CGCTGATCTGGATGACATAGAGGGGCGAGCCGGTGGCGACGCCGAGTCCCTTGCGCTGGCCGACGGTGAAATTGTGAATGCCGGTGTGCTCGCCGATGACTTCGCCGGTGGTGGTGACGAGGTTGCCGGCGGTATCGGGTAGGGCTTCGCCCTGCTCGGCGAGGTAGGCATCGATGAAGCGCTTGTAGTCGCCGCCGGGGACGAAGCAGATTTCCTGCGAGTCGGGCTTCTCGGCCGAGGCAAGTCCAAAGTGTCGCGCGAGCACACGCACCTCCGGCTTCATCATTTCGCCGAGCGGAAACAGCGTGCGACTGAGCTGCTCTTGCGTAAGGCCGAAAAGAAAATAAGTCTGATCCTTGCTGTGATCGTCGGGGCGCTTGAGCAGCCAGCGGCCCCGCGACTCGTCATAGCCGACGCGGGCATAGTGCCCGGTGGCAACGCGCTCGGCGCCGATCTGCTGCGCGACGATCAGCAACTGGTCGAACTTCAAATGATTGTTGCAAAGGCTACACGGGATCGGCGTGCGCCCGGAGAGATACTCCTCGACGAACGGCCGCACGACGTCGCGCTCAAAACGCTCCTCGTGATTTACGACGTAGTAGGGAATGCCGATCAGCTGGGCCACACGGCGGGCGTCGTAAACGTCGTCGAGCGAGCAGCAGCGGCCTTGCACCGACTCGGGCATGCCCTCGCGGCCAGCCATGCGGCGCTGGTTCCAGAGCTGCATGGTCAGGCCGATCACGGCGTGCCCCTCGGCGCGCAGCATGGCCGCGACGGTGGAAGAATCCACACCGCCTGACATGGCGACCGCGATGATTTCAGTGTTTGGCATAAAACGCTCTTGGCTGTTGGCCTTTGGCTCTTGGCTTGGAACTCCTCGATACGTGCCTTAGCCAAGAGCCAAAAACTAAGGGCTAAGAGCGACTCTCCTATACGACGGCGACAACTCCCGCAGCCTCGCTACCGTTTCCGGCACCAGCCCGAGAGCTACGTCAATGTCTTCAGCTACCGTCTGCTTGCCCAGGCTGAAGCGAAGGCTGGCCCGCGCCTGATTCGTACGCAGGCCCATGGCGGTGAGCACATGCGACGGCTCGATCGCGCCGGACGAGCAGGCCGCGCCCGTAGATACCGCGAGACCCTTCAGATCGAGAGCGATCACCAGCGCTTCGCCATCGATGTGGTCGAAGTGAATGTTCGTCGTGTTCGGCACACGCGGCGCGCCCTCGCCGTTCACGCCGGCCTCCTCGACCTGCGCGAGGATTCCCCGCTGCAGCCGGTCGCGCATCGCGGCCATTTTCTGATCGTCGCCGCGATCGAGCCCTTCCTTGGCGATCTCAGCCGCTTTTCCCAAGCCGACGATCCCCGGAACATTCTCCGTCCCCGCGCGACGTGAGCGCTCGTGCCGACCGCCATAAAACAGCGGCTCAATTCGAGTTCCCTTTCGTACATACAACGCTCCTACACCCTGCGGCGCGTGAATTTTGTGGCCAGAGATCGAGAGCGCGTGACAACCGATGCGCTTCACGTCAATCACGACCTTGCCCGCAGCCTGCACCGCGTCGGTGTGAAAACAAACGCCGGCTGCGCCCGCGATTCTTCCAATCTCCTCCACCGGCTGCAGCACTCCGGTTTCATTGTTCGCCATCATGACCGAAATCAACTTCGTATTCGGACGCAGCGCGCGGCGTACGTCGTCTGGATCGAGCAGGCTGCGTCCATCCACCGGCAAAACCGTCACCGCGACGCCCATCTCCTCCAGATGCTTACAAGCCAGCAGCACGGCGTGATGCTCAATGCTCGAAGTGATGACGTGATCGCCCGTCTTCACCAAACCAGCGATGACCAAATTGTCCGCCTCCGTACCTCCGCTGGTGAAAACAATTTCCGACGCGCGGCAACCGATCAATGCCGCCACCGAGTCGCGGGCGATCTCAACCGCAGCTCGAGTCTGCTGTCCGTGATGATGGATCGACGAAGCGTTCCCGAACTGCTCGCCAAAGTATGGACGCATAGCGTCGAACACCCCGGGCAGAACCGGGGTCGTGGCGTTGTTGTCGAGGTAAATGCGATGCATGCGGGAACCCGCTTCTATTCTATCCTGCGCGAGCCGCAGAGCGGTTCCCAATGCGGACAATCCTATCGCTGGTCGATCGGTATGTATGGGTTGGGATACTCCGGACCGAGGTAGTCCGCGCGCGGGCGGATCAAGCGGTTGTCGTCGAGTTGCTCGATCACATGCGCGGCCCAGCCGCTGATGCGGGAGACCGCGAAGATAGGCGTAAACAGGTCCACATCGATGCCGAGCGTGTGATAGGTGGAAGCCGAGTAAAAATCCACGTTAGCGTTCAGCTTCTTGTCGGCCTTCACGAATTCTTCAATCTTATGCGACATCTCGAACCACTGGGGCTGCTCACTCGAAGTGCCCAAATCGCGCGACATCACGCGCAGGTGCGTCGCCCGAGGGTCTTCGGTGTGATAGACGCGATGCCCGAAGCCTGGAATTTTTTTCTTTTGTACGAACATCCCCTTTACGTAGTCGATAGGATCCGCTCCCGACGCATCGATCGCTTCCAGAATGTGAAAAACGGCTTCGTTGGCGCCGCCGTGCAGCGGTCCCTTGAGGGCGCCAATCGCCGAGGTGATTGCCGAGTGCATATCCGACAACGTCGCAGCCGTCACACGCGCCGCGAACGTCGAGGCGTTGAGTTCGTGATCCGCGTGCAGAATCAGCGCGATGTCGAGCGCGCGCTCGGCCGTCGCCGAAGGATTCTTGCCGTTCAGCATGAGCAAGAAATTCGCGGCATGCGATAGCGAGTGATCCGGCTCGACCACAGCCTGTCCCTTGCGGATGCGGTCATAGGCCGCAACGATCATCGCGATCTGCGAAGTCAGGCGAATCGCTTTGGCGATGTTCGCCGCGTGGTCGTTGTTCTTCTCGTCGGGATCGTAGAAAGACAACGCCGAGACAGCTGTGCGCAGCACATCCATGGGGAGAGCGTGGGCGGGCACGCTGCGCAGCATCGTGATAATGCCCGCGTCCAATTTGCGCTCTGCCGCCAGCCGTTCGTGCAACTCGCGCAACTCGCGGCTTGTGGGCAGTTTCCCGAACCAGAGTAGGTAGCAGGTCTCTTCAAAGGTCGAATGGTCGGCCAGTTCGTGGATGTCGATGCCGCGATACGCCAGAACGCCGCGCTCGCCGTCGATGTAGCAAATCTTTGAACTGGTGGCAACGACGCCCTCAAGTCCCCTGGGGGCCTGAGTTGTGGTCACGCTGGACATTGGTCGCTCGCTCCGCCCTGGATTTTCGTTGCCGGACCGCGCGAAGAGGGACGCGGGGAATGCAACCTTTTTTTATACCTTAAACGCCCCAAACTTTCCAACCTGCGGGCCGGCAGGTAGCGGCTCGGCTTGAAGTTTTCCGCGACCTCACGGCCTTCCTCTTGTGCATTTTGCGGTTAAGGTCTTTTGATTTACGTTCTGCAAATTCACCTCGCGTTTACACTTCAATTCTCTCTGCAATGCTATGATGGCCGCCGTTTCCCTGTAAGGAGAAAGAGATGGGCCAACCCGTAATTCATTTTGAAATTGGATGTCGCGACAGCGCCAAGACTGCCGATTCCTTCGCGCAGCTTTTTGGCTGAGAGATGCAGCCCATGGGTCCCGCGACCATGATCAACACCGGCGCCGCCAGCGGCATTCAGGGCCACATCAGTTCGTTGGGCCACGAACCGCACCATTACACGACGTTTTACGTTCAAGTCGATGATGTGCAGGGCTATCTCGATAAAGCCGCGGCGCTGGGTGGCCGGACGCTTGTACCTCCGGTGGAAATCCCTACCGGCGTCTTCGCGTGGTTTACCGATCTGGAGGGGAACACAATCGGATTGTGGAAGCCGAAATAGCCAAAGAAAGTCGAGGGAGCTACGCTGGCCAAATCGACAGCGCGGTCTTGCTGAGAATTTGCTGCTGGACGGCTCCGCTTAACGGCAACGCACGAAACTCGTCCAGGTTTCTCTTGATGTCCGGAACACCGGGGCCGGGCCAATCGGTGCCAAAGAGCGTCTTGTGAGCAATCTCTTCCAAGCGTGCGAAATATTTGAGGAGCGTCTTCGGGGGAATGCCGCTGATGTCGAGATAGACGTTGGAGTGGCGGCGAACCAGGAAGAACGCAGTCTGCATCCATAGCGGACGGCCGCCGTGCGCCAGCAGAATCTTAAGCTTGGGAAAATCGACCGCAACATCGTCAAGGTAAATTGGGTCGCCGTATTTGTTGCGCGCGCCGGGAAAAATCGACGTCCCCGTGTGAAACATGACCGGCACGCCATTCGCTTCGGCGGCGCGGTAAATGATCTCCAATTCTTTCACGCCGTTCAGGTAATCGTTAGGAAACAGCAACTGGTGCGGCGGATGAATCTTGATCATTTTCAACCCCAGCCGCAGAATCTGCTCCACATCGGCCAGCACGTTTGTAGTGTGGCGCGGATGCAGGCTGCCGCATGACAGCAGACGTTTGGGATCTTGCTTCACATAGTCGGCGACGAACTGGTTGACTCCATTCGTGAATCCAATCACTTCTGGAGCCACATAATTGATGAGCATGGCGCGGTCAATGCCACTCTCATCCATGAACCTCAGGAATGCCTTAGGTGAGCGGCAGAATTCGACGATCTGGTCGAAGTTGGGCCGCTTCTGCTTCATAAGTTCCAGCGCGTGAGGCTTAAACATTTCCATCGGCTGGATGTGGATGTGGCAGTCGGTGATCAAGGGATCGCAGGTCGCCCTCAGTTATCGCGGCATTCTATCAGTTGTCTTGATGCTTGCCACGCTTTGACATGCCTCTGTCACGCGGCCGGACAGGGCACAAATGACGACCAATCGATGGCTTGCTGAAACCGCTCATCCGGCTCGAAAGTCGTTTTGAAAGTGAAGGCGAACTGCGTGGGTCCATGCTCATCGAGATAGGCAAGGCGTTTCGTCGCCTCGTCCATCCCGGGACGATGACCCGCCGGGACCCACCACAGTGCGGCGTATGCGCCCGAAAACTTCTCGAACCACGCATCCCTTTGACGAAGAAGTTCTGCGTGAGCCGTCTTGTAAACGTAATGCCTCAGCGCCTCAATACTCTCCCAAACCGACATGTTGATCAGGACCCGGTCGTCGTCTGGGTAAGGCCGAAAGTAGGTCGCATTCCCAACGGATGTTTGCAGCCGCCAAACGAAGCCCGGACTGCGATCGGCAAGCGCGTTGATCTCGTCGAGCCGTGCGACGAACCCGGCCATCAGCGGATCTTCAACCGGTGCCTTGACTCGACCAATGTTGACCTGCGCGATTTGGTAGTTGGCCATCATAATCCTCTTCCCGGCAAAACGACTGAGTTCAGTTTCGATCAACCCATTGCGCCGCTGCCAGCACTGCTCGTTTCGTGAATACGCGAATCATCTCGCGACGATACTCCGGAGTGAGGGCCGACGTGGTCAGCGGCTTCGCGGTCTTCGCTGCCAGGTCACCGACGGCCTCAGCCAGAGTATCGTCGAGCACGCGGCCCGCCAGCAACTCGCTTGCACCCTTTACCAACAATGGCGCGGGATTCACGGCGGTGATCCCGATCCGCGCGTCTGCGATATGACCGACGCTTTTGCCATTCGACGAGAGCTTCATCACAACCGCAACTCCTGCCAGCGGGTAATCGATCGATCCTCGCACTCGGAGCTTGCGGTAAACACCGCGATAGCCCGCCGCCGCCGCGGGCAGGAAAACAAGTGTAACGAGTTCGTCCGTTTGCAGCTGACGGTAATTGTCGCCAAGGCCGGTGTAAAAGTCGGCCAGTCGTTCGCGCCGCACTCCCGCGGGTCCAGCGATTTCGATCTCCGCATCCAGACACAGCAGCGCCGGAGGAGTATCGCCGGAAAACGCCGCCCAGCACTTCGTTCCGCCAGGAGCAACGTGGCAAAGGTCTCCGTCTTTCTTGATGCAGAATCCGCAACCTTTGCGCCAGGGGAGCGACTGGTTGTACCAGAGGCAACGGGTGTCCAAACAAATATTACCGCCGATCGTGCCCATGTTGCGCAGCACGGGTGAGGCCACCGTGGACGCGGCCTCGGTCAGCACCGAATAATGCTGTCGCAGAAGTTCTGAGCGCTCAATGGCATGCAGGGTAGTCAGGGCACCGATTTCGACGCCTCCGTCGGAACCGGCCTTGATCCCGCGCATCGCCCCAATTCCTCGCAAGTCGAGAACCAGACCCGGCTCAAAAAGTTTCTGCCGCATTGATGGAATAAGATCTGTACCGCCCGCCAACACACGAACGTTCCCCCTGTGCGTACCGAGGTAGTTGATGGCTTCTTCCACGGATCGCGGCCGCAGGAGTTTGAACTGAGGCAAGCTCAATCCGCGCCTCCGGTCGTGACTTCACGCCGCGAGGGATCGAGCGCGTGCCGCTCCGGGCCCTTCCCCTTGAAACAGAGTGACCCGCCGTGTTCACGAAAGTGCGCCGGCGCTGTCGCGTCAACGCCGTCGGTCAAGTTCAACACCTTCGCATTCTTCTGCGAACGCAGGGCCGCCAAAACTCTCTCCGGAGTAAACGGCGACTCGTGTAACCGCACGCCGACCGCATCGTAAATCGCGTTTGCAATCGCAGGAATCGTCGCCGCCAGAGATCCCTCGCTGCATTCCTTCGCGCCAAACGGACCCTCAGGATCGATGCTCTCGACGATAATGGGTTCCACTTCGGGCGACTCCACCGAAGACGGGCTGCGATACTCAAGCAGCCCGGGATTCATCAACATCCCGTCCTTCCACACCATCTCTTCAGTGAGCGCCTGCCCCATTCCCATCCAGACTGAACCGATGATTTGGCCTTCGACTGAAACGGGATTCAGCGCGCGGCCGCAATCGTGCGCAGCCCAGACTTTGTGCACGGTTACCTCTCCAGTCTCTTCATCGACGCTGACTTCGGCGACCTGCGCGGAATACGAATACGCCGGCGATGGTCCCACACCCGCGCCCTTGTGCTTGCCGCCGCGAGCTTCCAGCGGAGGTGCGTACGATCCAGTGCCGGTTAGCGCTCCGTGAAAATCAATCGCCGCGACCACGGCCTCTTCAAAAGTGATGGAGTCTTTCGGGCCTTCGTCCTTGCGCTTCTGCTGCAGCGACCCACGGAGAATCTGCCCCTCGACTCGCCCGCTGACCGAGGCCTGCTCAGGATGTTGGGGCAACATAGAATCGTGTGGGGACGGGCGTCTTCGCCCGTCCGGTATTGGCGCGGACTCGGTCGCTAAATGGTTCTTGAATACCGCATCGTCACGAAACACAACCGCCTCGATCTCGCATCCCATCTTCTTCGCCGCCGCCGCCGCAATCAGCTTCTTCACTTCCTCAGCCGCGCGCCGCGTCGCGTTCCCGGCCATGAAGGTGACGCGGCTTGAATATGAGCCAATGTCAATGGGGGTTAAGTCGGTGTCGGCTGCAATCACTCGCACGCGAGTCAGCGAGCAGCCCAGAACCTCCGCCGCGATCTGCGCCGCCATCGTGTCCGATCCCTGGCCGATTTCAGATGCGCCGGTATAGACGACCACGCCACCATCCCGGTCAATCTTGATATTCACGGTCGAGTGCGGCATGTCAGATCGAATAATCGAATTCGCCGCCCCGCTCACGTAATGGCTGCACGCAATGCCGAGGCCGCTTCCTCTGGGCAGCTTGCCTCGGCGTTCCTTCCATCCCGATCTTTCAACCGTTTTCTCGATGCAGTCCGGCAATCCGTAACTCTGCACCCGCAATCCGTTCACGGTGATGCATGGCGGCTTGAGCAAATTACGGCGCCGGATTTCTGCCGGGTCCATTGCAATCTTCGCTGCCAGTTCGTCAAGCTGCGATTCAAAGGCGAAGCGCACGTTCACCGTGCCGTGACCGCGCATAGCGCCGCACGCCGGCTTGTTCGTAAGCACACGATATCCGTCATACTGAATATTGGGGATGTCATAGAGCGCGCCCAGCAGCGCGCCAGAATAAAGAATCGTTACTACTCCGTAAGAACAATAGGCGCCGCCATCCTGCACCACACGCGCCTTCACCGCGGTGATGCGGCCATCATTCTTAACGCCTGTTTTCAAATCGATGATGGTGCGCGGACGCCCGCGGTGCGCCCAGAACACTTCTTCGCGCGTGTAGGTGATCTTCACCGGAGCCTGCGCCTTGCGCGCCGCCACTGCTGCAATGATTTCGAGCGGAATCACTTCGCTCTTGCCGCCGAATCCCCCGCCGACCAGCGGCTTGATCACGCGAATCTGCGCCATCGGCATTTCGAGTACGAGCGACAGCTTATGCTGCAGGTAGTACGGAACCTGGGTTGAAGACCACACCGTGAGGCGACCGGGTTTGCCGGTGTGCGGATCGACTTCGAACGAGGCCAGCGTCGAGTGCGGCTCCATGGCCGCGTGCGTCACTTCATTCGCAATGAAGCGCGCCTCGGCCACATGGTCCGCATCGCCAAAGCCCTGGTCTGGGTCGCCAAAGCTGTGGTGATAGTCTTTTTCCAGGTTCCCCGGCTTGTTGTCGTGGATCAGGTCGGTCTGCGCCTTCATCGATTCTTCTGGATCGAAGTAAGCAGGCAGAACTTCGTATTCGACGTCGATCAGTTCCAGTGCTCTCTCGGCGATCGCTTCCGAGATGGCAACCACGCACGCGACGTTGTCTCCGACATAGCGCACCTTGTCGAGCGCCAGCGCATGCTCGTCGTGACCCACGGGAAGGATGCCGTAGGGATTGGGTGCATCCTTGCCCACGACCACGGCGACGACTCCGTCGACTTTTTCCGCGCGGTGGACATCGATGCTCTTGATCCGCGCATGCGGATACTGTGAATGGAGAATATTTCCCACAAGCATCCCAGGCAGGCTAAGGTCGTCGGTATACTTGCCCGCGCCAGTCGTCTTCTGCGCCGCGTCGACCATCGCGGTCGGCTTGCCGATAATGGAAAAGTTGGACATCGAGCCTCAACGGAACGTCTCCCGCGATGATTTGCGCAACGACAACACGCCAGCAGGGTCAACGGTGCAGAAGGCGATTGCCTTCAGTTGCGCCTGGTCAGCGCTGCCGTACTCCGGCGCGAGAATCACTTCCTTGTTCAAGAGTTTGGCAATCCCACTCACGAACTCGAAAACGGACTGTGCCTTTCGTTCAGAATCGATGTCTTCGGGCAAAATGTCCATCTCGATTTCGTTTACGGAGAAGAAGTGGGCGTTGACCGAACAACCTTCTAAATCGATTCGCAGCAATTGAGTAGCAGCCTTTGATCGCTCCCAAATCTCCGCGAGACTTGGCAGCGCCTTCAGCTTGTCGTCCTCGAAATATGTAACGTGATAGTTCTTTTGGAGCCAAGCGAAAAGTGCCTGCCACTCGCAGTAATCAGTTTCAAAGGCCCATATATCCAGCAAGGAACGGGAGTCGGGCTCGAATATCCTTGTCCATTCCGAAAGCACGGCTCCGTCGCGTTCCGCCGCGATTGCCGACCGGATCGCCGCATACATCTGGTTGTAGCCAGTACAGCGGCACAGATTGCTGCTCAGCGCGGCGCGGACATCGGACTCGGATGGATCCGGATTCTCCGCCAGCAGTGATTTCACCGTCATGATGAATCCGGGCGTGCAGAACCCGCACTGCGCGCCGCCCCAATCACCGTACGCCTTCTGGATTGCCGCCAGACAGCCGTGTTCGCTCACGCCTTCGATGGTGGTGATCGCCTGGCTCTCAGAACTTGCAGCGAGCAGCGTGCACGACATCATGGCAACGCCGTCGACCAGCACCGTGCACGCCCCGCAGGAAGAATCGTCGCAGCCTCGCTTCGAGCCCGTGAGTTGCAAATCCTGCCGTAGCACGTCGAGCAGGAGAGCGCAGGGTTCGACGGCGACTTCGTGCAGCCGCCCGTTGACGCGCAGTTCGATGAGTTCTTTTTTCATAAATAGCTCTTGGCTCCTAGCTCGTCTCGCCAAAAGCTAAGAGCTAAGAGCCTCCCCTAATACATCGGCACTTTCCCGTCCACCTGCCGCGACCACGCATCAATGCCACCTCGCATGGACTGCGCCTTCTCAAATCCCTGCTGCCGCAGCCATACGGTTACGTTCATCGATCGCACCCCGTGGTGGCAGACCACGACGATGGGTTCGTCAGGATCCAGTTCTTGATGCGCCCGCGACGGCACATCGCCCATCGGAATCAGCTTCGCACCCTCGATGCGCGCCGATTCGAACTCCCACGGCTCGCGGACATCGAGCAAAAGGAACTTCTCCCCGGCATCCAGCTTGCCCTTCACTTCGTCGGGAGTGATTTCGTAGTTCATCGAATAAGCGCTGCGCTACTTCCCCGTCCAATTCGCCTCGCGCTTTTCCATAAAGGCGCGGATGCCTTCGCGCGCATCCTCAGTCTTCATCAATTCTTCGAAATAGATTCGTTCTGCGCGAGCCAACCCTTTGTCGAAGTGCATGGAATCCCACGCGTACGACGCTCTCTTGGCTAACGCCAGCGCTGCCGGGCTCAGCTTGCACAAACGTCCGACACACTCTTCTACCGTCGCACCCAGATCTCCCTCGGGCACGGCGCGATTGGCCAGACCAATCTCGGCGGCTGCCTTGCCGGTGATCGTCCGCCCGGTCAGAATCAGATCTGCTGCATGTTTCTGCCCGACGAGCGACGCCAGTGCCGTACAAGCTACCGGCGGATAGCAGCCAAGCTTGATCTCGGGGAACCCCCACTGCGCCGATTCCGCAGTGAATACCATGTCGCAAACCATGGCCAGCTCCGCGCCTCCACCGAGGCAGTGCCCGTGCACCACGGCAATCGTCACTCTCTTGGTCACAACCAGGGCGCGGATCACGCTGTGAAACTCCGCCAACATGTTCTCAACCTTGTCGGGAATGTGAGCCGCGACGTCTACCCCGGCTGAAAACGCCTTGCCGTCGCCACTCAGAACGATCACGGAAACGTCCGCCCGCGCTTCGATCTCGGCCAAAGATCTCGTCAACTCCTCCATCATCGGAACATCGATCACATTGATTGGCGGATGACGCAACCCGATCCGAACCACCGGCGAAATGATCTCAATCTCGAGCCGCCGGGGTTCGGATGCCACCGATGTAGATTCCATATCCTCCCCGCGATCTCAATGCCCTTTGGTAAGAGCCTTCGCCCTACAGGTTGACCGCCGACTTCCGCACTTCCCCAATGGTCGAGAGCGGATCGCGCGCTCCAGTCTTCTCCGCGATCCACTTCTTCTCGTTGTTGATAATGTCGAGCAGCAGCTTCTTGTCTTGCGCTGACGGCATGTACTCTTTCATGTGCTCTTCGTACGCGCGATCCTCGAGTGGCGCGCCGGTTTCCGCGTGAAACTTCTGTCCCGCCCAACGCCCAATCGCGCGATTGAACTTGATATCCGGCGCGTACAGCCTCGGCTCACCGGCTCTCAGCGCGCCGTTGAAACGCTCGATCAATCCCGCCACTTCATCGCGATAAAGGCTTCGGTTGTAATCGTTCAAGTCGTCGAGGTCCGGAGCCTTGTCGTTTTTCGGCTCATCGTAACGGCCCTTCACGCCCCACACATACGCCCAGTGCGCCGACGAGGAATGATCGGTGCCGAACAGATCGTACGAACTGGAAATCCACTTGTTGAGATACTTCTGAATCAGCCACTTCGGGATCACTCCCGCCTCCACAATGCGGCGCAGGCCGTCGTTTCCTGTCCCCATGTGGAACGCTTCTTCGCGCAGCATGTACGACATCGACCGCCCCAGCGGGGCGAAAGCCGAATACTTCAGCATCTGCAATTGAAATTTGCCGTCGCGGTCGACGAAGTCGGTATAGGTGAAGAAGTCCATCCAGTTGTCGACGTCGACATTGAATGCACCCAGCAGTCGCTTGTTCTCGAACGCGCGGCGCTCCAGCATCTTCTGCGCTTCGACCTTGCCCGAATAGCCGAAGTGGTCGACCAGCAAGGCGCACATCTGCCAGCCGTGCCGCATCTCTTCGATCATTACGCGGGTGATGGCGCGGCGATCCCATTCTGTGGGGGCGTTTTCCAGTAAGTTGCGTTGCTGCTCCACGCTGGCGAACTCGGTGTCGCCCTGATAGACGATCATGTTCATCAGCGCGTCGCGCATTTGCTGGGTGGGAATCTGGCGGAGGTTCTCCCACTTGCGGCGGCCTTTGTACGAACCGAATTCAATCTCTTCCGTGTCGATCGCGCCGTAGAGCGTGTCGAATTGAAAGGCGTCAATGTCGGCCGTGTTGACGCCAATGTCTTTGCGCCAGTCGTTGAACAGACCGATCCAGTCGCTGAAGGTTCCGATTTTTGCTACTTTGCCCGGCATCTCAACCTCACTCGTCTCTACCTCGCCTTAAAGACTGCCGGCCGCTTTTCCACGTACGCGGCCAGCCCTTCCTTCGCGTCTTCGCTTTGGAACAGCAACTGCTGATTTTCGCGCTCGACTGCGAGCGCCGACTCCATGGGAATCTCCCATCCCGTTTGCACTGCGCGCTTGATGCGTCCCACGGCCTTCGACGCCTTGTTCGGCGGGCAGAACTGTTTCGCGTACTCCATGATGTTTTCCATGAAGCCCTCGCGCTCGAAGATGTCATTAATCATCCCGAGTTCCTGCGCCTCTTCGAACGAAAACGTATTTCCCGTGACCATCAATTCGATCGCCTTGCTCTTCCCTACCATGCGCGAAAGGCGCTGGGTCCCGCCGGTACCGGGGAGCACGCCCAGGTTCACTTCCGGCAGTCCGATCTTCCCCGCTTCTTTGCGCGCGATGCGGAGGTCCGCCGCCATGGCGATCTCGAGGCCCCCGCCGACGCAGTGGCCGTTGATGGCCGCGATCACCAGCTTGGGCGTGTGCTCCAGGCGCAGCAGCATTTCGTTGGCATGCAGGCAGAAGTAATACTTGAACGTCGGATCGACGGTCGAAAGCATTTTGATGTTCGCGCCCGCCGAGAAAAATTTGTCGCCCGCGCCCGTCATCACCATCACATGGACGTCGTTATCCATGCGAGCCTTGAGGATGGCCTCGTCCAGTTGGCGGTTCATTTCATATGTATAGGTATTCGCCGGGGGATCGCACATCTCGATCACCGCGACTCCGCTATCGGTGCGGTAGTTGACTAGCTGTTTCGTGGTTTCGCCGGTTGCCGGCTGCACTGTAGTCGCCATGTTTATATCTCCTCACAAACTGATTGTCATTCCGGGCGAAGCGAGGAATCTGCACTCGCTTGTACAACCGCACATCCTCACCTCAACGCCCGTCTCTGCTCTTCTTCCCGCCCGCCATCACGCCGCGCAGAAAAACATCACCCATCTCGCCGGCGATCGATGCGGCGTCAGCGTCGACACGCGGATTGTGCCAAGTGTAAATCCAGTTCATCATACCGAAGAGACTGAGCACGGCAATGCGTGTGGAAAACTGCAACGCCCGATCCCTCTTCAAGTCGTCAAGCAGACCTACGCAAATACGGTAATACTCCCGCTTGATGGCCGCGACTTCGGCCGCGAACCCATTCTTCAGCGCCTCCGCTTCGTGGGAGAGCACCTTCATGGCCGCTTGGTTGGCCAGAAAGTATTCGAGATGGTTGAGAATGAAAATCCGGATGCGCTCTTCCGTGTCGGTCACGCCTTCCAGCCGCGCCTTCAGCCGCTGCACAATCGTCGTGAACGTGTGCTTCTGGATCAGGAAGAGCAGCCGCTCCTTGGATTCGAAATAGTAGTAAAGTCCCGCCAGCGACATGCCGCTGGAGCGCGAAAGATCGCGCATCGAAGCACCTTCGTATCCTTTTTCGCAGAAGACATCGGTGGCGTGGGCGAGAATCTCCGCCAGACGCCGGTCATATCGCGTGGCCCCAACGCGCGGGGCGGGAGTAGAGGCGTCGCCGTGCCGTCGCGACGAAACTCGAGTTGCCGTTGAAGGACTCCCCATTTTCCCCCGGCGATAATTCGAACGTTCGTTCGAACTCAGTATATTCCGATGTGATCCCGATCACAAGCAGATTGCCATCTAGGGAGGTGAGCCAGCGCGCATTCTTCCCCAGGCTGGACCCGATACGGGCATCCTTGGCGACCCGCGCCTGCAGGGCAGAAGGAGCAGACTCCAGCTTGAGAGCGATAGAGTTCGCGGTATTTCACCCGCGCGTGCGCGGCAAATGCGGCGAATATTTTGTCCTCACGGTAGACCGCGGTGAAGCCGAAGAAGCTTCGCGTGGAGACATGCGGCCAGCCTCCGACCTCGCCTGCCAGCGCGGCCGACCATGACTTCATCTCTTCGGAGTTTTTCGGAAGCTTTAGCCGCGAGGCCTTTCTGGCGTCACCACCTGACCTCAGTTTCTGACGTCCGCCAGCAACCGCTCAATCTCGCACTTCACGTCCGCGGTCAGGGGCAGCAGTGGCAAGCGCGACGGTCCGCCGTAGTAGCCGTTGTAGTCGATGCCGTGCTTCAGGCCCGGAATTCCAAGTTCGGCCCCCACCCGCCGGGCTGCCTGGGCAATTCGCTCCTGCTTCAGGCGAGCCAATTCCACATCGCCTTCTTTCCACGCCGCATAGATCTCGTAACATGCCGTCGGGGCCGGACAGGCAAACGCGAGAATTCCTCCCACCGCGCCCACGTCGAGCGATGCATGCAGTTTCTGCGCCGATCCCACCAGCACCTGGAATCCCACTTCCTTCTGACGCGTCTTCAAACTGCCGACCACCGTGACAGCCGACGACGATGGCTTTCCCGAAGCCGAATCAGGACCCATGTCTCGCGCTTTTTCAGGACCCATCTCTCGCGCTTTTACTGGACGTGGAGAATTTTCCCCAGTTCCCGCCAAAGCTCCCACCGGAACGAGCACTCCACCGTCTCCGTTCGATCCCGATGATCCCGAGGCCGCCGCAGCGAGCATGCGCGGCGTGACGGCGTCGAACGTATCGGTCACCGTAGCACTGCGCTTAATGTGGCGAGTGCCCTCGACCATCCTGCGAACTTTTTCCACGTCACCGCTCGATTCCTTGATGGCAACAATGTTCGGATGCCCGGCCAGTTCAATCACAACTTCAGACGGGAGGTCATACGCCGTAAAGATCGGAACGTTGTAGATCATCACCGGGAGTGGCGAACGGTCAGCCACCGTGCGGTAAAAAGCCAGTAGATTGGCCGGCAGCATCTGCTTCCGGTAGAAGTGCGGCGTGCGCACAAGCGCCACGTCGTAACCAAGTTCGGCGGAGTATTCGGTCAGCCGCAGCGTCTCGATCGCCGATTCCACGCCCGTGCCCGCGATCAGCACTTTGTTCGGCGCGGCTGCCCCGCGCGCCGACTTCAGCACCTCGCGCCGCTCCTGGTCCGAGAGCATGATTGATTCGCCGGTTGAGCCCAGCACAACGATCCCAGCAATGGGTGTGCGCGAGTAACGCTCGACATTCGATTCGATCTTTTTGAAATATACTTCGCCGTCTGGATAAAACGGCGTGGTGATGGGAGGAAAGATTCCGTGCAGGAGCATGGCGACCTAAGCCTATCACTTCTTCGGTGGTGTCAGCATCGGGATGGCTTCCCGCTTGTTCAGACGGTAGACGTCGGAAACTTCGTTCTCACTTTGATCCCGACAGTGCGCGTTCCGCGTGCAAGTGTTGCAGCGCCCGCACGTTGACTTCCCCACGCTGGAGCGCGGCAATCCCCTCGGCGGCAGCCCGCGCCGCAGCGAGCGTCGTAATAGTGGGAATCCGCGCGGTCACGGCCGCCCGCCGAATCGCTTTCTCGTCGAACCACGGTTCCAGTCCCGTGGGCGTGTTGATGATGAGATGAATGCGCTGGCCTTTGATGAAGTCGACGACGTTGGGCCGTCCTTCTTTTACTTTATAGACGCGCTCAACGTTCATGTTCATCCCCGCGGCCTCGATCACATCGGCCGTGCCGGCGGTGGCCACCAGTTTGAATCCCATATCGACAAACTTGCGCGCGACCTGCGCCACCTGCCGCTTGTCGTGGTCGGTCACGCTGATAAATATTGCACCCTGTGTGGGCAGCTTCTGCCCAGCGGCCAGTTGCGCTTTAGCGAAGGCTTCGCCGAAATTATCCGCCACTCCCATCACTTCGCCGGTCGATCGCATCTCCGGTCCAAGCACGGTGTCGACGCCGGGAAACTTGTTCCACGGAAACACCGGGGACTTCACGTAGTACCAATTGCCCGTGTCGAGGTCGGCGCGCCGATTGATGTTTTCCGGCAGGAACTCGCGCAGCTTGCGCCCAGTCATCAGCCGTGCCGCAATCTTCGCCAGAGGAACACCCGTCGCCTTCGAAACATAAGGCACGGTGCGCGAGGCACGCGGGTTCACTTCCAACACATAAACTTTATCGCCTTCGCCACTACCACCGTTGCCGCGCGGGATCGCGAACTGAATATTCATCAGCCCAATCACTTTGAGCGCGCGCGCCAGTTTAAAAGTATATTCGCGCATGCGCTCCAGCAGCGGCTGCGGAATATCGACCGACGGCAGCACGCACGACGAATCGCCGGAGTGAATCCCCGCCTCTTCAATGTGCTGCATGATGCCGCCGATCACCACGTCTTCACCGTCGGAAAGTGCATCGACATCGACTTCAATCGCGTCTTCCAGGAAGTGGTCGATCAAGACCGGGCGGTCGTGCGAGTACTCGACCGCCTCTTTCATGTAGCGAACAATCGACTCTTCGTCGTAGGCGATGACCATGGCGCGGCCGCCGAGCACATACGAAGGCCGCACCAGCACCGGATATCCAATGCGCTTCGCGCCTTCGACCGCTTCTTCGATCGAAGTTGCCATCACGCCGGGCGCCTGCGGAATCTGCAACTCTTCCAGCAGCTTGTTGAAGTGCTTGCGATCTTCGGCGAGATCAATTGACTCGGGCGAAGTTCCGATAATCTTCACTCCCGCCGCCTTCAGCGGCAGCGCAAGATTAAGCGGCGTCTGCCCGCCAAACTGCACGATCACGCCCACCGGCGCGCCCTTCGAAGTTTCGTGCTGGTAAATCGCCCACACATCTTCAAAAGTCAGCGGCTCGAAGTAGAGCCGGTCGCTGGTATCGTAGTCGGTCGAGACCGTCTCCGGATTGCAATTGATCATGATGGTCTCGTAACCATCTTCGTGCAGCGCGAACGAAGCGTGGCAGCAGCAGTAATCGAATTCAATTCCTTGCCCGATGCGGTTGGGCCCGCTGCCGAGAATAATGACTTTCTTTTTGTCGGTTGGCGCGGCTTCGTCTTCGTCCTCGTAAGTTGAGTAAAGATACGGCGTGAAACTCTCGAACTCGGCGGCGCAGGTATCCACGCGCTTGTACACGGGCATCACGCCATGCTTTTTGCGCAGGTGCCGGACTTTTTCCTGACCATCCAGCCGCCAGACCTGCGCGAGCCGGCCATCGGAGAATCCCATGCGTTTCGATTCGCGCAGCACCTCGGTTGGGATCGACTCCATCGGATGCTTCTCGAGCTCGAGTTGCTGGTCGTTGATCTCTTTAAGTTGGTACAGGAACCACGGGTCCATCGAGGTCATTTTCGCGATCTGCTTGACCGTGTGCCCCTGTCGCAACGCGTATTGCACATACGCCAGCCGTTCGGGATGCGGCGTCACCAATCGCTTGGTCAAGATCTTCGGCTCCAGCTTGTCTGCGCCCACGCGCTTGCCGGTGTCGAGCGAGCGGATGCCCTTCATCAGCGCTTCTTTGAAGGTGCGGCCGATGGCCATCACCTCGCCGACCGATTTCATCTGCGGGCCGAGAGTGTCGTCGGCGCCAGGAAATTTCTCGAACTGCCACTTCGGAATCTTTACGACAACATAGTCGAGCGTGGGCTCGAAGCAGGCCGGCGTCTTGCGCGTGATGTCGTTGGGAATCTCGTCGAGCGTGTAGCCCACCGCAAGTTTCGCAGCAATCTTCGCAATCGGAAATCCCGTGGCCTTCGAGGCTAACGCCGACGACCGCGACACGCGCGGGTTCATCTCGATCACCACCATTCGCCCGGTTTCCGGATTCACCCCGAACTGAATGTTCGATCCGCCAGTGTCCACGCCGATCTCACGAATCACGGCAATCGACGCGTCGCGCATGGCCTGGTACTCGCGGTCGGTGAGCGTCTGTATCGGCGCGACCGTGATCGAATCCCCGGTGTGCACGCCCATGGGATCGAAATTCTCAATCGAGCAGATGATGATGACGTTGTCCGCGGTGTCGCGCATCACCTCGAGCTCGAATTCCTTCCATCCCAGCACCGACTCTTCAATCAGCGCTTCATGCACAGGAGAGAAGTCGAGCCCGCGCGACAGCACCTCCACCATTTCTTCGCGGTTGAAGGCAATGCCGCCACCCGACCCGCCCAGCGTGAACGACGGCCGGATAATGACCGGAAATCCGATCTTGCCCGCGAACTCCAACCCGTCTTTCGTGTTGTTGACCAGCGCAGACTTGGGCACGTCGAGCCCGATCTTCTGCATCGCGTCTTTGAAGAAGAGACGATCCTCGGCTTTCTTGATGGCTTCGACGTTCGCCCCGATGAGGATCGCGTTGTATTTTTCCAGCACGCCGCCGTCGGAAAGTTCGATCGCGAGGTTGAGCGCAGTCTGTCCGCCAACGGTAGGCAGCACGGCAAACCCCGCGCCCGGCGACATTTCGCGCTCGATGCGAATGATCTCTTCCAGATATTCCAGCGTGAGCGGCTCAATATAAGTGCGGTCCGCCGACTCCGGGTCGGTCATGATGGTGGCCGGGTTCGAGTTCGCCAGCACCACCTCATAGCCCTCCGACTTGAGCGCCTTGCAAGCCTGCGTGCCAGAGTAATCAAACTCCGCCGACTGCCCGATGATGATGGGCCCGGAGCCGAGGATCAGAATCTTCGAGATGTCAGTGCGTTTGGGCATGAAATCAGTTTTTCAGTCACCAATCACGGTCATTCAGGTTTGTCAATCTACGGTAACAGTAATCCACCACTCGGCTTTCCCGTGATCGTCGAGTTGAATGCCTTGCTCAGAACACAAGGTCACGGAATCCTTCTGACGCTCGTAGATAACGGGAACCGCAGAGTTTTTTCCGTCCCAGATCGTGGTTAGCCAGTAGCTACCCAACTTTTTCGTTTTGAACTCGAAATTTCCACCTCTGCCGGTAACTGTCGTCTCCACTGCCTTCAAACCATTGCAACATGCTTCATTTTCGCTCCGCTCAAATACGCTCAAGGTAACGCCTCGCAGAGCCTTAGGTTTTTCCGAGTCACTATTTGGGTTGTGACGTTCCGGCGTTCGCTCGACATGGTCGAGTCGCCCACATAGGCGATGTACATTCCATGGTTTCTTCTCCTGTGCACACAAGAAGTGTGAAATCAAGAGTAGGGCAACCGATGAGAGAATGTTTCTCACCCTTTCCACTCCTCCATCATCTTCGTAAATTCTTTGAACAGATAATGCGAGTCATGCGGCCCCGGCGCGGCTTCCGGGTGATACTGCACGCTGAACAGCGGCAGGTTCCGGTGCCGGAGGCCTTCCAAAGTCTGATCGTTCAAATCGACATGCGTCAACTCGACTTCGCTGTCCGGCAGCGAATCGGGATCGACCGCAAAGTTATGGTTGTGAGCCGTGATCTCGATCTTCCCGGTCTTCAACTGCTTCACCGGATGATTCCCGCCATGGTGCCCAAACTTCAGCTTGAAAGTCTTGCCACCCAGCGCAATCCCCGTGAGCTGATGCCCCAAGCAGATTCCGAAGATCGGCTGCCGACCCATCAGTCGCCGAATCGAATCCACGGCATATGTGCACGGCTCCGGGTCGCCCGGCCCATTCGACAAGAAGACTCCGTCCGGCTTCAACGCCAGCACATCCTCCGCCGGAGTCTGCGCCGGGACCACCGTCACCTTGCAGCCCTCGCCGCGCAGCTTGCGCAGAATGTTTAGCTTGATGCCGAAATCGTAGGCGACTACATGGAATCGTGGCGGCTCGTCTTTCACCCCGACCACGGCGACCGGCTCGTGCGAACGTTCGCCGGTTTCCCAGACGTACGGACGCTTGGTGCTGACTTCCTTGGCGAGATCGGTGCCGTCCATCTTAGGGATCGAGCGCGCCTTGGCGATCAGCTTGTCGGCATCGCTCTCGATGGTCGAAACCACGCCACGCATCACACCGTGATCGCGCAAGTGCCGCACCAGCGAGCGTGTGTCGATGTCCGACAGCACCGGCACTTTGAATTGTTCAAGATATTCTTCGGCCACCTGCGACGAGCGCCAGTTCGAGCTCACGCGCGAAAACTCGCGCACGATTAGCCCTTCGATCCATGGGCGCGTGGCTTCGTTGTCTTCCTGGTTGGTGCCGTAGTTTCCGATTTCCGGGTTGGTCAGGACAACGATCTGCCCTGAGTAGGAAGGGTCGGTGAAAATTTCCTGGTAGCCGGTGATGGAAGTATTAAAAACGACTTCGCCGTAGCATTCGCCTTTGGCGCCGTAGCCTTTGCCTCGGAAGACTCTGCCGTCCTCCAGCGCAAGGATAGCCTGCATTCTCGCTCCGGTGAGTGGATTTTATGAATCTTAACAGGGATTGCCGCGGCGGCCAAGGGCGGAACGCGGAATCTAAAAAAGAAATCTGTGAATAAGCGCCCTCGCACGGTTAGATTTTGACGTGGTGGCTCAATCGAAACCCATACAGATGAAAAAGCGGTAGCGTTGTGGCACGATTGTGGTTACAGGATAGGAGAACTTCGATGAAGGAGATCAGGCTACCGGCTTGGCGCGACGCCATCGTCAACTTCATGACGATGCTGGGCGCGAACCTGATATACGAGGCCGTCCACAAATTGCGGGAATTGGGCCAAGGTGTTTCCGGGATGGTTTTCGACTCAGTGGCGATTGCCGCGCTGTTCGCGCTGGCGATGTACGCCTTTAAGGGAGGCAAGGAGATGGAAAGCTCTCACAACGTCTAGCTCGGTCTGCGCTGTCTACCGTACCCGCCCCAGCTTATCCATCGGCCAGTATCCGAACACCGCTTTACCGTAAATGTAGCTCTTGTTGAACGGGCCAAATTCGCGGCTGTCGCTCGACATGGAGCGGTGATCTCCGAGCACAAAGTAGAAGTCCGGCGGCACCGTGATCTCCGGGTAGGGTCGGGAATCGGTGTACGCGGGAGGCACGTAGGGCTCGTCCAGAGCTTCGCCGTTGACGTACACCTGCCCGCCGTCAATGCGGATACGGTCACCCGCGATTCCAATCACGCGCTTGATATAGCTCTTCGACGGATCGCGCGGGTAACGGAAAACGATAATATCCCCGCGCTCGATCGGTTCCAGCCGATACACAAATTTGTTAACGAAGATTCTTTCCTGATCTTCGAGCAAGGGCATCATGCTGACGCCTTCAACCTTCACCGGCTGATAGAGAAAAATGATGATGAACGCAGAAATCGCCAGAGAAATAACCAGATCGCGCAGCCACACCCCGAACCCCGTCTTGTTATGCGCAACTGTGACCCGGGTCGGCTCTGGCGGCAATCTCGACGAGATGGCGTTCGCGGGATTCTGATCTGGCCTAGGGTCCGGCATTCGAGTCTATTGTATACAGAACCAGTCTCGCCGGCAGCAGGTTGCCCCGTTCCTGCGTAACTCCTAAGTTCTCCTGGCGGCGGGTTACAATAACGACACCCGAGGGAATCTATGACACTTCGCCTGTTCCAGAACCAGTTCGCACGCCGCGGCCTCACGCTGGCCTGTCTCTTCTTTGTGACTCTCAGCCTGTCGGCCCAGTGGGCCGCTCCTCAGGAAGAGTCCGGCGGCGTGCCCGCCTACAACGCTGGGCCGCCTCCGAAGGGCACCAAGTTACCCCCACTCTTAACCAAGGCTGATCTTTGGGGGGCCGACGCCGCGAATCCCTACCAGACTCACGCCTATGAACTCGCAGCCAGGATTCCGAACGTGCTGCACCAGCAGCCCTGCTACTGCTATTGCGACCGCATGGGTCACAACAGCCTGCACAGCTGCTTTGAGAGCACTCACGGAGCCCAGTGCTCGACCTGCCTGAAGGAGCTTTACTACTCCTACCAGCAGCATCAGAAGGGTAAGACTGCCAAGCAAATTCGGGCCGGAATCATTCAGGGAGACTGGAAGCAGATCGATCTGCAGTCGGCTGCGACAGTGAATTGAGTGACTGTACCGAGTACCGAGTCCCAGGGTACCGAGCAACCATCAAGTTCAATGGAGTCGGGGTTTCCTTTCGGTACGCGCGACTCGGTACTCGTACCGACATTGCCCTCAACCCGCCCTTTGAGTGATACTTTATTGCTCAGCGAACGAGCATCATCGCAAGGAGTTTCCCATTACGAAGAGCACAGGAAGAGTTTTGCACATGGCTCAGAAACCCACC
>Ga0070733_10000944_pt1 | contig 22357 bp, 20 predicted proteins | sample Coa_R1_9_FD_66450 | JGI IMG/M metagenome (GOLD analysis project Ga0070733, IMG submission 66450) | Surface soil microbial communities from Centralia Pennsylvania, which are recovering from an underground coalmine fire - Coalmine... | ecosystem: Environmental > Terrestrial > Soil > Unclassified ...
GGGAGGCGATGAAGCATCTGTTCGAGGATCGCTGGCTGCGGGCGACGGAGTTCGGCGAGCCCAGCGCCGCGGCGGCGGATTGACAGGATCGCAGTATCGTCAGTCCCCGCCACTGAAGGTGATCCGGCTCGGAGGAAGCCCTGCCAGAAGCCGCCACGCTTCCTGCCAGGCGAACACCGATTCGGGAGCGCGCGGCTGGCGGTTCACAAAATACCGGAAATGCGCGATTGCGGCTGAGCGTTCGCGATCCATCGCCGTCTGGCTCAAACCGAGGAATTCGTATCCCGCGAGGTCGCCTCCCGGGTAGGCAAATTCCAGCTTTGTTGCATGCGCCCCAGCCAGTGCGAAGTGAACGGAGGGGGTCCAGCGACTGTCGGGAAAGGCCTTCAGCATTCCTTCACCTTTCTCGATGACAACGTCGGGCCACGATCTGCTGCCGGCGAGAAAGCACCGATCCGCCAAGCTGATCAGCCCTGCCAATTCTCCCGCGGGACCATGCGGATCGAGCCTCTCCGCCTGCCCGCGAAAGTTGTGCAGGTACTCGGGGCCGGCGGGGTCGAACCGTGTCTCATATTTTGCGCCGAGCCCGGCAAGGCGCTTCCGCACCGGGTCCGAATCGTCGGCCACGCCCGCGCAGGTAATAAAGAAGTCGGCCATCAGGAGAGCTGCCGCGCGGCGAGCCGGCGCCAGCGCTCTGGCCGCTTCGAGCCATCGGGCAAGCGTTTCGATCGCCCCGGCGTCACTCTTGAGCGGTCCTGCGCCGCAATGCAAACTGCCCAACATGCGCGACGTCAACCCCGCGTCGAGAGCCGCGATGCGAGCTGTCGCATCCGCAAACTGAGCCGGGCTCTCTTCCAGCACGTTGGTCGACCAGTGATACACATCCCAGTCGCGGGGCATTTCCCTTCCTGCATAAACGATGAGCCCGCGCCCCGTGTGCGCGACCCAGACGCCGATACCTGAACGACGCCACTTCAGGACGTTTTCCCAGAGGGCGGAACCCTGGATATCGGGTTTATCGGACACTTCCGGCTTGCCTAACGCGGCTGACAGGTCGCGGACGACGCTGTCGCGTAAAGCCTCGTTTGGCGTCTCATACCACAACGCGTCGAGCTCACAGGCGCGGACGAGTGCGGGGTCTTCGTGGTACGGAAGCGGCGCGTGGGGGGAGGGAACATAAAAGAGCGCGGCGCGCGTCATTCCCTGCGGAGTATCGGCAACCGACGCCGCGCACCAACGGTTTAACCGCAGGTAATCGACTTCGTATTCGTCCTTCGAGGTGTCGTAGTGCGCCCGATCCAAGCGCTCGCCGGGATGAGTCTTCTGCCAGGCGGCGAGGGATGGGCGAGCAGCCAAAGCCGTGATATCGGCCTGCAGTTGCGCGAAAGCGGGGAGAGCGATCAGGATGGCGGGAAGAAGACGGAGCACCTCAGCGCCGCTCGTCCACTCTTTCGCGGCGTTTCTGCGTCAGGATCTCGCGCACGGCGTAGATGCGCCGGTTCTGGGTCTCGAAGTAAGTCCGGATGACCAGTTCGCCGATCAGCCCTGTTGAAAACATCATCAGTCCCGCCAGTAACAAAAGCGCGCCGGCGAGTAACAGAGGGCCATGCTCCCGGATGATGTCGAGGTTCCACCACAGGACTTTGACAACCATGCAATACGCCAGTAGTGCGGTGCCCGAAACCGTCCCCGCCAGGCCGATCACGCCGAAGAAATGCATCGGGCGAGTGAAGTATTTCAGCAGGAACCGGATGGTCAGGATGTCGAACAGCACGCGGAAGGTCCGGCCGAGACCGTAGTGCGACTCTCCGGCGACACGCGCCGTATTCTGAATCGGCACCTCTGCTACGCGCGCTCCATAGAAGCTCGCCAGCGCCGGGATGAAGCGGTGCAGGTCGCCGTACAAGTGGACATCTTTGAGAACCTCGGCGCGGTAGGCCTTGAAGGTGGTGCCGAAATCGCGCAGGTCGATCCCGGATGCTTTGGACATCAGCCAGTTGGCCACTTGGGAAGGAATCTTGCGGGTGATCGGATTATCGACGCGTTCTTTGCGCCAACCGCTGGCGATGTCGTAGCCTTCGTCGATTTTGCGCAGCAGGGCCGGAATGTCTTCGGGGGCATGCTGCAGATCGCCATCCATGGCAATGATGACCTGGCCGCGCGCTTCATGGAAGCCGGCGGCGAGAGCGGCAGTCTGCCCGAAATTCCGACGCAGCCGGATCACTTTGAGGCGAGGATCGGTCTGCACCAGATTGGCCAGGAGTTCGTAACTGCGGTCGTTGGAGGCGTCGTCGACAAACAGGATCTCATATGGCCTGCCGATGGCAAAAAGCACCGAAGTCAGACGGTCATAAAGAGGGAGAATGGAATGCTCTTCGTTATGGATCGGCACGACGATGGTTAACATTTCCAACTCTTTATCTATCTTAGCGGAAGCGCGGTCAATATAACGTTTAATAACGTTTGTTTCAGCGTTTGTCGTACCGGGATTGATAGAAGTCGAGTTGTGGCTGGGTGAGGCCGGGACCGACCTCTACCTTGTCGCCCAGAATCATGCGTTGGTCGCTCTTATATGCGGGCCAAGCTGGTAATCCTTTGCCGTTGGGGTTCCCATTGGCCGCGAAGTTGACCCAGTAAGAGGAGATGGTGTCCGCGAGCCGGCGATCGAGATCGGTCCACGGACGGGGTCCGAGGAGGTTCTCGAACACGTAGGCGGCTTCGGCTCCGTGGGTTGCACCCGATCCGAATCCACCGCGCGGTGAGGCGGTCTGGGACGCGGGCGGTTCATGCGTGAAGTAATACAGATACGCTTTCGACTTACCGGTTTTGGTTTGCAGGGCGGCCCAGTTATGCATCACCCAGCCCAATTCGTCGCGGAAGGCCGCCAGTTGCGAAGCATTGGCTTCTTCGTCGGAACCGGCGGGATACAGCTTGAGATAAGCGTCGGCGAGATCGCCGTAGCGCCGGTGGGCCTGCTCGATGAATTTGGCGGCGGTGGTCGGCTGCATGAAGAATGTTCCTTCGTCTTTGTTGGATCCGAGCAGCACCGGCACGTCGTTTTGCCTGCCTTCGGCGAAGACCTTGCCGACATCTTCGGGGAGGAAGTAGCCATCGACGATCGGTCCGCCTCCACGGCCGCCTTTCAGCACATCGGCGGCGGGTTTGGCGCGCAGGTCGGCCAACGTGGGAGCACCCAGCGTTTCGGCGGTCTTCAGGCCGGCCTGCTCGGCTTCGGAGAGCGTCATGGTGTGGCCCACTGAAAGGCCCAGCCATGCGCCGCTTTCCGCGATAGCTCGCTGAAACAGTCCTTTGGTGCGGGGAGAGCCCATGAGGTTGCCGATGCTGGCGGCGCCGGCGGAATCGCCATCCACAGTGACACGCTTGGGATCGCCGCCGAATCCGGCGATGTTTTTCTGAACCCATTCGAGGGCCGCGGTCTGGTCCATGAGGGCGTAATTGCCGGAGGCGCGGCGGTCGGATTCTTTGGTGAGTTCGGGGAGCGCGAAAAATCCGAGGACGCCGAGACGATAGTTGATGGTTACGACCACGACCCCCTTCTTTGCGAGGGCTTCGCCGTCGGTGGCGGGGGAAGAGCCGGAGCCGCTGGTGTATCCGCCGGGATGTATCCAGAGGAGCACGGGATGGCGCTCGGTGGGGGCTTTGGCGGCTGTCCAGACGTTCAGGTAGAGGCAGTCCTCGCTCATTTTCGTTGACGCACCACCGCGTCCGGCGGCCTGCATGCAGACGGGCCCGAATTCATCGCCTTTGCGAACACCGTCCCAGTGGGCGACGGGTTGCGGGGCCTTCCAGCGAAGATTCCCAACGGGGGGCGCGGCGAAGGGGATGCCTTTGAAAACGCGGATCTCGGGATTCGTGCCGGCGATGCCGGAGATCAGGCCGCTATCGAGTTTCACGGGGGCGTCGATGGCGGCTTGCAGGGAGGCGGCGAGGATAACAAAGCCGAGGGCCAGGGGCAGGCGAGGGTTCATTGTGACTCCTGGGCGTTTATCGTATCAGGTGCCAGGTTGAAGGTGTCAGGTTGAAACCCACCGGCGACAAGATCGCCGGCGCTACCGCTCGGCTGATAGCTTCTTATTATGCTCTTGATGAAAGCTCTGGTGAAGAGCAAGGCAGAACCGGGGCTGTGGCTGGAAGAGGTGCCGGTGCCGGAGATCGGCATCAACGATGTGCTGATCCGGGTGAGAAAGGCTTCGATTTGCGGCACGGACGTCCATATCCTCAAGTGGGACGATTGGGCGAAGCGCACCATTCCGGTCCCCATGGTGATCGGGCACGAATTCATGGGCGAGATCGTGGGGGTGGGGTCGAATGTGCTCGACTTCTTCCCCGGCCAGATGGTGAGCGGCGAAGGGCACGTGGTCTGCGGACGCTGCAGAAACTGCCTCGCGGGACGCCGTCATCTATGTGCTCGCACCAGCGGGGTGGGGGTGAATCGCCCAGGCGCGTTCGCCGAGTACATCGCGCTGCCGATGACGAACGTCTGGGTGCACAAGAACGCTATAGATCCCGAAATCGCGTGTATTTTCGATCCGTTCGGCAACGCCGTCCATACGGCGCTGGCATTTCCGGTGCTTGGCGAAGACGTGCTGATCACGGGCGCGGGTCCGATCGGGATCATGGCGGCCGCGGTGGCGAACCATGCGGGTGCGCGGCATGTGGTGATTACGGATTTGAATCCTTACCGGCTGGAATTGGCGAGGAAGGCCGGGGTCAGCATGGCGGTGGATACGCGCGAGAAGAGTTTGAGCGCTGTCCAGAAGGAACTGGGGCTGACAGAAGGGTTCGACGTGGGCCTCGAGATGTCGGGCAACGCCGCGGCTTTCCGGGACATGCTGGCGAACATGGCGCACGGCGGCAGGATCGCCATGCTGGGTATCCCGCCGAACGAAATCGCCATCGACTGGAATATTGTGATCTTCAATATGCTCACGATTCACGGCATCTATGGCCGGGAGATGTACGAAACCTGGTACAAGATGACCGTGATGCTGGAATCGGGCCTCGATATCAGCCCGGTGATCACGCATCGTTTCGCGTTCGGGGATTTTCAGGAGGCGTTCGATTTGATGCAGTCGGGAAACGCGGGGAAAATCATTCTGGATCTGGAAAAGTTATGATGCTATCGTGCGTTCGCAGATCAAGTTAGGGAAGATATTCGGCATCGAAATCGGCCTGCACTACAGCTGGTTTCTGATCGCTCTTCTGATCGTTACCTCGCTCTACGCGCAGTTTCACAAGAGCAATCCCTCCTGGGGAGACGGCGTGATCCTAGCGATGGCGATCGGGACGGGCCTTCTGTTCTTCGCGTCGCTGCTGACGCATGAGCTGTCGCACTCGGTGTTTGCGAGGGCGCACGGAATCCCGGTGAAGGAGATTACTCTGTTCGCGCTGGGCGGGGTTTCGCAACTGGAAAAAGAGCCTGAGAGCGCGACGGTTGAATTCTGGATGGCGTTTGCCGGGCCGCTGACCAGCGCGGCGATCGGGCTGATTTGTTACTTGATAAAGCTGGCGGCAGGGCCGGAGTCGGCGCCGCTGGCGGCGATGCTCTCGTGGCTCAGCTACATCAATCTGGCGCTGGCGGGTTTCAATATGATTCCCGGCTACCCGCTGGACGGGGGCCGCATGCTGCGCGCGATCCTGTGGTGGAAGACGGGCGATATGGACCGCGCGACCCGCATGGCTTCGAAGGCGGGGCAGTCGGTCGGTTTGCTGTTTATCGTCTTCGGCATTTACCAGTTCTTCAACGGCGCGGGTGTCGGCGGCCTTTGGATTTCGTTCATTGGCTGGTTCCTGTTGACGGCGGCGGGGGAGAGTTATGCGCGGGTTGGCATGGCGCGGGCATTCGAAGGCGTGACGGCGGGCGATGTGATGACGAACGATTGTCCGGCGTTGGATGGCAACCTGAACATCGAGCACTTCGTACACGACGAGCTTCTGCGCACGGGCCGGAGATGCTTTGTGATTACGCAGAATGGCCACATAGCGGGTTTGCTGACGCCGCATGAGGTGAAGGAAATCGATCGCGCGCGATGGCCTTACACCACGTTGTCCGACGTGATGCGGCCGCTGGAGGATCTGCACACGGTTCCTCCGGAAACGCCGCTGAAAAACGCGCTGGAGATCATGGGCCGGGAGGATCTGAACCAGCTTCCGGTGGTGACGAACGGACGCCTGGAGGGGATTTTGTCGCGTGCGCAGATTTTGGATTATCTGCGGACCCGGGCGGAATTGAAGGTTTGACGGGTGCGTGTGCGATCTCGTACGCGCACAGTCCCGATTCGTGTGGGCCAACTAACAATGGTGTAGTCTTTGCACGTCCCTCCGGCGGAGAGTTCCGCTATGCTGTTGGCATTGAGCGAAACGCGGGGGAGACACGAAGCGCTGTAACGCTTCAGGGAAATCAGTTTTTGCGAAACCAAGCAAGGACTGTTGAACGACTTCCTGGAGGCGGTTCGCGAAATCACCCTGCTGCAAAGGCAGCAAGCTCAAGCAGTGATTGAGGACGACCCGAACTTCTCCCGTTTCGATGTTTTGCTCCATTTCGCGCAGGAAGCCAAAGACACGGCGAAATATGCGTGGATTGCGCATGTCGAAACTCATGGCTGTTGAGAGGAGAAAGACATGGCACTTACTCGGCTCGAAAAAGAACAGATCAGCGACAGCAGGCTGAAGCTCCAATCGGCAGCCAACACACTCAGCCACGTCGACCTCGGGAAGATTCCGGACTTTGAAGAAATTCGGGACTGTCTGGAAGACGCCGAAAAAAGTCTTGGAAGCGCGCTCCGATTGTCAAAAAGCGCGCCCAAAGAGCAAAAAATCGATTAAGGCACAGCCGTTCGCCGAGCAAGAAGGGACAGGCCCGGCGTTTCGCAACTACGGGGAAATTCGCGGGCGGTCCCCCGTTTGCAGATTTTTACTGCGGCGGGGCTGTTGCCGGAGGCGCGGCGGGCGCCGACGGCGACTGCTGCTGTTGCTGCGTCTCGCCGAGAAGCGGGTCGTTCGCGGTGGCCGGCTCGGGACCGTTGTGCTGGTGAATGCTCATGCTCTGGTCCGAGAAATAGGTGTGGGTGCCGCCGGTGCCGAACGCGACGGGGTTCACATTCAGTGCGTAGCCGGTAGCGGTTTGCTGCAGGACAAACTTGAATCCGCCCTTTTCGCCGCTGGCGAGATCCTTGTCGATCAGTTCGGCGCCGGCGGGGCCGGGGGTGCCGCTGGCTGGGGGGCCGAGCTGCAGAAGCGACGTCGCGTATTGGCCGTATTGCGAATAATATTGGGTCTCAGCGGTATGGACGGTTGTTATCGCCTTTGCGGCCGCCATTTCCTGGGCGTAGCGCCGCGCGCTGGTGAGCTTGGGCAGCGCGACCGCCAGAATGATCAGGATGATCGCGATCACGATCAGAAGCTCGATCAGGGAGAAGCCGGCATTTGGATTCGCGCGGCTGGGCTTGCGATTATTTCGGACTGGGAACATGGTCTATCTAAGTTTATGACGCGGCGGAAGGCTGGTGTGTTTAGAGCAAGAAATGCGGCTGAACGCCGGGTGTCCCTATACGGCGCGGCGGGCTTCGTCGATCAGGCGGATCTTGCGCAGGAATTTGGGCAACAAGCTGAGCCGCAAGGCGTTGGGGCCGTCGGAGAGGGCCTTTTCCGGGTTATCGTGCACTTCGACAAAGATGCCTGAAACGCCCGTGGCTACGGCGGCGGCGGCTAATGGCTCGATGAATTGTGGCTGTCCGTCGGAAACGCCGCCAGCGCCGCTGGGCAGCTGGACGCTGTGCGTCGCGTCGAAAACAACCGGCCATCCGGCGTCCGCCATGATCCGCAGGCCGCGCATGTCGACTACCAGATTGTTGTAGCCGAAAGACGATCCGCGTTCCGTCAGGACCACCCGGCGATTGCCGGTCGATGCCACCTTGTCGGCTGCGTGGTGGATGTCGTGGGGGCCGACGAACTGGCCTTTCTTGACGTTCACAATTTTCCCCGTGTAACCGGCTTCGAGCAGCAGATCGGTCTGGCGGCAGAGGAACGCCGGGATCTGCAGGATGTCGACCACTTCCGCGGCCGGTCCGGCTTGGGCGGGTTCGTGAATGTCGGTCAGGACGGAAAAGCCGCGCTTGTGCAGGCGTCCCAGGATTTTAAGCCCCTCGGTCGGGCCGGGACCTCGATAGCCCTGCAGGCTGGTGCGGTTGGCCTTGTCGAAAGAAGCTTTGAAAACCCAGGGAAACCCGGCTTCCGTGGCGATGGGCCCGATGGCGTCGGCCATCCTGTTGACGTGATCTTCGCTCTCGATGACGCAAGGGCCGGCGATCAGGACGAGCTTGGCTCCGTTCTGAAAGTCGCTGTATTGAATGCTCATTCAGGTGTGTACGGCGGTTCGGGCAGCAGAGGCGCTTCCTGCGCGGCGATCCGATGGGCGCGGAAGCGGCACGCGGCCCCGATGAACGAGCTGAACAGCGGATGCGGCTCGAGCGGCCTGGATTTGAACTCGGGGTGAAACTGGCAGCCGAGGTACCAGGGGTGGTCCTCTATTTCGCAAATTTCCACGTAGGTGCCATCCGGCGTTTCGCCGGTGATCCTGAGGCCGTGCGAGGTCAATACTTCCTCGAATTCGCGGTTAAATTCGTAGCGATGCCGATGGCGCTCGCTGACAGAGGTTACCTCGTACGCCTTAGCGGCGAAGGTGCAGGGTTTCAGCACGCAAGGCCACGCGCCGAGGCGCATCGTCCCGCCCAGTTCGTCGATCCCTTTCAGCTCGCGGAGTTTGTAGATCACGCGCTGGGGCGTGGCCGGGTTGAATTCCGTTGAGTTGGCTTCGGTGAGGCCACAGATATTGCGCGCGTATTCGATCACCATGGTCTGCATGCCGAGACAGATGCCGAAGTAAGGCACCTTTTTCACGCGCGCGTATTCGATGACTTTGATCATGCCTTCGATGCCGCGCCTGCCGAAGCCGCCGGGAACGAGGATGCCGTCGAAGTTCTCCAACTCGCGGGAGTTTTCGATAACGCCGCGTCCCTCTTCGAAGCTCTGGGCCTCGATCCACCGGATGTTGACTTTGACGTTGTGGGCGAGGCCGCCGTGCAGGAGGGCTTCCTTCAGGCTCTTGTAGGAATCCTCGTATTCGACATATTTACCGACGAGGGCGATATCGACCTGGTCGCGGGGATTGCGCATGCGTTCGAGCATGGCGGTCCAGTTTTTCAGATCGCGCGGGCGGGAGGAATCGAGGTGCAGATGGCGCAGGATGATCTCATCCACTTTCTCTTCGGCGAATACGATGGGCACCTCGTAGACGGAGGCGACGTCGCTGGCGGTGATGACGGCTTCGGGATCGACGTCGCAGAAGAGCGCGATCTTGTCCTTCATGTCGGTGGGAAGGAAACGCTCGGCGCGGCAGAGCAGGATGTCGGGCTGGATACCGATGGCGCGCAATTCTTTGACGCTGTGCTGGGTGGGCTTGGTCTTCAGCTCCTGCGCGGCATTGATCCAGGGGACCAGCGTCACGTGCACGAATATGCAGCTGTCGCGGCCCACCTCATGGCGCACCTGGCGGATGGCTTCGAGAAACGGCAGGGATTCGATATCGCCGACGGTGCCGCCGATTTCGCAGATCACTACGTCCACTTCGCCGGAGAGCTTCTTGATGGCGGCTTTGATTTCGTTGGTGACGTGCGGGATCACCTGGACGGTCTTGCCGAGATAGTCTCCGCGGCGCTCGCGCTGGATGATTTGTTCGTAGATGCGTCCGCTGGTGAGGTTATTGGCGCGGGTGAGGGGGGAGTGGGTGAAGCGTTCGTAATGGCCGAGGTCGAGATCGGTTTCGGCGCCATCGTCGGTGACGAAGACTTCACCGTGCTGGAACGGACTCATGGTGCCGGGGTCTACGTTCAGGTAGGGGTCGAATTTTTGGAGAGAAACGGTGAGGCCTCGGCTTTCCAACAGGCAGCCTATGGATGCGGCGGCGATGCCTTTGCCGAGGGAGGAAACTACGCCGCCGGTAACGAAGATGAATTTAGCCATTGTGGGCCCCGGGAGCGGAGGAAGGCAGGCCACGAACTGCGATGGCCTGCCCCACGCGGATCATTTGGCGGACGCGTTCCAGGTCGGCTGGCGTATCCACTCCGAAGGATTCGTAATCCGTCTCTACCACCCGGATCTTGATTCCGTTTTCCAAGGCTCTCAGTTGCTCGAGGCTTTCAGCCTTCTCCAGCGGCCCTTTCGGCAGGTCGGAGTATTTCATCAGGAATTTGCGGCTGTAGACGTAGAGGCCGATGTGCTTATAGTGCGGACCGGTGTATGGAATAGGGGAGCGCGAAAAGTAGATCGCGTTTTCGAAACGGTCCGTGACGACTTTCACTACATTCGGGTCGGCGATTTCGCGGGGATCCTCGATACGTTTTTTGAGCGTCCCCATGGGGATCGCGGGCTCTTCGAGGAGCGGCAGGACGGCGGCGTCGATGGCGTTGGGATCGATGAGCGGTTCGTCGCCCTGAATATTCACGACCAGATCGAAATCTTCGAACGCCGAGGCCACTTCGGCCACACGATCGGTACCGGACACATGATCTGCACGCGTCATTTTCACACGCGCACCGAAGCGTTTGGCCTCGTCGCAGATTCTACGATCGTCGGTGGCGACGATGACCGCGCCCAGATAGCGCGCCATCGAGACACGCTCGTAAACGTGTTCCAGCATGGTGCGGGAATCAACTTTGGCAAGCGCTTTGCCAGGGAAACGGGACGAGGCGTACCGGGCCGGGATTACGCCCAGGATTTTCCGATGCACACGCGATATTACCACGAACTTCCTGTGTTAGACTCCAGGCTAAAGGGGAAGCACGAGATGCGATCCCGCCGGGTGCCGATTCCGTTACTGCTCGCCGCCGCCGTGGCTGGTTTCGGGGCGGTGTGTGCCGCCGAGATTTGTTTCGCGGAGGATCCGGCGGAAATAACGCCGCGGGCCAGGCCCTCGGAAGCTGTAACGCCGGCGCCGCGCGCGAATATCCGGATCGATACGAACGTGGTGCTGATTCCCGTTACGGTGACCGATCCGCTGAACCGGTTTGTGACCGGGCTGGAGCAGGATTCGTTCAAAGTTTTCGAAGACAAGCTTGAACAAAAAATCGTTTCGTTCGGCAGCGAAGACGCGCCGCTTTCCATCGGTATCGTATTCGATACCAGCGGCAGTATGGGGCCGAAGCTGGACAAGTCGCGCCAGGCGGTGACCGAGTTTTTCAAGACTGCCAACCCGGAAGACGAAGCCTTTCTGGTGGTGTTCAACGATCGGCCGGAGCTGGTGACGCCGTTTACGCACAATCTGGAGGAAATCCAGAACCGGCTGACGTTCACGCAGTCGAAGGGACGCACGGCGCTGCTCGACGGCATACTGCTCGGCCTGCACACGATGAAGAAAGCGCGCAACCCGCGCAAGGCGCTGGTTGTCATCTCGGATGGAGGAGACAACAGCAGCCGGTACACCGAGAGTGAAATCAGGAATCTGGTGAAGGAATCCGATACCCAGATTTACGCGATCGGCATCTACGAGCCCATCCAGTCGCGGGGGCGAACGCCGGAGGAACTGGCCGGTCCGGGGTTGTTGACCGACGTTTCGGAGCCGACGGGCGGCAGGCATTTTCTGGTGGAGAATCTGAACGAATTGCCGGATGTAGCGGCAAAAATCGGCATTGAACTGCGTAACCAGTATGTTCTGGGCTATAGTCCGGCAAACCAGGTTCGTGACGGCAAGTACCGGAAGGTGGGTGTCAAACTGGTACAGCCGAGGGGGTTGCCACCCCTGCACGCATTCTGGAGAACCGGTTATTATGCACCGACGCAATAAATTTCCGATCCACGCAGCTTTGGCCGGGGTAGCAACGATGCTTGCCCCGCTTTTTATATCCGGCCAGCAAAACAAGCCTGATACGCCCGAGGGCGACGAGACGGTCTTTTCGAGCGACACAAGGCTGGTCCCGCTCAATGTGACCGTTACCGACAAGAGCGGCCGGCTGGTCACCAATCTGCCGGAGAGCGCATTTCAGGTGTACGAAAACGGGGTACTGCAGCAGATCAAGCTTTTCAAACGGGAAGACGTTCCGGTGTCGCTGGGGCTGATCATCGACAACAGCGGAAGCATGCGCGAAAAGCGCCAGGCCGTGGAATCGGCGGCTCTTGCGCTGGTGAAGGATTCAAACCCGCAGGACGAGGTCTTCATCGTCAATTTCAACGATGAAGTCTACATGGACGCGGACTTCACGAACGATATCAAAAAAATGGAGCAGGGGCTCACGAAGATCGATTCGCGGGGCGGAACGGCCATGCGGGACGCGATCCGGTTGTCGGTGGAACACCTGAAGGGAACGGACGGCGGGCCGGGCGCCAAACGCGACAAGAAAGTGGTTCTGGTGGTGACGGACGGGAACGATAACGCAAGCGTGGTATCGCTCGAAGCGTTGACGCGGCTGGCGCAGCAGGACGACGTTCTGATCTACGCCATTGCGCTGCTGACCGACGAAGACCGGAGAGAGGCGAAAAAGGCGCAGCGCGCGCTGCAGCTTCTCACCGACAGCACGGGCGGTACGGTGGCCTACCCGAAGGACGTATCTCAAGTGGACAGCATCGCGCACCAGGTAGCGCGCGACATCCGGAATCAGTACACGATCGCCTATACGCCTTCGAACACGGCGCTCGACGGGACGTACCGGCAGATCAAGCTGGTGGTCAAAGGTCCGGGGAATCCGGTGGCGCGCACCAGGAGCGGTTATTACGCTACCAAGGACCAGCAAAAGGCGGCGCCGAGAAAGCCGCCGTCCTGATTTGATCCGGATCTTGTGGAGGCTGCTGAAGGGGCATCGGCTCCGGCCCTGGCGCAGCCCTTATTTGAGATGGCGGATCGAGACCTGGTCGGGGATATCGGCTTCTGGTATTACCCCCACGATTTTTTTTAAATTTTCGTGGTCGCACCGGGCGGATCTGTTGCGGTATTTGCGATGGGCCGCGGAAAATTCAAATAGGGCCGACGAGGGCGTCGGCCGCAGGCCGGGGGGCCTGCCCCCCAAAAAGCAAAAAAATTCAGGTGACTGGTGAGGGTTTGGGTTCGGATTTAGGTTTCGATTCCGTGGCCGCTGGTGCAGAATCGGGTTTCGAGTCGGTTTTTTCTGGTTTTGCGTCGGTTTTGGAGTCTTCCGGCTTGGCGGATTTGGCGGCTACCTTCGGGTAGTCTGTGGCGTACCAGCCCGTACCTTTGAGATGGAACGCCGGGGCGGAGAAAAGCTTTTCCACGACGCCGCCGCATTCAGGATGCGTTTTCAGCGGCTCGTCGGCGAACTTCTGAATCACCTCGAAGGTTTTACCGCAGGACCGGCATTTGTATTCATACAAGGGCATTCCGCACTTGTATGGTACCAACCCGCCTAATTACTTCTTTTTCGTAATCGTACGGGGCTTCCTGGGTGGCGCCGCCGCGAAGAGGCTCGCGGGCAGACCCTCCACGTCTTCTTTTTCCGCCTTGAAAGTCAGGGTGTAGGGATCTTTCTGGTAGGAGTCGATCACTCCCTTGAACTTGAATGCGGTACCGGGGTCGATGGTGCCCTTGAGCGGCGCCTCGAATTTCAGAGTCGCATCGCCGGCCAGATTGTCCACATTTGCCAGGATCTCATTGGGCGAAGGCTGCGATATCACCTTCGCGTTAAACATTGTGAAGGCGCCCCCCTCCGGAGGGACGGCTGAGTCCTTGATCATGGCGAAGTACGTGTCGCCATCGGGGGCCTTCAATGCGTCGCGGATTTGACGAAAGAGAGCGATATCCGGATGGTCTCTCTTAAATGCCTCGGCATCACCTTCCTGCTTCTTCTGGATGTCGGTGATGCTCTCGATCTTGAAGTCCGGCGGCATGAAGGCAGCCGACAGGGCCGCTTTCTTCACATCGTCCAGACCGGTTTCGTCGCCGTGATAGCCGGCGTACGCCTTCTTCAGGTACGTCTCGGCAGCGGGTTTGGTTTGCGCCGGGAGCGCCTGCGGACCGCTGATCTGAATGGCTTTCGCGATATAGAACAGACCTTCCGGGATGCGGTCGACTTTGCGCTCGCGCAGGATCAGGGAGCCGAGGTTGTAGGTGGCTGATGCATCGCCGGGCGAAATCGTCATCAGTTTGCGGAATTCCTTCTCCGCCGTCGCGTCTCCGTCGGGCGTTTTCTTCGCCATCGCGATCATGCCGAGAACAGTGTGGGCCTGCTGTTCCAGCGCCTGGTGGGCCTGCTTCCATTGGTCGTCGGTGGCATTGGCGGGTTTGTTCTCGGAAGCAAGATACTTGTCAAGGTTGTCCACCAGATCCTGCGCGGCCTTCTGAGCTGCATCGGCGTCGGCAGGCGCCGCTCCGGTCTGCAATCCCTTCAGCGCGATCTGGCCTTCGGTTTGAGCCATCGTGATGGATCGCATGCCTTTGAAGTCGGAGTCGGGATACTTCTGCTCCCACTGCTTCAAAAGGTCCAATTGTTTTTGCGGGTCCTTTTCTTTTTGAACCGACTGGATCAGGTCGTACTCGCCCTGGTCCTTCACGGCCGGCGCCTTGGCTGCGGCGGGAGCCTGGGCAAACGCCGATTTCTCGGTCAAACCGCCAGTCAAACCCAGCGCGAACAAGCTCACGACCACGATCCCTGCCGATTTTTTCAACAAACAGTCAAACACGTTACGTTGCCTCCCGACTCTTTGATTGCCCGTACCCGTCCCGAAAAAGCAGACAAAGCGGAGTATATCTAACCTCCGCGGCTGCGGCAAACAGGTGTTGCTGAACTGTTGGACTCGCGTAACAGTACTCAAGTTCCCGTTCACCAGCAGTTCTGATAGAGCGTAATGCAATCCGGGCGGTTTCGCAAGCGGGCGCCGCATGTCGGGGGGGATTGTTACAATCGCCCCAGTCACGTTGCGACCCGTCGATCTTGCCGTCATCATCGTTTACCTCGCAGGGGTCACGTGGTTCGGCGCCCGTTTTCGCAAGCAACAGCACTCCCTGAAGGACTACTTTCTGGGAGGAGGCAACGCGCCCTGGTGGGCTATTGCGCTCTCCATCGTTTCGGCCGAAACCAGCACCCTGACGATTATCGGGACCCCGCCGCTCGCCTACGCCGGCAGCTACGTTTTCCTCCAGGTGGTCCTCGGCTACCTGCTGGCACGCATCGTGATCTCAGCAATTCTCCTGCCTCAGTATTTCAAAGGCCAGATGTACACGGCGTATGCGCTGATGGAGCGGCGATTCGGCCCGCGGACGCGAAAGGTCACGTCAGGCATTTTCCTGATCACGCGATCGCTCGCCGAGGGCGTGCGGGTTTTCGCTATTTCGATCGTGATTTCGATCATCCTGCACACCAGCGGGCCGGCATCCATTCTGGTGATCGTCGCGCTGACTCTGTTCTATACATTTGAAGGCGGGATGACCGCCGTGATCTGGACTGATGTGATTCAGATGGGAATGTACGTGCTCGGCGCGGCGGTCAGCTTTTACGTGCTGCTGGCGAAAATTCCGGGCGGTTTCGGACATGTTATTGACTTGGCCGGGCCAGCCGGTAAGCTGCGGGTGTTCGATTTCCACTGGTCGTGGACCAATCCCTATACGATCTGGGCGGGCATTATCGGGGGCTGTTTCCTGACGACTGCGAGCCATGGGACCGATCAGCTGGTGGTGCAACGCCTGCTCAGCGCAGGGTCCGAACGGCAGAGCCGCCTCGCGTTGCTTTCGAGCTGGATTGTGATCTTTGTTCAGTTCAGTTTGTTTCTGATCATTGGAACGATGCTTTGGGTGTATCAAGGTGGACATGTGTTCGGCAAAGACGAATTGGACCGTCTATATCCTTCGTTCATCTGGCAATCGCTGCCTGTGGGGATTGCGGGGCTTGCCATGGCGGCGATCATTGCCGCGGCGATGGGCAATCTTTCGGCGGCACTGAACTCGCTTGCTTCGGCAACGGTGGTGGATTTCTATCAGCCGCTCACGCGGTCGCGTTATTCGCCGGTACACTACCTGGGGATTTCGCGCCTTTCGACGATTTTCTGGGGCGGGGTTCTGGCGGCGATCGCTTTGGTCGCGAGCCATTGGGGGTCGGTTCTGGAATCGGGGCTCTCCATCGCTTCGGTGACGCTTGGCATATTGCTGGGAGTGTTTCTGCTGGGTGTGCTGACGAAACGGGCGCGTGAAAATGCGGCGATCGCGGGTGTTATCGCCGGGGCGCTGGTGATGCTCTTCGTTAAATTCGAAACGACGATTCCATTTACGTGGTGGGTGTTGATCGGCAGCGGGGTGACGTTCGGCGTGGGATATCTGGCGTCATTGGCGATGAGAGAAAGACCGCGGTAAAAGAAGGGCAAATGCCGGCATGACGGAACTAAAGCGGGATCTGGGAATCTGGGCGGCGCTGGCGATCGTCATCGGGACGGTGATAGGCAGCGGAATTTTCCGTGTTCCGCAGGCGATGATCCTTAATGTCGGCACAGTACGGCTGGTATTCCTGGTCTGGATCGCCGGCGGATTGCTGTCACTGGCGGGAGCGCTCACCTACGCGGAGCTGGCAGCCGCGATGCCGGGCGCGGGAGGCGAATACGTTTACCTCACCGAAGCATATGGGCCGCTCTGGGGATTTTTGTACGGCTGGACCCAGATGTGGGTCGCCAAGAGCGGATCGATTGCCACGCTCGCGACGGCGTTTTTCGAATATACGGCTCACTTTGTTCCACAATTCGAATCGGTCTGGTTTACGGCGGGCCCGTTTGCGATTAAGTACGGGCAGGTATTCGCGTTGGTGCTGATTCTGATATTGGGCGGAGTCAATTATCTCGGGGTGAGGGTCGGCGGCGATGTGCAGGTGGCAGTGACGGCGGTCAAACTGGCGCTGATCGCATTTGTGATTCTGGCCGGTTTGCTTTACGCTCACCCGGTGGCTGGCGGGGCATTACCGATGCCGCGGACTCCTCCCGTATTCGCCGGTTTTATTGCAGCGCTGGTGGGCGCGCTGTGGGCCTACGACGGATGGAACAACGTCGGTATGGTGGCGTCCGAGGTCAGGAATCCGCAGCGCAATCTCCCGCTGGCGCTGATCGGCGGAACGTTGGGCGTAATCGCCGTCTATATGCTCGCTAACTGGGCGTATTTCCGGGTCCTTTCACCCACTGAAGTGGGCGCACATAAGCTGGTGGCGGCTGAAATGATGCAGCGGATCTTTTCCTACAGAGGCGCGGCCGCTGGATCGGCCGGCGCGAGCGCGGTTTCCCTGGCGGCGATGATTTCGATATTCGCGGCGCTGAACGGTTCCATATTGACGGGCGCGCGGGTTCCCTACGCAGCGGCGCGGGATGGCCTGTTCTTCCGCTCGGCGGCGCGAGTCCACCCGGCCTTTCACACGCCCGGTGTGTCGATCCTGATGCTGAGCGCGTGGTCGGGTGTGCTGGTGCTTTCGGGGAAATACGAGGAGCTGTTCGATTTCGTTATTTTCGGGAGCTGGATCCTCTATGCGATGGCTACGGCTTCGGTTTTTGTACTGAGGCGAAAGCGTCCGGACCTTCCGCGTCCTTATAAAACGTTTGGCTATCCGGCGGTTCCTTTATTGTTTCTTGCCGGTGCCGTAGTACTCGAAATTAGTACTCTTTGGACCAAACCGAAGGAATCGGTTGCGGGAATTATCTTGATTTTATTGGGATTGCCGTTTTATTTTTATTGGAGACGCCAGGCATCCACGGCGAGCGGGGAGACCGCAAAGCCGTTCGCCAGGACCGGTTCCGGTACGTCATAATCGCGCTTTGTTCTGAAATCGGAACAGAGTACTTGCTTTGCGGAACAATTTGAGGTAAAAATCGTATCTGTAGCGGTGCTGCAATGCGTCTATGTGTTCCGGAAGTAGAACGCGAAAAGCACCAGGATATCGATTCCGGAACGAAAGCAGGGAGTCAACCATGGACGTTTCCAAGATTCTGGAGGAATTACGCCAGGAACGAGAGCAGTTGGAAGAAGCAATTTTGAGTCTGGAACGCCTCGCGCGCGGCCGTGGCCGACGTCGCGGGCGGCCGCCGGCATGGATGGTGGAGGCGAAGAAGCGCGGCAGGCCCCCGGGCAGCAAGAACAAGACCAGCGCCAAACTCGTGGGTCAGGCGAAATCGGCGTCCGCCGCAGCATAGGGAATCCGGCACAGACTTTAGTCTTTGCGACACCGAGTAAAGTCTGTGCCGAGTCATTCGTTGTAGAGCAGGAATTTCCGTCGTAACTCGATAAATTCCTTCAGGTTGGCGTTGGCGGACGGCGCAGGATCCAACCCGGATTCGAGCGCGTGGATTACGCCGCTGCTGCCGATCAGGTTCCGGTTTCCTTCAATCACAATCCTTTTCGGATAGAGCGCCTGTAGTGTTTCCGCCAGAGCCAGCCCGAGCTGCGACGGTGAGAGCGCATCCCGGTCTGTCACCACAAAACGCACACCTGAAACGGTTTTCCCGCTGAAATTCGAAGATGCCGGCTTAAATGAAGCAGGAGAAATCCGCACGCCGGGAATATTTCGGTCGTTCAAGCGTTTTGCGAGATCGGTCCCGTCGATCCAATCCGCGCCGATCTGCTCGAAGGGCGCGTCGGTCCCCCGGCCGACCGAGTAGTTCGTGGAATACTCCAGCATCGCGATTCCCGGGTATAGCAGCGCCTCGTCGAGGTTGCGGATGTTCGGCGAGGGATTGACCCAAGGCAGGCCGGTATGGTCGAACCAATCCGCGCGATGCCAGCCGGTCATCGCGATCACGTGCAGATCGGCATGAGGGCCGGGTTCCGCGTTCATCAGCCGAGCCAGCTCGCCCATAGTCATTCCATGGCGCAATGGCAACGGAAAAGAACCGGTGAACGACAACTTATCGGGATCCAGCATCGGCCCTTCAACATGGGTTCCCGTGATCGGGTTGGGGCGGTCGAGTACATAAAACGGCAGTTTGGCTTTTGCCGCTTCCTCCATCGCGTAGTGCATGGTCGACTCATAGGTGTAGAAACGCGCGCCTATATCCTGGATATCGAAAACCAATGCGTCGATGCCGCGCAGCATTACCGGTGTTGGCCGGAGCGTTTTGCCGTATAAACTCCAGACCTTAATTCCTGTAATGGTATCTACCGCATCGCCGAGGCTCGGACGATCTTCGACGCCCGCCAAGCCATGTTCGGGCGAGAAAAGCGCGACGACGTTAATCCGGGCCGCCCGCAACACATCGACGTTTCGCCGGCCCAGGCGGTCGACGCCGGTCTGGTTGGTGATAAGGCCGATTCTTTTTCCGTGGAAGATTTTGAAATTATCCTGTTCCAGAACGTCGAGACCGGTCCGGGTAGCGCGATAGCCAACCGACTCGGCCGCGATCGTAGCCACCTGTCCGCGCAATGGCGTGATGGCTTTTCTCTGGTGCGGATGCACGGAATTCGTCAGCAGGATCACATAAGTGCGAGAAGAGGGATCGAGCCAGATGGAAGTGCCCGTAAAACCGGTGTGACCGAAGGAGCCAACCGGGAATAATGCGCCACGCACGCCGGAATAGGGCGACTGAATATCCCAACCGAGACCGCGGAGGATCGGTTGATTCGGCGGCGCGGCGGGGGTGGTGAATTTCGCGATGGTAGCCGGATCAAAAATACTGTCGCCGCCGTCCAGGATCATTTGGCAGAATTTGCCGAGATCGTCCGCTGTAGAGAATACGCCCGCGTGCCCGGCTACGCCACCCATGTAGCGCGCGGTGGGATCGTGCACAACGCCGCGCAGGATGACGCCGTCCTTCTGCATTTCGGTCGGGGCAATACGCGATTTCAGCGCGGGTGAAGGCAAATAGGTGGTGTCCCTCATGCCGAGAGGATCGAAGAGAATCCGCTTGACGTACTCGTTTTCGGGCAGGCCGCTCAGCCTGTGCACTATTTCGCCGGCGAGGATGAAATTGATATCGCTGTAGACGAATTTCGTTTCCGGCGGGCCGGCAGGCTTATCGGTGAGCGCTTTGCGAATTCCCGTCTCGTAGCCGGACCCGTCGTTCCCACCCCAAGGCGGGTCGATGTCGAGATCGGGGCGCAATCCGGAGAAATGCGTCATCAGATCGCGCACGGTGATTGAACTCAAGCCGCCTTGGAATGCGGGCAGATACGCGGTTACGGGATCGTCGATCTTGACGCGGCCCTGTTCGACGAGCTTCATCATGCCGCTGGTGGTAGCGACGATTTTGGTGAGCGAGGCAATGTCGAAGATGGTATCGGCGGTCATCGGCTCTTTGGCGGGCAGCAGAGCGCGGTTGCCGTAAGCCTTCCGGTATACAATTTGTCCGTTATGGCCGACCAGTACGACGGCGCCGGGAATTTTATCCGTGCGAATGGCCTGGCTGACGCCTGCGTCGAGATCGGCCGCGCCGGGGAAGTTCTGCGCGACGGCTGCGTTACACCAAAACGCAGCGCAGGAAAACAACGCCAGCAGAAGCTGATTCGTCAAGCTGTTTTGAGGTTAGCAAGTCTGATGCACCCGAGGGGTGCGGGACAGGGGGTTGCGCCGGTGTCGGGCGTTCTGTTATAAATCCACGTACCGAGTGACCGTTGAACGGCCACTGCCTATGACAAAGAAGAAGACATCCTCACCGGTGAAAACGAGCGTGCCGGTTACCAAGAACGCCGCGGTGGTAAAGAAGACGGCTACGGCCGTCGAACCGCCCAACGCTTCCGCCATCCAACTTAAGAATTACGAGCAGGCGGTTCAGCTTTTCGCGCAACGCAAGCTGACCGAAGCGCGCGAGCGCTTCCTCGAGGTTGCGAAAGGGCCGGCTCCGCAGATATCGGACAAGGCGCGATCGTACGCGCAGGTCTGCGAGCGAAGGACCATCGGGATACATGTGAAGCTCTCGACCTCCGAGGATCACTTCAACTACGGCGTGGAGCGGCTCAACGCGCGCGACGTCGAATTGGCGAAACACCATCTCGGGCGCGCGCTGGCGTTGCAGCCCGATGCCGACCATGTTCTTTACACCCTGGCGCTTTGCTGCGGCTTCGCGGGGGACGGAAACGGCGCATGTGAGAACCTGAAGCGTGCGATCGATCTGGACCCGCGGAACCGAATTCTGGCGCGGCAGGACCCGGAATTCACGGCGCTTGCCGGGCAATTTCCGGGGCTGCGGGCCTTGCTCGTTTCGGAGCCGACAGGATCTTATTAGGGGCCTGAGCCGGACGAGTGCGTCCGGCGCGGTCCGGGGGGACCGCCCCACTGCGGTTGTCCAATGAACGAACCGCTGCGCGTGGTTTCGATCGGCGGCGGCCATGGCTTGTCGGCGCTGCTCGAAGGGCTCAAGAAATACACTCCGGGTATCGAGATTACGGCCATCGTCACCGTGACCGACGATGGGGGCAGCTCCGGGCGGCTGCGCCGCGAGTTCGATGTTTTACCTCCGGGCGACATTCGCAACTGCATGGTTGCGCTCTCCGAGGATGGAGCGCTGCTCTCCGAGTTGTTCCAGTATCGTTTCAAAGCCGGGCATGGCCTCAAGGGACACAGCTTCGGCAACCTGTTCCTGACCGCGCTCACGCATATCACGGGAGATTTCCCGGACGCCGTGCGCAGTTCCGCCGAGGTTTTGAAAATCGCGGGGCGGATTTTCCCGTCGACGGCCGCCAATGTTTCGCTCGAAGCGGTGCTCGAGGACGGCAGGGTCCTGCAGGGGGAAAGCCGCATCAGCCGAAGCAGCCGCCGCATTTGCCGGATCCGGCTGCTGCCGAACCGCGTCAGGCCGTTGAAGGAGACTCTCGAAGCGATCGAGTGCGCCGACCTGATCACGTTCGGACCCGGGTCGCTGTTTACAAGCGTCATTCCGAATCTGCTGGTTTCGGGAATTCCGAAGGCGATTCGCCAATCGCGGGCCTGCAAGGCATATTTTGTGAACCTGATGACACAGCCCGGGGAAACGACGAACTTCAGCGCCTCGGACCATGTGCGGGCGGTGGACGAACATGCCGGGGGCAAACTGTTCGACAGCGTGGTGGTGAGCACCTCACGCATAGCGCCGGCAGTGCGACGCAGCTATGCGGAACAGAACTCAGTGCCTATCGAGACCGACGTCGCGGCGCTGGAAGAGATGGGGCTCCAGGTCATTGGCGCGGACCTCCTGCAGAAGGCCCGTAAAGTGCGCCATAATCCTGCCGCGATCGCGAGGGTGGCAGTCGAGTTGGCAGCGGAAGCAAGGAAACGCAGGCTACTAAACATAACGTCTTAAGTAATTGCGCATAAGCGACGGAGCGTATCATTGGGATTCGCCCATTCCGTGAACTGACTTTCAACGGCGTCGATGACGGTTTCGAGGAAGCCGAAGTAGCGGT
>Ga0070733_10000945_pt1 | contig 22326 bp, 16 predicted proteins | sample Coa_R1_9_FD_66450 | JGI IMG/M metagenome (GOLD analysis project Ga0070733, IMG submission 66450) | Surface soil microbial communities from Centralia Pennsylvania, which are recovering from an underground coalmine fire - Coalmine... | ecosystem: Environmental > Terrestrial > Soil > Unclassified ...
GTCTCAAAAAACGGTGATCCGACTGGGGGAAGGGGCGGTCTTAGAGTATCTTCCCGAACCGACGCTGCCGTTTGCCGGATCGAGTTTCTCTCAAGAGACTGAAATCTTTCTGGCCGACGGGGCGGTTCTCTTTTATTGGGATCTCCTGGGGCCGGGTCGCCTCGGAAAGGGAGAGCGTTTCGCGTACCGCTCCTTTCAGAATCGGTTCCGAATTTACGAATCCGAGGCGCTTCTGGTCGAGGAGTCGTTTCGGCTGGCCCCTGCGGAGCGGCTCCTGTCGGACTTGGGGGTCATGGAGGAGTTTACCCATCTGGGGTCGCTCTACATCGTCGGAGTCCGGGACCCGGAGAAACTCTTGTCGGCGTTTCGCGGGGTCGATCTGCCCGGGGTCTTCTGGGGGGCAAGCGCTCTGGCCGGGCGGGGCGTGAGTGTCCGCGCTTTAAGCCGGGAGACCCCGGCCCTTCAGACCTTGTTTGGGGAGCTCTGGCGCTCGTTCCGCTCCGAAGTCTTGGGCAGGGGGCTTCCCCCCGTGCGCAGGTACTAGCGTGAGGAACAACCACGGAGGTCATCTCAGTCGCTCTTACTCAACTCAGGCAAAAGGAGGTATCTCGATGAAACGTTGGGGAATGACCGCAGTGGCGGTCGGCTTGCTGATTTCCCTCGGCTATCCGGTCTTCAGGGGATTGGCCCGGGCCGCCGGGGGTTCCGATCCGATCAAGATCGGTATACTCCACTCGCTGAGCGGCACCATGGCGATCAGCGAAACCTCGATTAAGGACGTCATGATGATGGGGGTGGAGGAGATCAACACCTCGGGAGGGGTCCTAGGGAGGAAACTCGAGCCGATCGTGGAGGATCCTGCTTCCAACTGGGACCTCTTTGCGGAGAAGGCCAAAAAACTCCTGCAGCAGGATAAGGTGCCCGTGGTCTTCGGCTGCTGGACCTCCGTCAGCCGCAAATCCGTTCTCCCGGTCTTCGAGAAGAACGACGGCCTTCTGTTTTATCCGGTCCAGTATGAGGGGGAGGAATGCTCCAGGAATGTCGTCTACACCGGCGCGGCGGTCAATCAGCAGGCGATTCCGGCGGTTGAATATTTTCTGGGAAAGGAGGGGGGCCAGAAAAAGAAGTTCTATCTCGTCGGCACCGATTACGTCTACCCCCGGACCACCAACAAGATTCTCCGTGCCATGCTCTTAGCGAAGGGAATTTCTAAAGACGATATCGCCGAGGAGTATACCCCTTTTCACCATCAGGACTACCAGACGATCATTGCGAAGATCAAACGCTTCTGCGCGGGCGGCAAAGCCGCGGTGATCAACACGATCAACGGCGACAGCAACGTCCCGTTCTTTAAAGAGCTGGCCAACCAAGGGATCAAAGCGGATGACTGCCCGGTCATGTCCTTTAGTGTGGCGGAAGACGAGCTGCGGGGGGTGGACACCAAGACGCTGGTCGGTCACCTGGCCGCTTGGAACTATTTCGAATCGGTCGACGCGCCGGCGAACAAGGATTTCGTGAAACGCTTTAAGGCGTTCGCTCAGAAGAACCACCTCCCCGACGCTTCCAAGCGCGTGACAGATGACCCGATCTTCTGGGGCTATGTCGGGCTCTTTACCTGGAAGGCGGCGGTTGAGAAGGCCGGGAGCACCGACGTCGAGGCGGTTCTTCGGGCCCTCCCGGGGCTGGAGATCCCCACACCCGCGGGGCCGATCGTGGTGGACCAGAAGAATCACCATACCGCCAAGCCGGTCTACATCGGACGGATCATGCCCAATGGCCAATTTGATATCATCTACAAATCGCCGGGCCTGGTCCAACCGCAGCCCTGGAGCCAATATACCTACGCCGAGCGCAGCTGCGACTGGAGCCAGGGGGGAAAGGGCTCCTATGATATGATCGGAGGGAAGAGGGTCTATCTGGATCCAGCGGCGCTTCCCATTGGCTCATAGGACCGGGCTCCTGGGGCGGGAGAACGGGTGGTTCAGGAGAGAAACCGCGATGGTCGAGCCGGGAGGCCGCGCACTTCTGCGCAAGAGACCAGGCGGGGTCGGGTGGATGCTAGGTCTGCTTCTGCTCGCCTCGGGAGGAGCGCAGATCTCGGCGGCCGAAACCGTCGTTCCGCAAGAGACGGCTGAGCTCCTTCAGGGGTTGGCTGGCCCGGAAGTCGCCCTCCAAGAGAAGGCCGTCGCGGCCCTCGCCGATCGGGGCGATCCCCCCGCCCTCTTTATCCTGAAGGCCCTGGAAGAGGGAGGACTCAATCTCTGGACGACCCCGAGCGGGGAACACCGCGTCGTGATACTGCGGACGGACGAGGGGCCGAGCGGTTCGCGAAATGTCCTCGTCGATCCGCTGAGCGCAACCGTGCTTCGGGAGTGGAGCGATTCCGATGAGGGCCTCGCACCGGTCTCGCTTCACTCCTCAGAGGCGCGCCGCCTGCTTCATCTCGCCTTGGAGCGGCTGAAGCTCTTCGATCCCTCGCCCGGGGTCCGAAGCGCGGCGGCCACCCGAATGGGCAATGAGGGTGAGGCCTCGGCGATCCCGCAATTGGCCCGGGCGCTCTCGCTCGAGAGGGATAGATGGACTCGCCATGCCATGGAGGGGGCGATCGCTCAAATCCATTTAATCGACCCCGATCCGGCGGTCAGAAAGGAAGCGGCGATCACCTTGGGAAGAATTCGGAGTGTCGAGGCCCTACCGCAGCTCAGGGCGCTCCTGGTCGGCGCGACGGCCGAAACGGATGCAGGGGTGCGCGAAGCGGTCGGCGCGTCGGTTCGAAAAATCGAGACCTACCAGTCCTTCGAGCAGCTTCTGGAGACGCTCTTTAGCGGGCTGAGTCTGGGCTCCATTCTTCTGATGATGGGCCTGGGGCTCGCCATCATCTTCGGACTGATGGGGGTCATCAACATGGCCCACGGCGAGATGATGATGGTCGGAGCCTATGCGACCTTTACCCTTCAAGAACTGTTCGCCTCGCATCTCCCCTCCGCCTATCAGGACCTTTACTTTCTCGCTGCGATCCCCTTCTCCTTCCTGATCACCGCGCTGGGGGGCCTCCTCCTGGAAAAATCGATCATCCGCTTCCTCTATGGGCGGCCGCTCGAGACCCTGCTGGCCACCTGGGGCGTCAGCCTGGTCCTTCAGCAGGCTGCCCGCTGGTACTTCGGGGACCTGACGAGCGTGAATGCCCCCGGATTTCTAAGGGGAGGGGTGCAGGTGATGGCCGGACTCGTCTTGCCCTATAACCGCATTTTTATTATCGTTCTGAGTGCCCTGGGGCTTTGGGCCGTTCATCTTCTCCTCTCCCGTTCCCGGTGGGGCCTTAAGATGCGGGCGGTCACCCAGAACCGTGACATGAGCGCGTGCTTGGGTATTTCGACCCGGAGGGTGGATGGTTGGACCTTTGCCCTGGGGGCCGGCCTGGCGGGTCTGGCGGGATGCGCCTTGACCCTGATCGGAAATGTCGACCCGGAGATGGGAAAGACGTACATCGTCGACTCGTTCATGGTGGTGGTGGTCGGGGGCGTGGGTAAACTCGCCGGGACGGTCGTCTCGGCCTTGGGCATTGGGATGCTGAATAAAATTCTGGAGCCGATGATCGGGGGAACGGGAGGGGCCATCTATGCCAAGCTGTTTCTATTGGCAGGGATCATCCTCTTCCTTCAGCGGAAGCCGTCCGGCCTATTCCCGGGCAAGGGACGGGCGGTGGAGTCACCCTGAGCGATTTGAGGGGGACGAGGGGACTGGGGAAGCGATGACGACCTATCGGCGCATTCAGAGGTCCGTGTCTTGGGGAGGCGCGCTCGCCCTGGTCGTCCTTCCCCCGCTGTTAAATCGGTTGCGGCCGGAATCCATACTTTACCTTCCCGATTTTTACCTGAATCTCTTCGGAAAATATCTATCCCTCGCCCTCCTGGCCTTGGGTCTGGACCTCCTGTGGGGCTATGCGGGGATCCTGAGTCTCTGTCAGGCCCTCTTCTTCGGTCTCGGCGGGTATTGCATCGGGATGTACCTCATGCTCCAGATCGGAGCCCAGCAGAGCAAGTACGGGAGCGCGTTACCCGACTTCATGGTCTGGAACCAACTCAAGGAGCTCCCTCTGTTTTGGCGACCGATGAATCACTTCGGCCTCGCCGCCGCCGCGGCCGTTTTGGTCCCGACTCTGTTTGCCTTCGTCTTTGGATATCTCACCTTTCGAACCCGAATCCGAGGGGTTTATGTCGCCATTCTCACCCAAGCCCTGGCCTATGCCGGCTGGTTGCTCTTTAACCGCAACGAGATGAACCTCGGAGGGACTAACGGGCTGACCGATTTTAAAATTGTGCTCGGGTATTCCCTGCTGGAGCCCTCCACGCAGAGAATCCTCTATCTGCTGAGCGCCGGGGTGCTGATCGTCTCCTATGCGATCTGCCATTGGATCACCAGGTCAAAGCTCGGAAAGGTCATCCGAGCCATTCGTGACAACGAGAATCGTCTTCGGCTCTGCGGGTTTTCAACGACGGGTTTCAAGGTTTTCGTCTTCTCCCTCTCCGCCCTGCTGGGCGGGTTGGCGGGCGCCCTCTACGTTCCACAGGTCGGAATTATTACCCCGAGCCAAATCGGGGTGCTCCCGTCCGTGGAGGCGGTGGTGTGGGTTGCACTGGGAGGAAGGGGAACGCTGATCGGCGGACCGCTCGGGGCCATCGTGGTGAACGGACTGCGCACGGTACTCACCACCCGGTATCCTCAGCTGTGGCCCTTCATCCTCGGCGGACTGTTTATCGGAGTGGTCCTTTTTTTTCCGGGGGGCCTCATCGGCTTACCGGATCAACTCCGCAGAGGACTCCGAGCACTGCAAGCCAGGCGTAGCTGGATCGACGCTCCGATCCCGGAGTCTGTGGCCTCCCGGCACCCCATTGAATCCGCTCCGGAGTCGGGTCTGCTCGAACCTCTCCCCCCAGCGTCCGTCGCCGCTGCTCACGCAGCCGCCAAGGAATCGATCCTCTACCTGGAGGCGGTCACCGTCAGTTTCGAAGGATTTCTCGCCCTCCGGGATCTGAATTTTCAGATGGATCGAGGGGAATTGCGCTTTGTGATCGGTCCGAACGGGGCGGGGAAAACCACGCTTTTAGACGTAGTTTGCGGCCGGGTCAAACCCGCGCGGGGTAGGGTGATCTATGAAGAGGCGACCGATCTTCTTCCCCTCCGGGACCATCAAATCATCAAGATGGGGATCGGCCGAAAATTCCAAACCCCGACGGTCTTCCCGCATCACACGATCCTCGACAACATGGCCCTTTCTCTAAAAGGAGGGAAAACCGTGGGCGCCGCCCTTTTTTCGTTAGGGGCCGCGGCTCCCGAGAGGGAGCGGATAGAGGCCATCCTGAAGTTCGTCGGCTTGGCCGATCAGGCCGGCCGGTTGGCGGGGACCCTTGCGCACGGCCAGAAGCAGCGCCTGGAAATTGCAATGCTGATGGCCCAAGATCCGAAGCTGCTCCTCATCGATGAGCCGGTCGCGGGAATGACCGGAAGGGAGAGGGAAGAGATCGGACGGCTTCTGGAGGCGGTTTCCAGGGAGCACTCCGTATTGGTGATCGAACACGATATGGAATTCGTGCGCCGCTTCGCCCGGAAGGTGACGGTCATGCACGAGGGATCGGTCCTCTGCGAGGGGACCATGGACCAGGTCCAGAACGATCGGAGGGTGATCGAGGTCTATTTGGGCAGGGAACAGGCGACCCATGCTTGAGGTGCAAGGAATCAGCGTCTCTTACGCCGACAGTCTCGTCCTGCGACGGGTCGGGTTGGTCGTTCCTAGCGGAAGGGTCGTCTGCCTCATGGGACGCAACGGCGTCGGGAAGACGACCTTGATGAAAACGCTCATGGGCCTCCTCTCCCCCCGAGAGGGTCGAATTGTGTTTGACGGATCCGAGATGACGCACGATCCCCCTTATTTGCGGGCGCGGCGGGGGATCGGATATGTCCCGCAGGGCCGGGAGGTGATCCCCGATCTCACCGTCCACGAGAACCTTCTGATCGGTCTGGAGGCCTCGCCGAGGGCCCCCAAAACCGTTCCCGCGGACCTCTTCGATCTGTTTCCAGCCCTCCGGAACCTCCGAGGGCGGCGGGGAGGGGATCTCAGCGGAGGTCAACAGCAGCAGCTGGCGATCGCCCGGGCGCTGATCGCGAATCCGAAGATCCTCTTGCTCGATGAACCGACGGAAGGCATTCAGCCTTCCATCATTAAGGAGATCGTCTCCGTCATTCACCGGATCAAGGAAGGGGGGAAGGTCTCCATCCTTTTGGTCGAGCAGTTTGTCGCCCTGGTCCGCGATGTCGCCGATGATTTTTATCTCATGGAGAAGGGGGCGATTGCGGCTTCAGGCCCGGTACACCAGCTGAGCGAAGAGATGGTCCGGAAGCATCTCACCGTATGAAAACCAGATGTATCTGACACCGCGGGAACAGGAAAAGCTTTTGATCTACATGGCGGCGCAACTGGCCCGCGAGCGACGGGCCCGGGGCCTTAAGCTCAACTATCCCGAGGCGGTTTCCCTGATCTCCGCTGAAATTCTCGAGGGAATTCGCGAGGGTAAAAGGGTCTCCGAACTGATGACCCTGGGCAGAAGTATCCTTACCCGGGCCGATGTCATGGAAGGGATACCGGAGATGATTCGTGAGATTCAGGTGGAAGGCACCTTTCCAGACGGCACCAAGCTCGTGACCATTCACGATCCGATCCAATAACGAGAGGAGCCTGTGATACCGGGAGAGTATTTTCTTGGGGAGGGCGAGATCGAAGCAAACCCGGGCCGCCGCGAGACGGAGCTCGTGGTGACCAACACAGGAGACCGCCCGGTTCAGGTGGGATCTCACTATCATTTTTTTGAGGTGAACAGCGCCCTGGCGTTTGATCGATCGGCGGCCTTCGGAATGCGGTTGAATATCCCGTCGGGGAACGCGGTTCGCTTCGAACCGGGGGAGAGAAAGCGGGTTCGGCTGGTGGAGCTGGGGGGCACGAAGGTCGTTCGGGGTCTGAACGGCCTGACCGAGGGGGCGTCGGACGACTCCGGCAAGGAGGCCTCGTTAAAGCGGCTGCGCGAGAAGGGTTTCAGGGAGGGGGGGCCTGGATGACGTTGAAAATCAATCGGAGGGCATACGCCGAGATGTTCGGCCCGACGGCCGGGGACCGGCTCCGTCTGGCCGACACCGAGCTCATTATCGAGGTGGAGCGGGATCTTGCGGTTTACGGGGATGAATGCAAGTTCGGCGGGGGCAAGGTACTCAGAGACGGGATGGGCCAGTCGGCAGGTGCCACCTGGGAAGAGGGGGTGCTGGACCTTTTGATCACCAACGCGCTGGTGATCGATTATTGGGGGATCGTCAAGGCGGACGTGGGCATTCGCGGGGGAAGAATCGTGGGGATGGGAAAGGCGGGCAACCCGCAGATCATGGACCGGGTCAGCCCCGGCATGGTCGTGGGGGCCGCGACCGAGGTGATTGCCGCGGAAGGAATGATTCTGACGGCGGGAGGGGTCGATACGCATATCCATTTTATCTCCCCGCAGCAGGTCGATGAGGCCATCTCTTCGGGGATCACCACGATGATCGGCGGGGGGACCGGCCCGGCGACGGGGACGAAAGCGACCACCTGCACCCCCGGCCCCTGGAATCTGGAAAGGATGCTCCAGGCCGCGGACGGATTTCCCATCAATCTCGGTTTTTTGGGGAAGGGGAATTGTTCGACCGAGGCGCCCCTCGACGAGCAGGTCCGCGCCGGAGCCATCGGTTTGAAGCTCCACGAGGATTGGGGAAGCACTCCGAGGGCGATCGATACGGCCCTTCGGGTAGCCGATCGATTCGATGTGCAGGTGGCCATTCACAGCGACACGTTGAACGAGGCGGGCTTCGTCGAGTCGACCATTCAAGCGATCGGCGGTCGAACGATCCATTCCTTCCACACCGAGGGGGCCGGGGGTGGGCACGCGCCCGATATCATTCGCCTATGCGGAGAGCCGAATATCCTTCCGGCTTCCACGAATCCAACCCGACCCTTTACCGTCAATACGATCGATGAGCACCTTGACATGCTGATGGTGTGCCATCATCTGGATCCGTCTCTTCCGGAGGATGTGGCCTTTGCCGATTCCCGCATTCGCCCCGAGACGATCGCTGCGGAAGATATCCTCCATGATCTGGGCGCCTTCTCGATCATGTCTTCCGATTCTCAGGCCATGGGGAGGGTGGGTGAGGTGATTACCCGGACCTGGCAAACGGCGAGCAAAATGAAGAGCCAGCGCGGGCCGCTGGAGGGCGAGACCGGAAGAAGCGACAACCTCCGGGTGCGCCGATACGTGGCGAAGTACACCATTAATCCGGCCCTGACACAGGGGATCGGCCACGAGGTCGGATCGGTTGAACCTGGGAAGCTGGCCGATCTGATACTCTGGCGACCTGCCTTTTTTGGGGTCAAGCCGGACCTCGTGATCAAAGGGGGAATGATCCTCCGAGCCGCCATCGGGGATCCCAACGCGTCGATTCCGACGCCGCAACCGGTCTTGTACCGTCCGATGTTCGGGGCCTTTGGCGGGGCGGCCGGCCAAAATTCCTTGACCTTTCTCCCGCAGGTTTCGCTCGACCTGGGGCTCCCGGAAAAACTCGGGCTCAGGAAGAGGACCGCGGCGGTTCGGGGATGCCGCTCCATTGGAAAGAGGGATATGAAACTCAATGACGCCCTCCCACGGATGGAGGTCAACCCGGAGACCTACGAGGTCCGGGCCGACGGGGTTGCTCTGCACTGCGAGCCCGCCGAGGTCTTACCCCTGGCACAGCGCTATTTCCTATTCTAGTTCCTCGGAGACAAAGATGGATCTTTCTCCGTCCGCTCTTCTCGGTTTGCTTCAATGGTGCGACAGCTTCTTCCCGGCGGGTGGGTACTCGCAGTCCTTCGGTTTGGAGGAGGCCGTTCGGGAGGGAGCCGTCCGAAACGGCGAGGAACTTTTTCAGTGGATCCGTTCGAGGATGATCCACTCGGTCCTTCCGGGGGAAGGGCCCATCTTTCATGCGGCGTACGAAGCGGCTCTCGCGGGCGACCTGGACGCCGTTTCCGATTGGGATGCCAGGGGATTGGCGATTCGCGTTCCCTGGGAGTCTCGCGAAGGAAGCCGGGCCATGGGCGTACGCTGGATTCGGATGGCGGCCGAAGTCTATCCATCCGAATGGACCCGGACCTGTAGGGAGGCGTTGACCGACGGGAGACTGCGCGGAGACCCCGCCGTCGCCTTTGCCCTGGGGGGGGCCGCGGCGGGACGCGGCCTCCTTCCCACGTTCTGGGGCTATCTTTACGTGGCCTCCGCCGGTCAGGTCTCCTGCGGATTGCGGCTCCTGCCGGTCGGGCAGGGGGAGGGACAAAGAATGTTGTCCCGGCTTTGGCCCGAACTGGTCGCCCCGATGCAGGAGCGAGGGATCGCACGGCCCTCCGAAGCGATCTCCTCTTTTTCCCCCGGGCAAGAGATCCGTGCAATGCGCCATGAAATTGCGGAGACGAGGCTCTTTCAATCGTAGGGATGAGGAGGCGATCCCCGCGATCAGAGGCTCGTCGATCAGTCGAAACTGCACCCTTTGACGGGAGGCCTTTGATGGTACAACCCCTTCGCGTGGGAGTCGGTGGGCCGGTGGGCTCTGGAAAAACCGCTTTGATCGATCGTCTCTGTAAATCTCTTCGGAGCCGATTTCAGCTCGCGGTCGTCACCAACGACATCTATACCCGGGAAGATGCCGAATACCTGGTGCGCTGTGGCAGCTTGGAGAAGGAACGAATTCTGGGGGTTGAAACCGGCGGCTGTCCTCACACGGCCATTCGGGAGGACGCGTCGGGAAACCTGCACGCGATCGAGGACCTGATGCGCAGACACCCCGGCCTGGATCTCATCTTCGTTGAAAGCGGCGGCGACAACCTGGCGTCGACCTTCAGCCCCGATCTCGTGGAGCGATCGATCTACGTCATTGACGTCGCGGCGGGGGATAAGATTCCGCGAAAAGGGGGACCGGGGATAACCCGATCGGACCTGCTGGTGATTAACAAAATCGACCTGGCCGCCTATGTGGGGGCCGACCTCTGGGTGATGGACCGGGACACCCGCCGGATGCGAGGCCACCGTCCGTACCTTTTTACCAACCTCCGGGAAGGCACAGGGTTCTTTGAGGTCTCCCGTTGGGTCGAAGATCAGATCGCATCTCCAAAAACGATCTAGAGGGCCAAAGAAACAGAGGGAGTCTGCTGGGGCGAGCCGGCGGTGCGACCTCGCGACGCCGGTGATCGAAAATCAGCCGGCTTAGGCAAATCCACGATCCTGAATCCTCGTGTGAAAACCGCAGGCGGTGGCTCGGCCGACCGCGCAATGGCTCCAAAGGCCGCCTTCCGATCATGATCCAGGGAAATTCTGGAAACTCGAACCGGTAAGCGCCCCAGGCGACCCCCGGCGGCTTCAACGACAGGATGTTGTTTCAGAGGCGGGGGCCGTTTGATGGCCGGCCTCGCTTTTAGGTCCAATCGATTCAAAGCGAACACCCCCTCCCTTGTTCCGATCGCTCGTCCTTCCCGAACCCTCCATTCCTTCGAGACGCTCAAGCGCCGCGGAAATTCCAAGGGACTCCCGTGGCTTCTCCCGCGATTCCTGGGTCCCGGGCCGTGAAGCCTCCCCATCGATTTCAGGAACGAAAGAGGCGGCCTGCGGGGCAATTCGATCCTTCCTCAGGGCGGCGGATCGAAGAAGAAATTCCCTTCTAAAGGCGCACGCGGCCCGTGTTGACAACCCGCCGGAATCGGTTACATTTGTTAGGTCCGTTAAAAAAAGCAAAAACAAAGAGCCTTTCGCTTCCCGGAAAATGAGGAACATCGAGATTACTCCGTTTTAAATCCTAAACGGGTATTGTATTTCGATCTCGATTCCAGTTGTAGCGGCCTTCTGGTTTTGTTTATCGGCCTCCCTTGATCTTCGGAAACGTGAGTATTCGAAGATTCAGAGCCGTCGTGGTCTTTGGCGTTCCCGAGCTTGCTCGCGCTCCGGCGCTGCCGATCGGCGCGGTATCGGATAGATCGCAATGCCAAGATCGTTACCGATGTTTTCGGAGTCTTCCCGATGATCTCTGAACGGGGATTCCTCAAAGACCCTAAAGCGCCGTGGGCTTTCGATTCGGCCTGCCGGCCAAAGCCTGGTCGATCTCTAGAGAAAAACCGAAAACCCGTTTTCCGACAGACCAGGCCCCGGCGTGCCCCAGAGTCGAGAACTTAAGTGGAGGGAGGCAGATAGAATTGTCCAGATCGAAGAGTCGGATGGCGAAAAATCTCAACAGGGTCGTTATCTCCGCGGTGTTGTCGATGGTCACGACTCAAGCTGTGGCCGGTAACCGCGCCCTCGAATTTTTCGAAGACGAAGCCCAGGTCACCACGGCGTCTCGCCGGCCGGAACCCGAGCGACTGGCCCCGGTGACCGTGGAAGTGATTACATCAGAGCAGATCCAGGCCTCGGGGGCCACGAATCTCTGGGACCTGATGCGCTATAGTCCGGGGATGGATGTGTCGGACGGCCGGTCGATCGACGGAAACCGAGCGGTTGTTTCGGTCCGGGGGTTTCCCCAGGAGTTTGTGGCCAATCTGCAGGTCCTGCTCGACGGGCGCAGCGTTTACTCGCGCCTTTCCGGAGGCGTTTTTTGGGAGCAACTTCCCGTTCAAATTCAGGACATCGAGCGCATCGAGATCGTCCGAGGCCCGAACGCCGCGCTGTATGGCTCCAATGCAGGACTGGGAGTGATCAATATCATCACGAAGAAGCCGGACGGGCAAGAATTCTCAGGCTACGGTTTCGGGGGGAGCCGGGGAACCGCGGGAGGGGGCGCGGTCGCTCAGGACGCCCTGGGTCCGGTGCGCTTCCGGATGAGCTACAGCTATTTCAGCACGGACGGTTTTCCCACGGTCCCTCACCCATCGGTTCCGGTGCGGGACGATTTGCTGACGCACAAGGCCTCTCTTCGCGGGGATTGGGCCAATCAGAGCGGGACCGAGGCGCAATTTTTCGCCGGCGGGTCCTGGGAAAGCTCCGGGATGCTGAACGACAACGAGGGGAGATTCCGGGAGGCTTTCGGAATGCTGAAACTCTCCCAATCGTTCAATTCGAACTCGGCTCTTGAGGCCTTCGTCTCGCGCAGTCGATCGTATTATACCTATACACCGGATTATCTCGGACTGACGACGCTCTCCGTACAGGATGATCTTGAGGCCTTCCATCGCTATCAATGGTGGGATGAGCGGTTGGTGACGACCTGGGGCGGAAATGTCCGCATCGTCGAGAATACCTCGCCGAGCCTCTTCGCAGGAGAGCCCGTCCAAACGGATCGGCTGGTGCGCGGTTTTATTCAGCAATCGATCCATGCCAGGGAAGAGCTCTCTTTCCATCTGGCCGTGTCCCTGGAAAATGCCCGGCGGGAAGGGACACAGCCCGCCTACCAAGCGGCGATTGTCTTCACGCCCAGCCCCATCGATGTGGTGCGCTTATCCTATGCCATGGCGCCGTCCCTTCCGAATCTCGTGGACACCGACGGCAATTATCAGCAATCTCCCCAGATCACGGTGGTCGGTAACCCGGGTTTGGGCGCGCAGAAGCTTCAATCGTTCGAATTGGCGTTTCAGCGGCAGTTTCTGGCGCGTCGCCTGGAAGGAGATCTGAACGTCTATTACATGCTCGCCGATCATCTCGTGACGGCCTTTCCCGGAGCCATCGTCTTTTTCCCGGCCTTTCACGAGAGTATCCTTTTTCAGGAACGAAACAACGCGATCGCCCGCGGCATCGAGGCCAAAGCCCTGTATCGCATCGGTCCGGGCCGGTCCGTCTACGTGAACTATACGTTTGAGAGGATCACAGACGAGGCGGGCGATGTGACGGTCACCGACGGAACCCCCAGGCACAAACTGAACTTGGGAGGGATCGCCAACCTGGGGTATGGGTTTTCGCTCAGCGCGAACGCCGGTTTTAAAAGCCGCTACACCGCCTCCCTCGTTAGTCTTCCCGAAACGGCGTCGATCGGTTCTTATTGGCGCTTGGACACCCGGTTGGCGTACCGGCCCCGATCGAACGTCGAAATGTTTGTGGTCGGACAGAATTTGGCGCAGGCGAGGCACGCCGAATTTGCCGACGGCCTCGAAGCGCCTCGGAGCGTTTTCGCGGGTGTGCAGCTGACATTTTGAAAAACGCGAGCCCGATGCGATCAAAGATGAAATCGAGCGCCACTCGATCGATCCGGGTCTCTATCGCCTTGATGCTCTGGCTGGCCGCGCCGGGGATCGGCTGGGCGGGGGAGGTGGTGGCGGTCCTCAGTTCAGACCATGACTCCTATCAAGAAGCCTTTAAAGGCTTCGAGGAGGCATTCGGACAGCGGGTCCCGTCGCTCGGCCTTTCCCAAGGCGCTCCGAGAATCGAGAAAGGGACTCGAGTCGTGGTTGCGTTTGGAGGACGCGCCGCCCTCTCGAGCTACCCGAGCGATGTCGTGCTGATCTACTGTATGGCTCCAGGCATCGAGGTGGATCCCGACAGTCGCGTCGACGTGATCGAAATCAGGGTGCCGCCCCCGATCGGTCCTTCCCTCTCAAAACTAAAGGATATCCAGCCCGAACTCAATAAGCTCGCCGTCTTCTGGGCCTCGAAATCCATGGACGGATATATCCAGGAGCTCCAAAAGAGATCCCGGCATTTTGGCGTCGAAATCCTCCCTCAAAAGCTGAGCAGTTCGGCTGAACTGCCGGACCGCCTCCGCGGTCTCTATGGAAAGATCAACGGCATTTGGGTCCTTCCCGATCCCCTCGTCGTCAACGCCCAAAACATGTTGATCGTCCAGGAGTTTTCTTCCTCAAACAAGACTCCTTTGTATGCCCCGATGAGTGAATTTGTAAAGGAAGGCGCGACGGCGTCTGTTTCGAGCAACTTCCGGGAAATCGGAAGGGTCGCTGCCATCGCGGCGCAGGCGGCGCTGAATGGAAAACCGACCGACAGCATCCTTTACGCTGAACGGCTTGAGGTCTCCATCAATCTAAAGGCGGCCGAGAATGGAGGCCTTCATATTTCGAGAAACGTCCTTGAGAAAGCGGACAAGATCTTCCCATGAAACTTAGGGCCAAGGTGCTCCTGATCACATTGGCTATGGGGATCTTTTCGCAAGTCCTCATTATCTTCCTCTCTCAACGGGAAGTCGAGAAAGTCATTCTGAACGATATGGCCGAACGGGTCTTTTCAGGCGGTCTGCCTGAGACGCTCAGAACCGGTTTTGAAAGTAAGACCGAGGACCAACTCTTGCCGCTGATACAGAACGCGTTAAAGCAAACCGGCGCAGCATACGCCATTGCGCTCGACGGCCACGGACGCGTGCTCGCCCACACCAATGTCGTGGAAACGGGAAAACTCTACACCGATCCGTTGACCCGCGAAGCCCTCAAGTCGATGCGTCCGCTTTCATGGAAGATTTTCAGAGGAAACCGGCCCATCTTGGAAATATCGCTGCCGATATGGAGCGGCGAAAAGGTCGCCTCCGGAGAAGAGTTTCTCTTCTCGAAAGTGGACGCCGCGCAGAAACAGATTCGCCTGGGAACTTTTCAGCTCGGAATCCCCCTCGAAGAGACCCTGAGAACGGTCGACAAGATCAGCCGGCATATCCTCTGGATCATGGCTCCGATCGCGATCATGGTCCTGACGGTGTCGCTTTTCGTTCTGGAAAAGTTTTTGTGGCGCCTGACGCTGATTTTGAAAGGGACTCAAAGAATCAGCGGCGGGGAAGAGGGCGTCAAGGTCGAGATTCAGGGGAGAGACGAGTTGGGGAGCCTGGCGCTCAGTTTTAATAAGATGAGCGATGACCTCTCCCACATGCGTAAAAACCTGCAGGAGGAGGTTAAGACGCTCGAATCGTTCGTCTATACGATTTCACACGATTTAAAGGCGCCGGTGGTTTCAATGCACGGGATGGCTTCGCTGCTGAAAGAAAAATACGGGGCCGACCTCAATGATAAGGTGAAGCACTATGTCGATAGGATTATCTTTAATGCGGACTTTATGGAGAAACTCATCGTCGGACTCCTGGAGCTTTCGAGGGCCGGCAGGAAGCACGGCGTAGGCAAGAGGATCGAGGCCCGCAGGGCCATCGAAGAAATTCTGCAGATCAACAAGGAATTTCTGGAGCAGAAGAGGGTCCAGGTGGTCATTCAGGACGATTTCCCTCGTTTTCAGCTCGAACAGACCGAGTTGACCCAGTTATTCCAGAACTTGATCACGAACGGAGCCAAATTTATGGGGGACCGAGAGAATCCGCGGATCGAAATCGGAGGCCGGGCTGTCGACCGAGGGGTCGAATTCTTCGTTAGAGATAATGGTATCGGAATCGATCCCGCCTACCATGAAAAGATTTTTGACATCTTTCAACGCCTTCAGGATGTCGAGGCGGAAGGAACGGGGGTGGGCCTGGCGATCGTCAGGAAGATCGTCAATCTGAACAAGGGAAGAATTCGCCTCGAAAGTCGATTGGGAGCAGGAACGACGGTCTTTGTTTGGCTGCCCGAAACCAGGCCTGATGCGGCCGAACCGAACTCTCCCAACCTCAACCCCAATCTCAATATTGTCAAACCGGCCCTGGGTAGCACAGGCGCCTCGCTGCGGGGAAGCCCACCGAACACCACCTCTCGCCTTTAAAATCGGTCAGTCGATCTCCCCGAAAGAGCCTTCGAACCGAAAGAGCCTTCGAACTTAGCGGTTTGAATTTCATCGGTATTTAGAATGAATGTTTTCTGGCAAGCGACTTACCGACCCGGCGGACTGCGGCGAAGAACCCTTGCCCGCGGTCCTTCCCTGACCCTTGCGATTCCCTGGCGGAATCGATGCAGTTTTGTTCGCGAGGACCAGATTTAAGGTGTAACAGTCCACTGTTCGAAGGGAGGCCGGGACCGCCTGGGACTTCACCAAAACTTCCTACACATCCCGTCAGCTGGCCGCCACGATCGTTCCACGTCTCGCCCTGGCTCTCCGTCCAATTTTAGCCCCCTTCGAATTTGTGGATGAAAAGCGACTGGAAGGTAAAAGGGCTCAAGGAGCGAACAAGCGGATCGCACGTCCCGTTCCATTTCTGAGAAGATAAAATCACCATAACACCCTTTCTAGGAGGGAAGGAGACGGTCTGCAATTGAAGAGGTATCCTGAACCGGTTCCAGCAATCCAAGTCCAATGAAAGCAGCGAATTTATGCACCGGCAGGAGGGATGAATCCATGTGCAAGGCGTTGGGCATACGGCGGAATCCAATGCGGGCAGGAAGCGCCTCCTGCCCGCATTGGCTGTCTTGGACGGGCTCAATCAGCAGGTGGCCAAAGGAGTGGCCGCCGCCGTGCATACGACGTCATTTTTCGGGTTGAGAAGATTTCTCTGATCGTCCATGGTCCAAGCATCGGTATAGGCATCGTTATCGATGTTGCCCGAGTCGCGCGCCGTGAACTTCGTACCGGTGTTCGCCAGGGTAATGACTCGGGAGGTATAGTATTTCGCCGTGCCGGCTGGGTTATATCCGATGTTCGCCTCGGTCGTGCCATAGATATTCTGCTCCGAGAAATACGAGACCTCCGAGGTGAAAACACCGCCCAGGAGCGTTTTCGCTTCGGACTGCTTGGATTTCGCTTGATACCGAAGGAAGTTGGGTATCGCAATGGCCGCCAGTATTCCAATGATCGCCACGACGATCATCAACTCGATGAGCGTGAAACCCTTGTTCTGGATTAGCTTCGTATTCATTTAAATATCTCTCCTGGTCACCTTTTTTACGCGGGATGTCGGTCGATATATCGACGATACGGTAATGCAGGGTGTATGCCAAAAGCTCGGATCGAGCTTTTTAGGAAAAGATTAGTGTTAACAATGCGATGAAAGATTCATCGCATATAGAAGTTATAACGAAAGTATAACAAAATGCGTAACGGCGGAAATTTGGCAAGCAGCTCGCCAAATTTTGGCAAGAGCGGCGGAAGTACCGGCGCAAAGTATTGGGAGGAGAACCAGAATGTCGTCAGTTAGTATAATTGGCGTGAGTACGTCGGTTCGGATCCGGCGGTGTTAGGTGAAAGCCGATCCTCGAGGGGACGAGACTGGCTGCTGAATCTGTCTTGCACTTGCTTTCGAATGGAATCAGACTGAGCCGAGAAGGGATCATCCCAATCTAACCGGAAGAGCGCGCCGGGCCGGTTTGGCCGATGTGGCGAAGACCTTTCGGGGGGACAATTTTATCTTCTATCGCCAACGGGAACGGTCTGCCTCATGAAGAGGGATTAAGGGATACTCTGTTTTTTAGCTCGCGGTAGATTCTTCCAAATATTATTGGTAGAGCCGACTATGTCCATGCTGCAAAGGAAATTCCAATGGATTGCACCAGGTTTTTCGTGCGATTTACGACGGTCATGATGACCTGATTTTCGAGGTTTCTCTTGTGCATTCCCGAGATTTCTCTGAATGAATCAAACTGCCAGCGAGTCGGCCGTTTGTAACAATAAAAAGCATGAAGCACGCTTTGGCTAAAGGGCAAAGGATTGAGGCGCGACTTGACAAGCCGATACTCTTTGTTATCTTCTTACTTTGTCTGATACGGCTTCCTAATCTTGGTTTTGAACCGGTTCGCAATGAAACCACAAAAGAGGAGAGGAAATGATCAACGAGAGAGCCCGAGGTTCCTGGTCCAAGCTGGTTGCGACAACAATGACGGCGATCGTTCCCGTCGTCCTTCTTGGAGGTTGCGGAGGAGGATCCACCAGTAACGGGGTCCCCGCTACAGGATTTATCTCAGGAACGATCGCGGACTCTAGCGGCAATCCAATCGGAGGGGCCACCGTTGTAGCCGGAAGCAGCTCGCCGACCGCCATCACCGATAAGGATGGGAACTTTACCATTGCCGGCGTTCCAACGGGCTCGACCACCCTGAACACGGTCACAGGGGGTTACAACACCAGCAGCTTTTCCGTGAATGTCATCAACAATCAGACGACCACCATTCCCGCTGTGGTCCGTCTTGCGGACGTCGATGACGCGGCCAATGCACCCGTCGTCACGAAGATAAGCATTCAAGCCACGAAGTCCAGTCTATCGGTGTCCGCATCAATCGGGGTTGGGGCTGGGGGGGACGCCATTTTGGACGCTCGGGCGGAGTTGATCGGCTACGGAGTCGGAAGCGTCTTGACGGCCACTACCGGCAGCACCTATACCGCGACGATCACACTCCCGAGCACCTTTGTCGGTCCCTCCGCTCTCGTAAAAGTATTTGCCATTGATGCCAAAGGAAGAGTCGGCGAGGGCTCGGGCACTGCCTCCGTTCCGGGAGCTTCCGGCTCGGGGAATTTTACATCGTCCACGTTGACAGGAAATTGGGCGGGAAGTTTAGAGTATCACCACGCCTCTCTGGGTTCAAACGATCGGTTCGGCGACCGAAGAATCGCAAATGTGGCCCTGTCGATCTCTGGCGGTGTCGTCACGGGTAAGTTTGCCGGGATGAATATCGAGAGTTATGTTGCTCAGACCTGGACCGTCACGACCGCGAATTTTTCCGGAACGCTCACGCTGATCGATGCGAAAAACGGGTTCTACGAGATGACTTCCACCTTTACTCTTCCGAGCGCGTTCAACCCGACTGCGACCACGACGACCGTGAATCTGACCCTGATCGGAAAACTGGATTCGGCGACCAGCCCATCGAATTTCTTGGGCTTCCTGCAGGCCTCGGTAACGGACACCAAGAGTGACAGCACGCTGATCGTCGGCCACTTCCATCTGATCGACAATCTAACCTGGCAGACCAGCGACCTCGATGGCAGCTGGGTGCTGTCCGAACTGATCAAGAGAACGACGAGCACTAGCGCAAATTATCAGGCGCCCTTCCAATATAACAGCGCATTTTCGCTTTTCGGGGGAACGGTCTCAAATTTCTCAGACACCCTGGGTAATTCGTTGAACTCCTCAACCGCATTTACAATGACGGATCCGACGCTCGGCATGTTCAGCGGTTCCATGACGACTGCCGATGGCGCCGTGGTTACATTCACCGGACTGATGGGAAACTTAAAAAAGTACGTGGTGGGCGTTTACAGTGCCGCGTTGTCCGGCACCGCGTCCGGGTCCTTCTGGGGAAACCTGATTGCGACGCCGCCGCATTTCGCAACGGCCGACTTCGGTCGAGTGAAAATCGACCGCACCTTAGGCGTGGCCATTTGGAGGGGCACTTATCTGGTGACGGGAGCGCATGATCCGAATGCTCTTTGCTATCTGAGCTTGTGGACGGATAGCAGCGGCAATGTCGTGGGGGGCGTCATCAGGTCAATTCTGGGGAGTGCATGTCCTGCGGGGACGTTCACGTCAGGAAGCTTGAGCTTCGCGAATACCACAGACGACGGCCAGATCACGGGCAACGCGAAGATCGGTACCACGACCACCTTCACGCTCGGCCCTGCGGCCACCCGGAACGCTTCCATGGGCGTCGAAAAGGGGAGGCTGGTCGGAGACTTTTCGGTCAATGTTACGGGCGGCACCGACACCGGATTTTTCTTCCTGCAAAGGACCGAGATCGAGTAAGGAGCATCTATACCCGGCCGGGCGGGCCACTGACGGGTCCGAAAACGATCTTGGTCATTTGGGGCCAGAGAATCTGGCTTCAATGAGGGCACAGACTTTCATTTGTGGAAACACGCCAAGGCGGCCGGCCTTCTGGCTGCGAATCAACCTGCTTCAATGAGGCCACAGATTTTCATCTGTGAAAATTGACAATGCCCCACAAAAACCAGCCGATCAGTATATTTCTCAAAGGTCATTCTTTATCTCCAAACGGTTTAGCGTCATCGCGCTCCCGGTCGGCGCCACTCGTACGGTATCCGGCCGGCGGTTCCTTGATGCGCGAGCCCGACGTGGGTTCCCCGTGCCCGCCGCCCGGCGCGGCGCCCAGCACTTGAGAGATCTCCTGCATTTCCTCAATCGCAAGGAGGATCTTTTCCAGCGGCAATTGCGCCCAACGGCGCAGCTGTTCGCGGCGCGAGCCTTCGAAGCGGGTCAGGCGCCAGTCGAATCTGGGATATCCGATTTATTTTCCGGCATCCTCTTCCAACCTCATGCTATGGGAGCCGGGAGATGAGAGAAGGAGGGTTGGTTGGTTAATCAGGGGGTATTTCTACTGCCGTGGGTGGACTATCTGGGACGGCGGCTGAGCCAACCTGAATCCCGCACGGTTTCCTCTCTGTGGCCCTTGAGTCTTGCGGCCAAGATGCTCGACCGCCCGAGATAGCCGAGGAGACGGCCAGCGTCATACCGGCTGACGACGGGGAGACGGCCGATATCGTTCGTGAGCATTTTCGCCAAGGCGTCCCGTAAGACCTCATCGGGATAGGCGACGATTAAATCGCGGCTCCCGGCCTCCAGGACGCTTGGGTCGCCCGTTCTCGCCAGCGCTCGAACCATGTCGCCTCGGGTAATGATCCCGACCAACTTCCCCTCTTCATTCATGATCGGGGTTCCTTGGCGAGCGCTCAAGCGGGCGTCTCCGCGGGCGATCCGCTCGGAAAGCTCCGATAATCTCAGGGTCGCCGGAATGGTCGGAACATCTCTCTCCATGACCTCTCCGACCCGAAGGACCTCGAATTGATCGACGCTGTATTCCCGCGCGATGTGCAAGCCCCGGCGCGCCACCTTCTCCGTGAGGATCGACCGGCGCATGACAAGCAGCGCGACCGCATGCGCGCCGATACAGCCCGCCAGGAGCCCGGAAAGGATATTCAGATCTTGGGTCAGCTCGAGAGTGAAGACGATTGCCGTGAGGGGAGCTCCCATGGTCCCGCCCATCACGGCCGCCATGCTGATCGTGGCCCATAGGCCGGGATCTCCCATCGGAATCCAAAAGGCCTCCAGGCCTCCGAGCGCACCCCCGATCATCAGCAGGGGGGCGAGAATACCCCCGGACGTTCCCGAGCCCAGCGCGATGGCCCAAACGATCGCCTTGCCAATCAGGAGACCCACCATGGCACCGCGAGGAAATTCGCCCCGCAGAAGCGCATGGATCACGTCGTAACCGACCCCGAGAACCTTCGGATTAAACCATCCTCCAATGCCGACCACGAGGCATCCGATCGCGGGCCACCACATCCAGTGGATCGGCAGGCTTCGAAAAAGGTCTTCAGACCCATAGACCATGAGGGTCAAGACACAGGATACCAAACCCGCCAGAATGCCGACGAGGAAAGCGATTAAAACACCTTCGGCATGCATCGGCGGGTGGAGGAAGACGGGAAACATCGGCCCCGGTCCCAAGAGCGGAACCCGCAGGACCCCAGCCACCGCGGAGGCGATCGCGACCGGGATCAGGCTGCGCGGCTTCCATTCAAAGAGCAAGAGCTCCACGGCCAGAAGAACGGCGCCCACCGGGGTGGCAAATATGGCCGACATGCCTCCCGCCGCGCCGGCCACCAGCAGGGTCTTGCGCTCGGCGGAGGAAAGATTAAAAAATTGTGCGAACAGAGAACCGAAAGCGCCGCCCGTCATAATGATCGGCCCCTCCGCCCCGAAGGGCCCTCCGGTCCCGATCGAGAGTGCAGAGGAGAGCGGCTTGAGGAGGGCGACCTTGGGATCCATCCGGCTACTGCCCATCAGGATCGCCTCAAGTGCCTCAGGGATACCGTGGCCCCGTATTTTTTCCGACCCGAAACGGGCCATGAGTCCAATGATGAGACCGCCGAAAACGGGGATGCCGATGATCCAAGCGCCGAGCGCATGCTCCGCGGGAGAGCGAAGCGTGGAGGAGAAACTTTGGTAAAAAACCAGGTTCGTGATGATGCCGATCAGCCAGACTAAAAAATCGGCGACCAGAGCGCTGATGATGCCGACAGGCAATGCCAGGGCCATCAGAACCAGAAGGCGCCTATCCCGCGTGAAATCCGAAAGGCGATCTTCGGTCATTTCGTGGATTACAGGGTCTTTTTCGCTGGAATCGGTCCCGCCAGAGCCGGCCAAAATCCCGCCCTCCTGCAGATCTTTACGCCAAGGTCGCCCTTAATACTTATCATAATCTCACGAGGCGAAGCAATTGGTCGACATCGGACCCCAGGGCTACGCCAATGTTTTAGATAAGTAGTGGTGATTGAAGTCTTTTCATTTGGGTCTTCTCCAAAGTTAGTGGGTAGAAATTGGGTAGTGAATCGTCTAAAAGAGGCTCTGGACAAGGGTTTTCTGTGTTTAAAGGCATGCGGAAAAATGGTATCGTTTCCGAATGCGAAAACCAAGAAGGCTTGCCGATACCTATCAGTTTCC
>Ga0070733_10000946_pt1 | contig 22319 bp, 24 predicted proteins | sample Coa_R1_9_FD_66450 | JGI IMG/M metagenome (GOLD analysis project Ga0070733, IMG submission 66450) | Surface soil microbial communities from Centralia Pennsylvania, which are recovering from an underground coalmine fire - Coalmine... | ecosystem: Environmental > Terrestrial > Soil > Unclassified ...
CCCGGCGAAATGGCCCGGCTTCTCGGCCACGCGGTCGGCGATCGCCTCGAAACCGCACGCGCATTCGCTCAGGAGCGCGACGTGTGCCTGGTGCTGAAGGGACATCGCACGCTGATCGCCAGGCCGGACGGCCAGGTGTTCATCAATCTTTCCGGATCGCCCGCGATGGCCACCGGGGGCACCGGCGACATCCTTACGGGAATGATCGCCGGCATGGTCGCGCAGTTTCCGGACCAGCCCGATGCCGCGGTGCGCGCCGCAGTCTGGCTGCATGGCCGCTCCGGGGAACTGGGTGCGCAGGAGCTTACCGAGAAGTGCCTGATCGCCACCGACCTGTTGCGCTTTCTCCCGCACTCGATTCATGAGATCGTTTGAGAGTCATTCCGAAGAGGAGACCATCGAGTTGGGCCGCCGCATCGCTGCTGAACTGCCGAGCCGGGCAGTGGTGCTTTTGATCGGCAATCTGGGCGCGGGCAAAACCACGCTCGCGAAAGGCATCGTCAGCGGCCTGGGCGCCGCGCCGGAGGATGACGTCTCCAGCCCGACCTTCACCTTGATTCACGAATATGGAGCAGGCCGGGTTTATCACGTCGATCTATACCGGCTCGACACGCCCGCGCAGGTCGCGACGTTGGGGATCGATGAAATTCTCGAGCGCGAGGCGGTGGTTCTTATCGAATGGGGGGAGCGGTTTCCGGACCTATGGCCGCGGGAACGGATCGAAATCCGGCTTCGAACGGAGGAGGATCGCCGGGTGATAGATTGGAGTTGAGCATGGCCACAACAGTTGCCCAAAATCTCACTTATGAGAAATGGCTCGAACTGCCACCGGTCGAGGATGGCACAGATGAAGTTGTCAATGGAGAACTTCGTTTTATGCCCCCGACCCATTATCCGCATGCTGAAATTATCCAAAACCTGATTGATGCCGTCGTCGGCCAAATCGACAAGAAGCACGTCCGAATGCTTGGATCGAATCTTGGACTGATGATCAGCCGGGACCCTTTGACTTGCCGGTCCCCTGACCTGATCATGTTTTGGCGCGAACAGATGGTGATGCAGGACGGGCTCTACTGGTCCCCGCCGGGTCTCATCATCGAGGTTCTCTCGCCCTCCGAAAACCGCCGCCGCAAAGAAGAGAAACTCGCCGATTACGCCGCCATCGGCGTGCCCGAAGTCTGGCTGGTTTCCCCGGAAGCCAAAACTGTCGAAGTCCGTCTGCTTAAAGAGGGGAACCTGGAACGAACGGCGATCCTGACCGAAGGCTCGGTTGAGCCCTCAAAATTTCCTGGCGTTGCCATTTCCGCTTCAGACGTCTTTCCAGAGTGAGTTTCTCTCTTAATCGCCGCGATGTCCCGAGATGCGGGTGTTATTATGTGTGGAGCAGTGAGTATCCTCTATGGACCTACGTCGCTCACGCTTTCGACCAGTTGTTGCGTGTACTGCCCTACTAACGTGCGCCGGCTTTGCCTTCGCTCAGAACTCAACCGTAATTTTCAACAGCTTTGGCCCCGGTGATTCATACAATTACCTCTCGGCGTATGCAATCAATCCACCCAGTTTGGGGTATGTGGTTGCCGAATCTTTTGCCACGTCCGGGGGCAATTTCCGCCTCAACTCGATTGAGATCGCAATGGCCGGTTACTATCCGGTTGATATAGCATTGATGAGCGATCTGGGGGGCTTGCCCGGTGCCGTGCTTGAGACGTACCACATCTCGACCATGTCGAGCCCATACAGCACCAACAACCCGCCCATCACGGTGATTTCTCAGGCGCACCCGGTACTGGCGGATGGAAATCAGTATTGGCTGCGAGTGGCGCTTTCGCCTTCAGCTACTTTCGAACAATCGTGGTGGAACGCCAGGACAACAGCAGCTTCAGGTGAATCCGCTTCCGAGTACCCCTTCACGAATGGTGGTAGCTGGACGATTGTTGGTCCCGGAGGTGCCGCCTTTAAGATCCTTGGAGACGAGATTCCAGTCTCCGTTTCGGCGACAAGTCTGGTGTTTACTGTCCAAGCGGGCGGTTCGATCCCCGCAATGCAAACCGTGCAGCTCTCCGGTACTGCAGCGGGGCTGAGTTTTACCGCACAACCGTCAAGCGCTGGCTGGCTTTCGGTGTCCCCGACGTCGGGGTTCACGCCGAGTAGCTTGACCGTGACGGTGAACCCGACTAATTTGGATGTCGGCACGTATAAAGGCTCGATTACCGTGAGCGGGGGTGTCGGTGATCCGGCGTTCACCTCAATCCAAATCGTGCTTACGGTCACGGCTCCAGTTCCCGCTATCACCGCAGTTGTCAATGGTGCCAGCTTCGTTAGCGGACCGATTTCGCCGGGCGAGATCGTCACGATAGGAGGAACAGCCATTGGGCCGACCGTTCCGACGGGTTTAACGCTCGATCAGACTGGAAAGGTGGCGACGGCACTCGCCGGCGTCCAAGTGTTATTCAGTGGCACGCCTGCTCCCTTGATATACGTCAGCAGTACCCAGATCAACGCTGTAGTGCCATACGAAATCGAAGGCCTGTTGAGCCCCTTCGTGCAGGTTGCTTACCAGGGAAAGCCGTCGAATTCCTACCCTCTGACGCCGTCCAGTACGGCTCCGGCACTCTTCACGTCCAATGGCTCCGGCGTAGGGCCCGCTGCAGCCCTAAACCAAGATGGTAGCTACAACTTGCCTAACAATCCCGCCGCAAAGGGGAGCTATGTGTCTTTATACTTGACCGGCGAAGGCCAGACCGCCCCGCCGGGGGTGACAGGAAAGGTGACCACCGAGTCGGCGATCGCACCCTTGACGCCGCAGCCCATTTTGCCGGTGACGGTGCTGATCAATGGGCAACCTGCATACGTCGCATTCTACGGGGAAGCCCCTGGCTTAGTTTCTGGTGTGATGCAGCTTAACGTCCAGATTCCTGCTAATCTTCCGCCGGGAAACCTTCCTATATTGGTTCTTGTCGGCGGGAGCAGCAGCCAGAACAACGTTACAGTCTCCGTAAAGTAAGCAATAGTTTGCTAGGCTTGCCTCATGGACACGCTGGAGCTTACCCTCACTCTCGTTCGGGCAACCGATGACGCACCCCTGAAGAGTCCGGGCTATCAAGCGGAACTCCTGCAATTTCAAGAAGTGCTCGCTGCGAGCGGGGTTGTAGCATCTCCGACGATTCAGCTGCTGGAAGCTTGGGCGCCGGAGCCTATTTCGACGACATACCTTGGTGATTTCACCATTAAGCTGGCGGCCATTATCGGGCCGGCGATTGGCGCAGCGCTTGGGGCATTCATGCAAGCCCGATGGGGGCGGAAGGTGCGGCTAAGAATCGGCGATATTGAAGCGGAAGCCCAAACGCCAGAGCAAATCGAGCATCTTTTGAAGCTCGCCGAGGATTTCCAACAGCGGAACAAGGCGAAGGTGATTCATGAGCCGTGACCTGCCTGTGCCAACTCCTCAAGGCGTGCTGAAAGAATTCTACGAGAGCGGCGCTCTACCAGATGGTTATGTTTATCCCGCTTCTCTGGATGCGCTGGCGCCAGATCTTAAAGCACTACTGTTGAACGTGCACGGGGCGCTCGGCGATGACCTGCGTCGGGTCAGCGCTAACGTCTTGTTCGGTACCACGCCGCCGCCTTTTCATGTTGACTACGTAGACGCTACAGGAGCCAACGCCGAGAATGCGATTGCATTTCGGAGAAGCGGCTTTTCATTCATCCTTTTCACCCTCCCCATGGTGGTGCGTCTCCTGCACACATCTGATAGCCTCAGTTCTCTACCGTCGATCCCACATCTACTTGATATGGGGCCTCCCAGCCCAGACCTCACCGTGATGCTTCGGGCAATGCTGTTCTCGAACCAGCTAAACTTTTTGGTTTCTCACGAATTCGCCCATCACGCCTTTGAACATGTCGCCTCGGCGTCCATACGCAAGGAACTCCACGACAGCCCGCCCCAAGCCGGACTAACGAGGCAGGTCCAAGAAGTAGAGGCCGACACCTTTGCCGTCTACATTGCCTTGGCCTACCTATTTGATGGAGCTGGACGCGAGCCAGCAACCGCCTTCTTTAAGGATCGACAGCGCTCCGAAGCTGAGATCGACAAAATGCTTCTTGGTCTGTTCGTCGTAGCCATGGGCGGATTCTTTTATGCCTTCCCCGAAATGGTAGTTGACAGCTCAAACGTCATTCGTCGCCACCACCCGCCGGAGGACCTGCGGATGAACTACGTCATGCATGGGGCCACAAGCTGGTGCGACCAAAACCGGCCTATTCTTGAGCCTTGGATGACGCCAAATCGCTATTCCAGATACATAAAGCCGGTTGTCGAGGCCATGCGGGGTCGGCCCGCCGTCGGAGTAAGTACGAGTGTACAGTCGGAGTTTCTTTTGAGTGATGCAGGCAGCGAATACCGGAAGCAACTTGAAGAGCTTCGGCTGCAGAACTTTGGCGCTAGAAAACAAAGACGGGAAACTGGAACCAGCGGCGACCCTGGCTGAAGGCTCGCTGCAACCCTCACAATTTGCTGGCGTTGCCATTTCCGTTACGGCCATCTTTCCGGAGTAATTTGTAACACTCTTGTAAACAGTAACTTACGACTAAGTATTGTCACTCCTCCCTGGAGTGTGCTAACAATAGTGCTTGGGTCGCGGCAGTCTTGCCACGGCTCATCCTACGGAAAAGATACCAGTATCTTTCGAGAGAACCAAACCCAAGATGGAGGTTGCACTATGAACATTCGACCGCTTCACGACCGGATCGTGGTCAAACGGATCGATTCAGAGGTAAACAAGATCGGCGGTCTTTACATTCCCGATTCCGCCAAGGAAAAACCACAAGAGGGCGAAGTCATTGCCGTGGGCAACGGCAAGCGCGGCGAGGACGGAAAAGTGATTCCGCTCGACGTTAAGGCGGGTGACCGCATTCTGTTCGGTAAGTACTCCGGCTCCGACATCAAGATCGACGGCACCGAGTACATGATCATGCGCGAGGACGAGGTATTGGGCGTGCTCGAGGGCGGATCGAAAAAGGCAAAGGCTTAACCAGTTTCAAAGGGAGATTACAACATGGCAGCAAAACAAATTGTGTATAGCGAGAATTCGCGCCAGGCGATCCTGCGCGGCGTGAACCAGTTGGCCGACGCCGTGAAGGTAACGCTCGGCCCCAAGGGCCGCAACGTGGTGCTCGAGAAGAAATTCGGCGGGCCGACCATAACCAAGGACGGCGTGACCGTGGCCAAAGAAGTAGAACTCAAGGATCCGCTGGAGAATATGGGCGCGCAGATGGTGCGCGAAGTGGCCTCCAAGACTTCCGACATCGCCGGTGACGGCACCACCACCGCGACCGTTCTGGCCCAGTGCATCTTCCGCGAAGGCGTGAAGGCCGTGGCCGCCGGCGCCAATCCGATGGCGCTGAAGCGCGGCATCGAGCGGGCCGTTGAAATCGTGGTCGAGGAAGTCAAGAAGTTCTCGAAGCCCGTTTCGGGCGACATGATTGCCCAAGTGGGCACCATCTCCGCCAACGGCGATGAGACCATCGGCAATACCATCGCCGACGCTATGAAGAAGGTCGGCAAGGACGGCGTCATCACGGTCGAGGAATCCAAGACCATGGTCACGGAGCTGCAAACCGTCGAAGGAATGCAGTTCGACCGCGGCTACCTTAGCCCCTACTTCATCAGCGATCCGGATCGCATGGAGTGCGTGCTCGAGGATCCCTACATCCTGATCCACGAAAAGAAAATCTCCAACATGAAGGACCTGCTGCCCTTGCTCGAGCAGATCGCGCGCGCCGGCAAGCCCTTGCTGGTGATCGCGGAGGAAGTGGAAGGCGAAGCGCTGGCAACTCTGGTGGTCAATAAACTGCGCGGCACGCTGAACGCCTGCGCAGTGAAGGCTCCCGGCTTCGGCGACCGCCGCAAAGCCATGCTCGAGGACATTGGCATCCTGACCGGCGGCCAGGCCATCTTCGAAGAGACCGGCATCAAGCTCGAAGGCGTGCAGCTCAAGGATTTGGGCCGCGCCAAGCGCATCACCGTCGACAAGGACAACACCACCATCATCGACGGCGCCGGCAAGCAGAAGGACATCGAGGGGCGAATTAAGCAGCTCCGTGCGCAGATCGACGAAACCACCTCCGATTATGATCGCGAGAAGTTGCAGGAGCGGCTGGCGAAGCTTGCCGGCGGCGTCGCGGTAATCAAAGTGGGCGCGGCGACCGAGACCGAAATGAAAGAGAAGAAGGCTCGCGTGGAGGATGCTCTGCACGCCACTCGCGCCGCGGTTGAGGAAGGCATCGTCCCTGGCGGCGGCGTGGCTCTGCTGCGCGCGGCCGGTGCTCTGGAGAAGGTGAAGTCGGAGGGCGACGAGAAGATCGGCGTCGATATCGTCCGGCGCGCCTGCGAGGAGCCCATTCGCCAGATCGTCGGCAACGGCGGCTGGGAAGGCGCCATCATCATCGAGAAGGTCCGCGCACGCAAGGACTCCAACTACGGCTACAACGCCGCGACGGCGGAGTACGAGGACCTGGTGAAGGCCGGCGTCATCGATCCGACCAAAGTCACCCGCTCGGCCTTGCAGAACGCGGCTTCGATCAGCGCTTTGATGCTGACCACCGAAGCCATGATCTGCGAGATCCCCGAGAAGAAGTCGGCTCCGATGCCCGGTGGCGAGCACGGCGGCCCCGGCGGCATGGACTACTAGGCCCCTGCGGGGCGGCCATGGCGCCTTAGGCGCAGTGGCGTTCGCAAGGACCGTATAAACTGAAGGCCGCCCGTCTCACGAGAGTGAGGCGTGCGGCTTTTTTGATTGATTCCTAATTGGGGCGTCGATGGTGGAGTTGATCTTCCAGCTCGCGAAGGGTACCGGCGGTCCAGTCTCCTACCAGCTCGAAATCACCATCCACGCCAAGTGAGGCGACGCGGTAACGGCTGCCAGCGAAGAAGATCCGGACATCGTCCTTGCGCGAGAGTAGTCTGAGCCGCTCGCCAAAACTGACATCAAGCAACTTTCCTCCGAGACTCTCGGGCCGGCCCAGTGACTGACCCGCGATCGGGATGTCGGCGCGGATAGTAGCCACCGAGGATCTTTCTTCGATGATGCTAATCTCGTGAGTCATGCTATATTATACTGCTTAAATTGGCGAATTCCAGCGGATTGGAGCGCTCGGAAACTACATATGTCACGGCGCGAGGAGGCAGTTCGATGGCTGAACCAGGGTTTCTCGCCAGCGCAAATTGCGGCTCAAATGGGGATCACCGTTGGCACGGTGGTGCAGTACCTCTGCACTGAAGTGGGACACGGACGGCTCCTCCGGTCAGAGATCCTGTTCTCGGTGCCCACGGATGTTCGCATCATCGTCGAGACTACGATATCTGATCTTGTCGACCCGAGCCAAGAGAACGTTCTCCGATGGATCAAACAGCATGATCGCGGCGTGGATCTTGGTGACGTGAGGGCGTACCTGTCGCTCCGGAATCCACGGGTCCCCCTCGGCGACATGTATCAGCTGATCAGCGAGTTGGAGGAACATTTCCACAGCTACATCAAGGACGTCTTTATCCGAAAATACGGCGACGAGGAGTGGTGGCGGCGCGGGGTCCCGGAAGGCATTCGTAAAGAGTGTGCGGGAGCCCGAGAAGTCGATACTGAACCGGCGGAGGAACCCTTCAATTACACGACCTTCATTCAGCTAAAGGAAATATTCGATAAGCGTTGGGAAGTTTTTATCGGAGGATCTGAGCCCTCCTGCCCGCGGGGATAAGAAGAGGGTCTTGTCTGGTTTGGATCAATTGAATCGCATTCGGAATCGCGTCATGCACCCTGTAAGGCGCGGTCCGCCAACCGAGAACGACTTCGCGTTCCTTGGCGAGTTCTGGAGCTTCGTTGCGCCAGCGATAGCAAAAGACGCTAAGGCAGCACAACCTTAGGTACACGCACGCTTGCTATCCTGGGTACGGAAGATCGAGGAATGACCATCAGAGTTGTCTATCACGGCGGATCATTCGTGCCCGAGGGCGAGTGCGACGTTGAGGAAGGTGCTGAAGCTCTAGTCATCGTCGGGCCCTCCGACGCCGATCTGACGCCAGCCATTGACCCTGACGAGCGCCGGCGTGTGCTTTCCCAACTGGTCGCGGACCTGAGGAACAATCCATTGCCTCCGGATAGCCCACGGCTAACCCGCGATCAGATGCATGAACGCGATTGATACAAACATCTTGGTATACGCCATGCGTGACCCGAGGGACCAGGTCAAGCAGGATAGCGCGTCTCACTTGGTCGAGTCTTTGGCCGACGCAGTGTTGTTGTGGCAGGTTGCCTGTGAATACGTCTCCGTCAGCCGGAAACTACAGGCCAAGGGTTATGGTCAAAGTGACCCGTGGAACGACATCACGCGATTTGCGAAGGCGTGGCCCCTTCAGATCCCTTCGAGTAGAGTTCTCAGCAGGGCCAAGTCCCTCTACGGAGCCTATTCCCTCGCGCTCCACTCGCTGCCTGCGTGGAGGCGAATGTAAGGAACCTGTACACAGAGGATTTGCAGCATGGGGCTACAATCGACGGCGTGCGCATCGTGAATCCTTTTGCGTGAAGCCCTACACTCCTCTTACCGCGGCGCTCACCGGGCGCGAGCCTACTGGAATCACCGTCAGCAAAGCCCACTTGAACCGGTTGCCCGCGAGCGTCGAAGCCCGGAGCACCGCGACGTCTCCGGACTTGCGATTCAATACCAGTGCGTACCGATTGTCCGGCGTGATCACGATGGCTCCCGGATCCGTTCCCACCTGCACCACCGCTATCACCTTGCGCGAAAAGATATCCAGAATGCTGACGTCGCCCGATTGCGGGCTGGCCACGAACAGTAGGGAATCGGACACGGCCATCGCGCCGGGAGCATGCCCAGCCAGGACAGTTTCGGTGATCTGGGTCTGTTTTGTATTCACGATCACCACCCCGTCCATGCCCTCGCCGGTCACGAACATTTCTCCGCCATCCTGCTTCATGCAGAATTGTTCCGGGCGGAGAGGTACGGGCAAATAGGTCACCAACCGCCCGCTGGCTGTGTCGATCAGAGACAGCAGACTGGCGTCAAGATTGGCCACGATCAGCAGTTTTCCGTCGTAGCGAAACTGCGCCGCGCCGAAATCGCCTTCGAGCAGGGGCCCGCGCAAACGCCGCGACGCCACGTCGGCCAGCCAAACACCCCGCGCCGAGGTGATGGCCGCCAGCTTGCCGTCTTCGGAGACTGCCAGCTCGGAGGGCTCCCCGGGCAAGAGCAGGCTCCAGCTCGGGCGAAACCCGTCCAGATCCACGGCGATCAACGCGTGCGGCTGCCGCCCCAGTATGTACAGCGATTTCTCATCCGGCGCCAGCGCCATTGACACTGCGGTGGATGCGACCGTGATCTTCCGCGACACGCTCAGCTTGTTGAATTGGACCTCATAGACCGTGCCGGTTGCCGGCGTCAGTGCATAAACCGCAGGCCGAGTTGCAGCCGCCAGAACCTGCCCCGGGGAATCGTCGAGAGCGATGTGGCTTGCGACGGCCATCACTTCCAGGTCCACGGCCGCCAGCGCTTGGCCCTCCTGGGTGGCGATGAAGGCGTAGCCTCTATAACCTCCGCTCTGGCGGCGCGAGCACGCGGCGGCGGCAAGCGCGGGAAGCGCAAAAAGGGCTCGGCGGGTAATCAATGATTCCAGTGTAGCTCACTGATAATAAACCGGAAAATAAACCCGAAATAAAACAGAACGTTGCCCGGCCGTTTGGGCTATGGTACCTTCAGATGGGGCGCGGGGACCTTCTGTAAAAATGCCCGCAAGGCCCGCAGCGATGGCTGCGGCAGCCTGTGCAGGCCTGCTGGCCGCGTTGTCCTCATTCGGCGTCTTATGATGAATCTGCGGTCGCTGTTCAGCCTTTTTTCCTCCGATCTTGCAATTGACCTGGGCACCGCGAACACTCTTGTGTTCGCCAAGGGCAAGGGAATCATCGTCAACGAGCCCTCCATCGTGGCGATCAACAAGAACACGGGTGACGTGGAAGCCGTGGGCCGCGAAGCCAAGGAGATGGTTGGACGCACGCCCGGCAACATCGTGGCCATCCGGCCCATGAAGGACGGTGTCATCGCCGACTTCAAGGTGACCGAGCGCATGCTCAATTACTTCATCCAGAAAGCCCACGGCCGTAAGATGCTGGTGCATCCTCGCATCATCATCGGCGTCCCCAGCGAGATCACGCAAGTGGAGAAGCGCGCGGTCATCGATTCGGCCTATCACGCCAAAGCCAGTGAAGTTTATCTGGTCGAGCAAGCCATGGTGGCGGCGATCGGCGCCGGGCTGCCCATCACGGAGCCTTCCGGCAATATGGTGGTCGATATCGGCGGCGGCACCACCGACGTCGCTGTGATTTCGCTTTCGGGGATTGTGTATTCGCGCTCAGTACGCGTCGCCGGAAACGCCATGGACGACGCCATCACGCAGTACCTCAAGCGCAAGTACAATTTGCTTGTGGGGGAGCGTACGGCGGAAATGATCAAGATCCAGATCGGGTCCGCATTTCCATTGGAGAAGCCCCTGACATTGGAAATCAAGGGCCACAACGTGCTGGAGGGGCTGCCGCGCACCATCACCATCGACGACTCCGAGATCCGCGAAGCGCTGGCCGAAAGCGTGGCCACCATCATGAACGGAATTCGTGTGGCGCTGGAGCGCACTCCGCCGGAGCTTTCCGCCGATATCAGCGACCGCGGGATTGTCTTGACGGGGGGCGGGGCGCTTCTCAAAAGTCTGGACAAGCGCATCCGCCAGGAGACTGGCGTGCCGGTGTCCATCGCCGAGGATCCTCTGGCCTCGGTGGTGCTGGGAACGGGGAAGATGTTGACCGAGTTTAAGCTGCTGAGGCGTATCGCGATCGACTGAGCCGGCACTGCGGCCGGGATTTTGTATGGAGTTTCTGCTTAATCGCTACCGGAACCTGTCGGTGCTTCTGGTGGCGATTCTCGCGCAACTGGCGCTGCTAGCCTATCAGGTCAAAAGCAACCAGGAAGTGCGTCTGATTCGCGTTTGGGCGGTGGGCGCCGTGACACCCCTGGCGCGGGTGATCGAGGCCGGGCGTAGCGGCGCATCCCACCTCTTCCGAGATTACTTCGTGCTGCTGGGCGTGCGGGAAGACAACCAGCGGCTCAAGACCGAGCTCAACCGAGTCGAGATGGAGAACCAGTATTATCGGGCCGAGCTTGCCACCGCGGAGAACGCCCGCGCGCTCTCGATCTTCCAGGCGAGTTCGCAGTCCAAGACCGTGGCTGCCCACGTCGTTGCCAATACTACCGACACAGGCGCCAACCCGGTCATCGATCGGGGCTCCTCCTCCGGCGTTCAGAAAGGTTTGGCTGTGATCACGCCGGAGGGGATCGTGGGTAAGATCATCAGCGTTTTCCCCAACGCCTCTTACGTTTTGTTGATCACTGATCCCACCTTCGCCGCGGGCGTGGTCTCACAGAAACACCACGTGCACGGAACGTTGAAGGGACAGGGCCACAGCACCGTGACGGTCGAGTACGTGCAAAACGAGGAGAGCGTCGATCCAGGCGAGTGGTTCCTGGCCTCCGGTGACGATGGGATCTTTCCTCGCGGCACTCCCGTGGGTCAAGCCACCATCGTCCGCCCAGGCCGCAACTATAAAGAAATCTACGTCACGCCCAGCGGCCTGCAGAACGGCCTGGAAGACGTGCTCATTGTCATTGACGGCGTGCACGGAATCATTCCCGATGCCGCGCCGCAGGACCAGCCCGTGCATCTGCTGGCTCCTCCGGCAGCGGAGGATTCCGGCGCCGACGCGCCCGCTCAAAGCGGCGCACGTCAAACCGATCTGGATCGCGCCGCGCAACACAATCGCGCCATTGGCGAGAGCCAGGGCCACAAGTACGGGGACAAGAGCACTCCCGCGCCCAACTTTAACCTGGCACTCCCCAGCCTGGCATCCCCAAGCCAAGCTGGTCCGATCGCGCCGGAAGACGCTCCCCGCCCTGAGGGTCCGATACCTCATCCATGAACGATACGCCCGTTGGGTTTCACGATTCGCGCAAAAACCGCGTCTCCAAATTCAACTGGATCTCGATCCTGGCTATCCCACTGGCCGCGATCCTGTTCCAGGTTTACGTGCCGCAGTTCTTCACCTACCTTTCCTATCTCGAAGTTCCGCTTCTGGTCACCGTGTATTTCTCGCTGGCCCGGAGGTCGCCCGTTGCGGGCGTGTTTTTCGGCGCCGGCATCGGCCTGGCACAGGATTCTCTTTCGCATCACCCTTTGGGAATGTTCGGCATCGTGAAAACGCTCGTGGGTTATTTTGCCGGAAGCGTCAGCCAGCGGTTCGAAGTCGAGAACTCCTGGGTGCGGCTGGTTCTCGCATTCTTCTTTTTCTTCTTCCACCAGTTTTTCTATTGGGTGTTGACCCGGGCACTGCTGGGAGAGCTGGTCGGCTTCGATCCCTTGCAGACCATCGTGGTGGCTCTGCTGAACGCCGCTGTCGCCGTCCCGCTTTATCACGTCTTGGATAAACTGAGGGTTACGGAATAAGCGCATGTCTCCGCTACACCCCGATAACGGACGCCCGCAGGAGCCGACCAACCGGCTGCTCCGCGACGACACCCGCTTTGCCCTGGGCCGCATCGCCGTCTTTCAATACGTGACCGTCGCGGTGTTCCTGTTTCTGATCGCGGGATTCTGGATCTTGCAGGTCCGCGACCACGAGGTCAACAGCGAACTGGCCGAGCGCAATCGCATCAAGACCGTTCCCCTGGTTGCTCCGCGAGGGAAAATTCTGGACCGCGACGGACGCATCATCGTTGATAACCGCCCTTCCTTCCGCGTGCTGCTTTCCCGCGAGAATCTGAACAAGGACCATTTCGCCGCCATCGCCCAGGGGCTGCATCTGGATTTAGACGAACTGCAGAAGCTGGTGAAGCGATACGACGCCCGCCCCAAGTACGTCTGGGTTCCCATCAAGACGGAACTGACCCGCGGCGAAATGGCATTCGTCGAATCGCACCGCGACTCGCGAACCTTCCCGGAGCTGGAGATGATGGAAGACCCCAGCGCGCGTCTGTATCCGCAAAACGGCTTGGCGGCGCACGTTCTGGGCTATGTGGGGGAAGTGACAGATCCGGAGCTCGATACACCCGAATTCGCCAAGTACTCGCAAGGCGAGATCGTGGGCCAGAGCGGCCTGGAGCGTCAGTATAACGACATTCTAATGGGTGTCGACGGACAAAGGCGCGTGGTGGTCGATAACGTCGCCCGGGAACGCAAGGTGCTCGAAAACGTCGAAGCCACGCCCGGCCGCAATCTGCAGACCACGCTCGACGTGGATTTGCAGGCCATCGCGGAACTCTCCATGGAGGGGCGCAAGGGCGCGGTGGTCGCACTGGATCCCCGCAATGGCGAAGTGTTGGCGATGGTCAGCCGTCCGACTTTCGATCCCGGCATGTTCGAGGGCCACATCCGCCAGCAGGACTGGGACGCGGTCAAAAACAATCCCGACACGCCGCTGCTGAACAATGCCATTCAAGCGCAGTTCGCGCCCGGCTCCACCTTCAAGCCAATCGTGGCGTTGGCGGGCCTGGAAACCGGATTATTGGAGCCGAGCACGACTTACTTCTGCCCGGGCTACGCCACCTTCTACGGCGCCACACATAAATGCGACGCGGTCCACGGAACCATCAATCTGCATCAGGCGATCGTAAAGTCCTGCGACGTCTATTTCTACAACGTGGGCAACAAGATCGGCATCGACACCATCGCGGAATATGGGGAAATGGCGGGGTTCGGCAAAAAGACCGGCATCGATCTCCCTGGCGAGGCCGAGGGCATCATGCCGTCGCCGAAGTGGAAACTGCGGACGCAGCACGAGAAATGGTACGCGGGCGACACCGTATCCGTGGCTATCGGGCAAAGCTATGTGGTGGTGACGCCGATCCAACTGGCCGTGGCGATTGGAGGCTTGGCAATGGGCGGGGAGTGGCACAAACCCCATCTGGTGCGCGACGCCGCCGCATCGGATCAACCTCGCCGCGCCAACCTTCATGCGGAAAACATCGCCACCATTGTCTCCGGGATGAATGGAGTAGTGGCCGAAGAAGGAACCGGCGCATCGGCGCGTATCCCTGGAATCGACGTTTGCGGCAAAACCGGCAGCGCCCAGCGTATCTCCAATACTCTCGCCAAATCCAACAAGGCCCTGGCGAGTGAAATGAAGGATAACGCCTGGTTTGTGGCCTTCTCTCCCTGTGAACACCCCGAGATTGTGGTAGCCGCGCTATGGGAAGCCGGCGAACACGGAGCGCTCGCCGCGCCCATCGTGCGCGACGTCATCAAAGCGTATTTCGACAAGAAAGCACGCCAGAGCCAGCTTAAGCCCCAACAGGTCGCCTGGTTTCGAAGATAAGCTATGCCGGGCGTCCCGCGCTGTACACTAGATAAGCAGGATGGCGCGCTACCGCAGCTTCCGCGACTTCGATTGGCCGCTGCTGATCATCACGCTGATCATCTGCGCCGTCGGCGTGCTCCAGATCTACTCCGCAACTCACGATTACCAGACCTCGACGCACGACTTTCGAAGCGCCTGGTGGAGGCAGATCCTGTATATTTTGATTGCCTTGGGAGTAATGTGGATCGCCGCCTCCATCGACTACCACACGCTCATGGCGCAAACGCCAATCCTGTACGGCATCTCCATTGCGGCCCTGTTGATCACTTTCGTGCTCGGAAAGCGCGCGGGCGGGGCCCGGCGGTGGCTGTTTCATCTTCAGATCTCGGAATTCGTGAAATTGGTGATAATATTACTGGTAGCGCGGTACCTCTCGGAGCTGAAGAGCAACGAGATGAGCGCTCGCGATTTGTTCAAGTTAGGAGGGTTGGTCGGGATCCCGACGGCCTTGGTGGTGGCTCAGCCGGACTTCAGCACCGGTGCCACCTATGTGCCGATCCTGATCGTGGGGATCCTGTTGGCCGGAGTACAATGGCGTCACGTGGTTCTGATCCTGCTCGCGTGTGGATTGGCGGCGCCCTTCGTGCTCAAGGATTTTCAGAAGGAGCGGCTAACCACGTTTCGGGACCCTTCGCGCGATCCGCAGGGCCGCGGGTATCAGGTGATTCAGTCCAAGATCGCGGTGGGCGACGGAGGCATGTGGGGACGCGGCGCAACTCACGGCACGCAGACTCAGTTGCGCTTTCTTCCGGTGCCGCACACCGACTTCATTTTTGCGTCCTTCGCCGAGGAGTGGGGTTTCGTCTCCGTCGTGGTTGCGCTAGGCTTGTATTTTCTGCTGTTAATGCAAATCGTGCAGAACGCGCAAACGGCGCCCGATCGAGCCGGGATGTATATCTGCATGGGAGTGGCGACTTTGTTGTTGTTTCACGTTCTGGTGAACGTGGGGATGGTAGTGGGCAACGTGCCCGTGTCGGGAATTCCGCTGCCGCTCATGAGTGCGGGCGGTTCGAACATGATTTCGGTATTCATAATGCTGGGGCTGGTGAACAATGTCCGGCTTCGGCGCTTTGTCAGTTAAAGGTTTTTTTCGTTCAGTGCGTCAGGCGCCCGGATGCGCCGCGCAGGGAGAAATTTTAAGCCCGTGAAGGACCGCGCGGGAGTGGCGCGGGAACGTGGGGCGAGTTCGGTTTAAACAAGTTTTTGGATCTGGCCGGCGGAGTTGATGCGAGGGGCGTTCCCTCCACTTTGGCCCTCCGCAGGCCGGCTCTATGGCGTTCGCCGGTGCAGTGAAAAGCCGGCTGGAGTGTAGGCGAGTTCCAACGTGAGAACTCCACTTCAGGCCGGGTCTCCGGCGGCCCTTCCTCCGAACCCCCTGTCCTGGTTCCCATCCTGCCTCGCGTTTCCACCCCGGGCCTAGCCCGTGCGGCTGATCGCACGGCGAGGGAGGCAACATGAGCAAGGAAATGGTGATCTCGGCCAACCGGCACGAGACCAGAGTGGCGCTGCTGGAAGACGACCAGTTAGTGGAGGTGCACTTCCAGCGTGCGCATGAGTATTCGCTCGCGGGGAGCATTCATAAAGGGCGCGTGACCCGGGTCCTCCCCGGCATGCAGTCCGCTTTCGTGGACCTTGGCCTGGAGCGCGACACGTTCCTCTATGTCTCGGATTTCCTGGAGGAAAACGACGACATCGATCAAGTGACCGGTGACGAGCGTCCGTCCAGGGATCGGGGACGGGAGCGGCGTCAAGCCCTGCCTCCGCGTCAAGCCCTTCCTCACCAGGCAATCCCACAACCGGCTCCTACGGTGATGGCGGCGGAGGACGCGGCCGCCGCGCCGATCAATGAAGCTGCGCCGCCAGGGTCTCTCGCCGAGCCGGGCCGCGCCGTCGCACCCGGCCGGGGCGATGCCAGAGGCGACCTCAGAAGCGATACCAGGAACGATATTCGCACGGACGGCCCGGGCGACGGTCGAAATGACGATCGCCGTGGCCGCCGCTCCCGCCGCCGCCGCAATCGCGGCCGTGGCATTCCGGAATCGAAATATGCCGGATCGTCTGAAACCTTGGGGGGGTCTGCGACCGCGCCAGTCACAGCTTTCCCCGAGCCCATCACCACCGCGCCGCAAGCGGCCGTTTCTGCAGACCCGCAAATCGCTCCTCTGGTTCTCCCCGGGGAGTCGCTTCGTAAGTACAGATCCGCACCTGAGCTGGAGCCGCCCTCTGCCGCCCCCCTCGATAGTGCCCTGATTCCAGGCGACGGCGAGAGCGATTTTGAGGTGGAAGGCGTCGACGAGTACAATCTGCCGGTTCACTATCCGCCCGAGAACGCGCTGCCCGACGCTCCCGTCCACCACCCTGCCACCGTCGAGCACCCCGTTTCCGCCGAATCTGAGATCGAGCCATCCGAAATGAAAGCCGCCGACATAATGCCTGGCGTGGAAGCGCCTCCCGGAGCCGCTTCGGGAGCCTCCGAGTTCGCCGGAGAGTTTCGCCGCGAACATCCGATGGACCAACGTCAGGCCGATGAACATCACGCCCAGGCTCATCAAGCCGAGTCCGAAACTGGTCCGGCGGTGGCTTCCCTGCTCGACGAGGATGAAGACCGCGATATTCAGGCCATGATTCTGGGCGAGGTCGAGGGCATGGTCGAGGAGCTCGACGCGGAAGAAGCCGGCGAAGACGCCGGGGACCCGTCCGGCTCTATTGTCGAGCCGGGTGCCGACGAAGCAGGGCAGCTTGACCAAGGCTTGGAGCTGGACCAGGGAGTCGCGCCAGCCGAGCCCGAAAGCGGCGCCGCCGAGGTGCGTGAGCGGGGCGGCCGCTATCCTCATCGCGTCTCCCGCCGCGGCCGCCGCCGTCCCCGCAGTGGACCCCAAGAAGGCCGTCCGCAAGAAGGCAGGCCCGAACTTCCCAGCGAGACCCCTGCCCCGACTCAGCCCCAGGAGCGTACCGTCGCTCGCCCGGCCGGCCGTGGTCCGTCCCAAGCTTCGACCCAGTCCTCCGGTCAGCCCTCTATCAGCGACCTGCTCAAGGAGGGCCAGGAGATCATCGTCCAGATCGCCAAGGAGCCGCTGGGACAAAAAGGCGCGCGCATTACTTCACATATCGCCTTACCGGGCCGTTACGTGGTCTACATGCCCACGCTCGAACATATGGGCGTGTCACGTAAGATCGCCAGCGACGAAGAGCGTCTGCGTTTGAAGCGCATCCTCCAAGGCCGCCGCCCCGGAACCGGAGGCGGGTTCATTACGCGCACCGCCGCCGAGGGCCGGTCTGAAGAAGAGATTGCCGCGGACATGGAGTTCCTGTACAAGCTGTGGCAGGACATCAAGAATAAGGCCGAGCGCAAGCCGGCTCCGCTGCTGCTGCATCACGATCTCGATATCGTGCAGCGCGTCCTGCGCGACCAATTGACCGACAGCTTCAAGTCCATCTGGATCGACAACGAAGAGATGTACGAAAACATCATGTCCTTCGTGCAGCGCTTTCAGCCGGGCTTGGTGGGCAAGGTCAAGCTGTATACTCGCGAAGCCCCCATCTTCGACGCGTTTGGAATCACGGCCGAGCTTGAAAAAGCCCTGCGGCCGAAGGTATGGCTGAAGTCGGGCGGCTATATCGTCATCAACCAGACGGAAGCTCTGGTGGCCATCGACGTCAACACCGGCAAGTACGTGGGCAAGTCCAACCGCCTGGAAGACACCATCGTCAAAACCAACACCGAGGCCATCAAGGAGATCGTGCGCCAGGTACGCCTGCGCGATCTGGGCGGCATCATCGTCATCGACTTCATCGACATGGACGAGCGTAAGAACCGCCAGAAGGTGATGCAGGTGCTTGAAGAAGCCATGCGCGTCGATCGTGCGCCGTACAAAATTCTCCAGTTCAACGATTTTGGCCTGGTGGCGATCACGCGCAAACGAGTCAAGCAGTCGCTGGAGCGGACGCTGTGCTCGCCCTGCCCGCACTGCGACGGCGGCGGCTATATCAAGAGCGTGACCACCGTGGTAAGCGAGATCCTCACCGAGGCGCGCAAGATGGCCTCCAGCGTCGAGGGCAAGGAAGTCGTGCTGCGCACCCACCCCGACGTAGCCAAGGTGCTCAAGTCCAACCAGAACAAATATCTGGAGGAGCTGGAGGAAGTCCTCCGCCGCCCGGTGCTGATCAAGAGCGATCCTCTACTGCACCACGAGAAATTCGACTTGGCGTAGCGCTTTACGGGCGCACCAAACGAAGTCGCGGTATATCGGCGAAGTCGGCGCGGTTCCGCGTCCAGAGCTCGGCCTCTCGGCGGATGGCGCAAGCAGCGATGGCAATATCGATTTCACGACTCCGGGCGCGCGGGACCGCACGATACAACTCGGCGCTGATCCGCGCGTCGGCGGCTTCAAACGGTAGAGCCGCTTCCGACGGAAGTAGAGATTCCTGCATCGCTAGTTCCACCGGCAAACGCGGTCCGCGAAGCCATTCATAAAGCACGATCGTGCAAATGCCAACTCTCTCACCGTGCTCCAAAAGAAGGGTCAGAGCGGCCAGTGATGGCCGATCTCTAGTAAGGCTATCGATCAGGGCAGAAGTATCCAACAGAATCACGATTATTCGACCCGGGTGCGGCGCCCACCACTTCGGCGAGCCGCTCGAATCTCTCTCAGTTCGCGATCTCTTTCCGCGGCGGTACCCACCGTTGGCGTACGCGCGTATGCCTTGAGAAGATTCACCATCCTAACGCGTTCGGCTTCGCTCAGACGATCGCTTTTGACGTAATATTCCTCGATCGCTTCGCGAACAACTTCACTCTTCGGCTTGGAGAGTCGCCTCGCTGTCTCATTCAGCCGGGCAATCGTCTCTTCGTCCAGCGTGAACGTCACCTTGACCATACTATGGCCATACTACCATACTCACCGCCCGGCGACGCTCAGTTTTCGCTCGGCTTCTCGATGCGATCGATGACCAGCATTTCGATTGAAACCAAATAAAAAGTACCTCGTCTCGACAAATGGCGGCTTTCGTCCGTCTTACTGATGAGTGATTCGAGGAATCTCAGCTATGCTGATCGTGCTGTCCTCTGGACTCTTCGGTCAAGCATTCGAGGTGGCCACAATCAAGCCGAGCGACCCAGAGGCTCGCGTGCCGATAGATCTGCGCGTTTTGCCCGGCGGAACACTCACAGTAACGGGTTACACGCTGAAGTTGCTCATCCACGACGCTTATGGGCTCAAATACAATCAGATGTCGGGAGGACCCGCCTGGACGGACACCGACCGATTTGATATCGCCGCCAAAGCCGAGGGCGATCCCGATCACGACCAGATGATGCGGATGCTCCAGACGCTGCTGGCGGACCGCTTTCAACCCAAGGTCCACCGCGAGGCGAAAGAAGGCGCCGTGTACGCGCTTGTCGCCGCAAAGGGCGGCCCGAAGCTTCAGCCAGCGAAAACCGGCGAGGAATCCTTCCTGCGCTTCTACCGAACCGGTGTGGTAACAGGCCAAAACACGACCATGTCGCTTTTGGCCGACCGGTTGAATGACTTTGATTTTGGGCGTCCAGTGTTGGACCGGACAGGCCTTAAAGGAAACTTTGATTTCAAGTTTGAATACGGTCCCGACGAAACCAAGCCCGATTCCGGTCCGTCGATCTTCACCGCGCTCCAGGAGCTCGGGCTAAAGCTGGAATCGCAACGCGGCCCCGTGGAAGTCCTGGTGATTGATCGCGCGACCAAGCCCGGCGGAAACTAATGCTCCGTTGACTTGAACGTTCCCTTGCTCTTGGCGATCTCAATCAGCGTGGGATAAAACTGCACGAACGTCGTATCGACTGCCCCGTTTTGCTCGTGGCAGGAGTAGCAATTCTGGGTCTTCGGAATCAGGTTCCCTTCTTGGGCCCCATTCGGGAACGCGTAAAACGCCCACCCACCCCGCGAGGCATCCTTGACATGAACTTCGGTGCCTGCGACGTCCGTCTGCACCCGACCGTCTTTGTTGATCGACACTTTTGTATCAGAGTGGCGCGATTCGAGAACCAGAACGGTCTTGTCCGGCCAGGTTCCAGTCTTCAGGAACAACTTGTACGCAGCCGGATTGACGAAGACGTTATCGAACAACGGGCTCGCGTTCGGCTGCGGGTTTTGCGCGTAGGTCATGCCCAGCCCCGACGCCAGGAACACCCATTCGCGGTAATCCGCCGGAAATACCAGCTTGCCTGCTTTGTTGTATTGCAGCAGGCCCCCCGATTGCGCCCAAAGCGCTACACACAATACTGGCACCATCAAAATGACTCTCTTCATCAACGGCTCCCAATAAAAAGTTTAAGATGGAGGTCAGACGGAGAAACAACTATCATGGCAGACTACGCACATCCCGAAGCGCTGGTGTCCACCGAATGGGTCGCCCAGCACGCGAAAGATCCCCACGTCCGGGTCGTCGAAGTGGACGTAGACACAACCGAGTATTCCAAGGGCCACGTTCCCGGCGCCATCGCCTGGAACTGGACCACGCAGCTTTCCGATACCGTCCGACGCGACATCCTTTCCAAGCATCAATTCGAAAAGCTGATGGGCGAGGCCGGCATCTCCAACTCCACCACCGTGGTCCTGTATGGCGACAACAACAACTGGTTCGCCGCATGGGCGCTGTGGCAGATGAAGATGTACGGGCATAAGGATGTACGGCTGATGAACGGGGGCCGCAAGAAATGGCTGGCCGAGGGTCGCGATGTCTCAACCGAGGTTCCCAGCGTCGCGCACGCCAGTTATTCAGCATCCGGCCCAGACAACGCCCTGCGCGCCTTCCTCGATCAGGTCCAAGCCGCGGTGCAGGGAGGCCACACCGGTTTGGTCGACGTGCGCAGCCCCGCCGAATTCACAGGCGAGATTCTGGCGCCTCCCGGACTTCCCGAAACCTGCCAGCGTGGAGGCCACATCCCCGGTGCTCGCAGCATCCCCTGGGGCAAGGCCTGCAATGAGGACGGCACCTTCAAGTCCCACGACGATCTGAAGGCTCTCTACGGCGGCGAGGGCATCGACGGATCGAAGCCGATCATCGCCTATTGCCGCATCGGGGAACGCTCCAGCCACACCTGGTTCGTGCTCAGCGAACTGCTCGGCTACGATCGCGTGCGCAACTACGACGGATCCTGGACCGAATGGGGCAATCTCGTCGGAGCTCCGGTGGAGCGCGGAGCGGCGCAAACCGCCAAGGCGTGATTTCATGAAGGTCGAAGAGCATCAGGAGCGCAAACTCGAAATCGAAGGCTGGCCCGTGCACCTGACCAGCTACCGCATCGGCGAGGTGTTCCACTGCACCGCGGACAATGTCTCGCCCGGCGCGGCTTTGGCTCGCACCACAGGCGCCTCGCGCGAGGAGGCCGAAGCCAAGGCCGTTGAGCGGGCTACCGAACGTCTGGGCCGCACCAAGCGGCATCCTGTGTAAGCGGATATTTTGGCGACCGCCTCGACTATCCACGAACCGTTGACCGGTCTCCGCCGGCTGGAGACCGTCGTGTTGCTGGGTCTGCTCACGGTCTTTGCACCGCTGAGCATCGACATGTATCTGCCGGCGCTGCCGGCGCTCCAGATTTATTTCAAGGCCACCGAAGGCGCGGTTCAGCTCACGCTGGCCTCGTTTTTCGTCGGCTTCTCGCTGGGACAGACCCTGTACGGCCCGCTCGCCGACCGCTTCGGCCGGAAGCCTCCGCTGTATGTCGGAATGTTCGTATTCACCCTGGCTTCAGGAGCCTGTGCGTTTGCCACTTCCGTCGAGCAGCTCACGGCATTCCGACTGTTGCAGTCGCTGGGCGCGTGCGCCGGCTCGGTGATTTCGCGCGCGATGGTGCGCGACCTTTTCCCGCCCGAGGAAACA
>Ga0070733_10000947_pt1 | contig 22315 bp, 13 predicted proteins | sample Coa_R1_9_FD_66450 | JGI IMG/M metagenome (GOLD analysis project Ga0070733, IMG submission 66450) | Surface soil microbial communities from Centralia Pennsylvania, which are recovering from an underground coalmine fire - Coalmine... | ecosystem: Environmental > Terrestrial > Soil > Unclassified ...
ACCCGGAACTCAAACTTGCGACCTGAGGCCATGTTGTAATACTTCCAATAATTGTCGCCAGAATGGAGCATCGCTCCATTTACAGCAATGATGAAGTTGCCGGAGGCAATCTTGATGAAATCGTGGTCGGCCGGCCCCCCCTTGTAAATGGTGGTCACTTTGTAGAAGCCCGAGGAATCCGGAACGATCTCAAATCCGGGATACCGCGTTTGCAATGCGTCGCGGTTCGGATCGCCGCCGCCGCTCATGCCGGTGTGCGATGCGTTCAGCTCACCAATCATTTGCAAGGTCACGTTTTGCAGCTCCTGACGGTCACCGACATCCGGCAGCAGAGCCTCGTAGACCTGTTTGTAGTGGTCCCAATCCACGCCGTTCATCTTTCCGTCGTAGAAGCGGTACTTCATGGTGCGCCAGGCCTCTTCAAAGATTTGCTTGCGCTCGGCCTTTTCGTCAACTTCGACGCGGACGGTGAAGTTTACGCGCCGGCGCGCGGTGGATGATTCACTTCCACCGGCAGCGGCTCCCGCAGTTGCGCCTCCTCCGCCTGCTGCGGCGCCTGCGCCACCCGTGGCTGCGGCAGCGCGAACGGACCAAATTCCATTTCGCTCCAGAAAATAAAGTGTGGCGCCGTCGCGCGAGAATTGAAGGCTTGAAATTCCCCCGGCACCTGCGCCTGCCGCTGCCGGTGGAGCATTTTCATCCTCCGCTGGCGGCGCGGATTGGGACAAGCGCCGCAATGCCGAGCCATCAGCCTGAATAACGTAAAGCGTGGGGGACGAGCGCCCTTCCACATCCACGGAGGCCACGAAGGCGTAGCTGCGGCTGTCGGGAGAGGGCACGACGGTCATGATGTTGTCCGTCAAATGGGTGACTTGAGTGATGCGCCGGTCCATGCCGTTGAAATCAATCTTGGTTTCGGGTGGAGCTGCGGGAGCGCCGGCTCCTCCACCCCTTCCACCGCGACCGGCGGCGACCATGGCGCGGGCCTGATCTTCGGTGTCAACGTCGCGCGACATGGTGTCTGCATCCTCTTGCGCAAGCGACAAGCTGTAAATGGCGGCAACATTGGTGCGGAGGGTTGCGGATCCGCCCTGCACATATCCGCCCAGAAAGATCAGTTTCTTGCCATCCGGCGTGAAGCGCGGATCATAGCTACTGAATTGAAGTTCATCGGGCATGCGGTGCTCTTCCCCGCCGGCTGCCGCGACGAAATAAACATGCTGACGCAGTTCGTGATCCGCCTTGGAGTATGCGATCCACATTCCATCCGGAGATACGGTCACGCCTGACATGCCGCTGGAATCATTGGTTGCCAGCGTGCGCATCTGACCCGATTCGGTGTTAACCAGATTGAGTTTGTGGTCTGAGGTGGTGTACAGGAAGGACTTGGAGTCAGGCATCCAGTTTATGGTGAGTTTTTCGGAGTCTGCGTCGGAGAGTTGCTTTGCTCCAGCGCCATCCGCGGTGGCGACCCAGACCTCGGGCCGGCCAGTTTGATCGCTCACATAGGCGATCCATTTGCCGTCGAGCGACCAGCGCGGATCTGTTTCGCGGAAGTAGGAGTTGGTCACGCGCGTGACATCGCCCCGGTCGGTGGCAACGGTAAAAACCTCACCGTGGGTGGAAATCACTGCGCGCAACGTGGAAGGAGAAAGGTCGTAGCTGTCTGTTTCTCCGTTGATGGTCAGGACGCGGAAGTTGTTGGATTTGTCGTCGGCGGAAATATCGACTTTCACTTCACTAGCGCGCCCACTGGCGACATCGAGTTTCCACAAACCGAAATTTTCCTCGAAAACAATTACCTTGCCATCGGAGGAAATCGAAGGGAAAAACAGCGAGCCGTCGGTGAAGTGCGTCACCTGCGTAGGCGTGCCGCCGTTGTCAGAAATTTTGTAAAGATTGTAGGTGGATTTCCAAACCTTGGGATCGCCGGCCTTGGCCATTACATTCCGGTCAGAGACAAAATAGATCGTTCCATCGGGTGCGTATTGCGGCCAGGAATTGTAGGGCTTCATCTGGTCGTCCACATCCGTGTCCAGGATGCGCTTGTAGGTCCTGGCCTTGACGTCCATCACCCAAAGGTCGGTCGCGCCGCTGCCGCGATAGTGCTTGCGCCACCAGATGGGCACGTGCCGGTTGAAAGCAAATTTCGATCCGTCGGCAGAGTAGCTGCCCCAGTAACCGGCATCGGTGGGCATGGTCTGTTCCAGCCCTCCGTCGATGGAAACCTGAAATAGATTCGCTTGCCCGGGGAATCCGCTGCCGCGCGGCGACGTGAAAATGACATACTTGGAATCGCGCGACCAGCCCACGACGGTGTCCGGTGATGAATTAAACGTAAGCTGCCTGGCTTCGCCGCCTTCCGAAGGGATTACAAAGACATCGTTATTGCCGTAGCGGTCGGAGGAAAAAGCGATCCACTTGCCGTCCGGTGAAAAACGCGGGAACTCATCATGTGAAGCATTCACGGTCAGCCGGCGCGGATTTGAGCCGTCCTCGTTCACCACCCAAATGCTGCCGAGGTAGCCAAAAACAATTTTGCCGTTGTGGTAGTCCGGCGTGCGCGGGATATGAATTGTTTTCGACCAGCCCGCGGATGCAGCAAACGAGAGAAGCAACGACAAAACCAGCGCGATGCGCTTGTTCACGTGAACCTCCTGAAATGTGGAAAAAGATGGCAACCATGTACCCGGGAATCACGGCAAAGCCGTCCCCTGTGTCCGGGTAAATTCCTTCTCCTGTAGAGACGCGCAGCCGCGCGCGCGGGTTTCAACTGGTGGATGCGGGCCCAGGGGCCGAATTCCAGCTTCAGCCTTTGGCGAGCGAGGCTATGTGTTTGGCGAGCTTTTCAATGTCCTCGGATTTGTGAACCAGATCAAGAGAGAGCACTTTTGTGGAATCGGTTTTCTCCACTTCCAGTTTCAAATCTTCGGCCATCTTGGCCAGCTGGGCGACGTTCTGACGCATATCCTTCTGAGCTTCGGTGAGAGACATTCGAGGTACTGCGAGTGGATTGGTCTTGCCATCATTGGGCTTGTTCGAGGGCGAGGGCGGCATGCCATCTCCGGTTTGAGATTGGCCCGACCCCATTCCAGGTCCGGTGCCATTGGCCCCTGGATTCCCATTGCCGGAGGTAATATCGCGGCTTCCCATCCCGCTCCCGATTCCCGGCCCGTGCATGGGGACTGGTTTATTGGAAGGCGGCGGGTTTTGACTGGGAACTCCGTCGGCCGTCACAAATCGTGCGGCGAGAAGGGCCAACGCACTCCCGGGAATAATTCTAAGAAAACTCCTGCGTGAATTCTCTGAAATCATACCCACCCCCAACCGGCCCGCCGTGTCCGTTAGTGCTTGGGTGGCGGCGTCTGGCCGGATGCTATAGACTTATCCCGCCTATAACGTCCTTATTGTATGACCAATCTCCTCTCCCGATGGACAGAATTTGGAGCGCCGGGGTTACGCATAGCCGGCACGCTGCTGCTGGCAATTCTTGTAATCCGGCTGCTGAAATCATTCACAAAGAGGCTGGTGCAAAAAGCCGGGGCGGAATCAACGGGGCGCGCCGAGCGAATGCGCGAGCAACAAACTCAAACGTTCGCGGGAATACTTTATAGCGGCGGGATGGGTCTGATTGTTCTGGTGGCAATTCTGATGACTCTGTCGGAATTGCATTTCGACATCAGGCCGGTTGCCGCCGCAGCGGGATTGGCCAGCCTGGCGCTGGGAATCGGCGCGCAGAGCCTGGTGCACGATGTCATCAACGGCTTCTTCATCGTATTTGAAGATCAATTCGTGGTGGGCGATACAGTGCGAATTGGGGAGGTCTTGGGGCGCGTGGAACACATTACGCTTCGGCGAACGGTTCTGCGGGATCCGCAAGGGGCGATCATTACGATGCCCAACGGGCAGATTCAACAGGTGGCCAATTTGAGCCGGGATTGGGCGCAGGTTTTCCTGGGCATCACGGTCGCGCCCGATGCTCCGTTGAATCCTCCTCTCGCCGCTCTGGATCGTGCCGCCGCGGCGTTTCGGGCTGATGCGGCTTGGTCCGCGGCGCTTGTGGATGGTCCTCGCGTGCTGGGAGTGGACTCTTTGGGGCCCAGCGGCGCAAAGCTTCTGGTGCAGGTCCGCACGGCGCCAAACCGTCAGGACGACGTGGCGCGCGAACTGCGGCGACGGATCAGCGCACAATTTGAAAAGGAAGGAATTCGCACCAGCGGCGTACAACAAGTCGAGGTGCGTTATTCGGAAAAATCAGAAAAGGAGAACTCAAATGGGCCAAGTGAGTCATGAACAAGCAGACCTGCTTTTGAAGCTTTATGATTTGCGCCGTGAGGCGAAATTGCGCGAGGCGCGTTCGTGGTACATGGCGGATTTCCAAGCCAACTCACCCGAGGAACTATTGCAGAAATATCCTCCGAACAGCAGCCAAAACGCACAAATGCGAATGGTAATCGGCTACTGGGAAATGGCCTGCGGCTTCGTGAATCGAGGGCTGATTGACGACGAAATGTTTTTTGAGAGCAACGGCGAATTCTGGTTTGTGTACGAAAAGATCCGGCCGATCCTGCCGGGACTGCGGGCAATGTTCGGCAATCCCATAGCGTTCAAACATCTGGAAGCGGCGGCCGGACGCCTGGAACAACACTGGAACCGGGTCGCGCCGGGAATGGCCGAATACCACCGGAAGCGGTTGGCGCAAATGCGCGAGCAGGCCGCTAAGGCAGCTCATTAAGACTCATGACGAGGGTTACGGCGTAACCGGCTGCGCGACTTGGAGTTGGGTGTTGACGCCCTGCTGGGCCATTTCGACCCGGTTGCGTCCATTCCCCTTGGCCTGATAGAGGGCCTTGTCCGCCGCGCGAACGAGAGCATCAGCGGTCATTCCGGACGCACCGGTGCTTGTGGCGGCGCCCAAGCTGATGGTGACGGAGAGTGTGCCTTCCGACGTGACGAATTGGCTCCCGCGAAACGCTTGCAGAAGATGCTCGGCGCAGGCCAGCAGGTTGGGTGTGTCGCACCCTGGGAGCACGACCAAAAACTCCTCGCCGCCATATCGTCCGACGGAGTCATAAGGACGAACTCCAGCCGCCAGGCGGGCCGCCGCCTCGCATAACACGGAATCCCCCGCCCCATGGCCGAGCGTATCGTTGACGGCCTTGAAGTGATCGAGATCGCCCAACAGGACACCACATGATCCACCGTCGCGTTGGGAACGTGCCAGCTCCCGCCGCAAAGTATCCACGATGGACGCGCGGTTCGACAATCGAGTAAGCTCATCGTGAGTGGCCCGGAATTGTGCAACCTCATGAGCGGCCACCAGTTTGTCCTCAAGCTCCAGGATGCGCACACCCACGCGGAGCCTGGCATTCAATTCTTGCGGGTAGAACGGTTTGGTCAGGTAGTCGTCGGCACCCGCTTGGAGCCCGCTGACGACATCCTGTTTTTCCTCACGGGAGGTCACCAGGAGAAGGTATGCGTAGGGGCGCCCTACGCGCTTGCGCATTTTGTTGCAAACCTCCGGACCAGACATTCCAGGCATCATCCAATCAAGCACGGCCAACCGTGGCGCATCATCGCCCTGAAGCAATTCCCAGGCGTGTTTGCCGTCGCATGCAACCACAACCTCGTGCCCCCATTGAGGCAGAAGCCGCTCGAGGAGCAAGCGGGCAATGGCATTGTCATCGGCGACAAGAATTTTCAATGGGTCACCTCCTGGCAAACGGCCACGAGTTCCGGCCTCAACTTCTCCCATTCCCCGATGAGGTCGGCGAAGTCCAGTTTGGCCCCGTCCATTTCGCCGCGGCCACCGCGCACTTCGAGTTTCCTGGCCATGGTGGCCAGCGCCTTCGCACCCAAACTGGCGGCGCTGCCTTTCAGAGAATGGGCGGCATTTTCAAGGCGTGCGGCAGCGCCGGCCTCCAAGGCCGCGCGGATTTCCTGGAGTTGGTTTGGCGTATCATCCAAAAACAGCCGAACAAGATCGGCAATGAGTTCATCATTTCCCTGGAGGCGTTCCCGAAGCTCCATCTTGTCAAAGGAAGGTTCTTGATTACGTGAAAGTGGTGCAACCCGGTTAATTTCTTTCATAAGTTCCTTTAATGATATGGGTTTTGAAACATAACCATCCATTCCGGATTCCAGGCAGCGCTCACGGTCGCCAACCATGGCGTGCGCGGTCATGGCGATGATGGGGATATGATGATTGGTTCCCGCCTCGCGCAACCGAATTTCAGCAGTCGCCTCAAGACCATCCATCTCCGGCATTTGCACATCCATCAGCACGGCGTCAAAACCCTTGAAGACGTCTTTCGCCAAGCGCTCCACGGCCTCGCGGCCATTGTTCGCGACGACTACCGTGTGTCCCTGCTTCTCCAACAAGCGGACGGCCAGCTGCTGATTTACTTTGTTGTCTTCAGCTAACAAGAATCGCCTGGACGGTTGCCCGCGGAGTGGAACGACGCCGGATTGATCGACAATGGCCAACTTTGCCGTTGGGGGAGTGTGAGCCAAGGAGTTCAAAATCGCATCCAGCAAATCGGATTGGTTCATGGGCTTCACCAAAGTGGCGGCGACGCCGAGCTCCCGGCATCGTTTCATGTCGCCTGGCGCCAAATTTGACGTCAGCATCATGATGGTCGAGCCCGCCAGGCCGGGCCGCGTGCGAATCTCCTTGGCCACAGCGAAGCCATCCATGCCGGGCATCTGCGCGTCCAGCAGAACCAGAGGGTAAGGATGATGATTTTCAAGTGCTGCCTCCAGCATGGACAGCGCAACCGACCCGCCATCCGCAGTTTCCGGAGTCATCCGCCAATTGGTGAGCATGTGAGAGAGAATCCTGCGGTTGGTGTCGTTGTCATCCACCACCAAAACGTGGATGCCCTTCACGTTTTCCAGGTCGAGAGGCGCGTTCCCTTCCACGGCCTTTCCAAGGCCAAAGCATGCAGTGAAGTAGAATGTGCTTCCCTTCCCAAGTTCGCTGCGCACCCAAAAGCGGCCGCCCATCAATTCAACCAGCCGCATGGAAATGCTTAGCCCCAGGCCCGTTCCGCCATAACGGCGAGTGGTGGAGCCATCGGCCTGGATGAAAGGCTCGAAAATAGTTTTCAGTTTTTCAGAAGGAATTCCGATTCCGGTGTCCCACACGGCAAATTGGAGCTTGGCTACATCAGGCTGGGATTCTTCAACCGTGACATCCACGCCTACTTCGCCGTGCTCGGTAAACTTAATGGCATTGCCGACCAGGTTGACAAGGACCTGACGCAGACGCGTTGAATCACCCATCACATGCTCGGGAACTTCAGGGGCAATGTCCACCAAGAGCTCGATTCCCTGTTTGTGGGCGCGATTGGCCAAGGTCTTGATGGTGTCGCGCATGGCAAGGCGAAGCGCAAATGGCGCGGATTCCAGATCGAGCTTGCCGGCTTCGATTTTTGAAAAGTCCAGGATGTCATTAATGACGCGGAGCAGACTATCTGCCGAGGATTTCACCATTTGCAGATATTCGCGCTGCTCGGGATCGAGCTTGGTGTCGAGGGCCAGTTCCGCCATGCCGAGTATGCCGTTCATGGGCGTGCGGATTTCGTGACTCATGTTGGCCAGGAATTCGCTCTTAGCGCGGTTGGCGGCTTCGGCCATCTCCTTGGCGCGAAGCAGTTCCGCTTCGATGCGCTTGCGCATGACGAATTGGCCGATTTGACTGCCAAGGGACTTGAAGACCGCCAGCAGAGCGGCATCTGGCTTGATCGGATCGCGCTTAAACAGTTGGATCACGCCATTCACCTGGTCCTCAGAGGCAATCGGAAAGGCTAGCGTGGAATGCAAACCCGCCCCCAGAGCGCGGGCCTCCTCGAGGAGATTGTCATTTTGGCGCAAGTCCCGAATCCAATTGGTGGTACCTGAATTCCAAACCTTGCCGAGGAGACCCGCGCCTGACAGGATCGAGAAGGCGCCGGCCTCACGCACAAACTCCGCATACAGCGGGTCTGAAACGTGAAACGATTGAGTCAAATGCAGCTGGGGCGTGGACTCCTCCACTTCCCAGAACAGGCCTACCTCCCAGCCGAGGCCCTGGCAAAAATGCTTCAGAATCCGTAGGGCCGCTTCCCCTTGGGAAGGTGAATCGGCGAGAATCTGAGACACCCCGTTATGGATTAGCTGCCTCTCTTCGGATGCTTTCCGGTCTGAAATGTTGCGGGCGGTGGTGGTGAAAGAAGTGGTTGCGTTAATGTGAATCGCGGTTACCGATATATCCGCGGGGATTTCAGTGCCATCGGAATGCAACATCATAATTTCGGCGTGCTTCCCAACAAAATCCGATTTCCCGGTCGAACGATAATTCTCCATGTCGCTCTGGACCGCAGACCGGATTCGCTCGGGAATGATCAATTCGATGAAGGATTTGCCAAGTACTTGCTCGCGGCGGAACCCGATCATTTTTTCCATTGCCGGATTGAATCCGGTGAAAAGGCCCTGGGCATCAACGGTCATGATTCCGTCTAGCGAAGCCTCTTGATATGCGATTCTGCGTGCTTCGCTGACTTGAAGTGCCTCTTGCGCCTTGAGGCGTTCAGTGACATCCGCATAGATGCAGAATGATCCTTCCACCAGTCCATTGATGAGAAGTGGAACGACGAAAATTTCGACGTCTTTGATGGCCCCGTCCTTGCAACGCCTTCTTGCGGTTTCATGAATTGATTCCCCGTTGAGCCCCCTGGTGGTGAGGGATCTTGCCTCCTCCATCGCTTGCTCGTCGCAGATTAGGCAGTCGAGATCGCGGCCTAAAATCTCGGCCTCCAAATAGCCGAAGAGACGCTCGAAGGCAGGGTTGCACATGGTGATTTCATGGACGGAATTGTTGACCACGATGCCGAGGGGTGTGGTGTCCACCAGGGCGTTCAAATAGGCCGTGCGCTCGGCCAGTCGCGATTCCGCCTGCCGTCGCTCGACGACTTCTTTTTGCAGTTCGGCGGTCCGTTGTTGAACGCGGTGATCGAGATCGTCATGGGCCTTTTGGAGCGCGGCATCACGGATCTCGATTTGCGCCAACATCTGGTTGAAACCGTCCACCAAATGTCCGATCTCGTCGTCAGATTCCTTGGCCGCCCGAAGCGCATAGTTTCTATCCGCACCGATTACTTTGGCAGTCCAGGCCAGATTCCGGATAGGCTGTGTAATCCCCTCCTGAAAACGGGAGGAAATCAAAGAGGCGGAAACCAAGGCGGCGATGAGGACGATGAGCAGTATAGCGGCGTATTCTTCCAGGCGCGAGTAAAGCTCCTTGATGTCGGACTCCAAATAGAGAGTGCCTATGATTTCGCCGTTGTAATGGATGGTGTGAAAGAGGCGAATTCGCCCCTGGGCGTAACGGTACCCTTCGGCCTCCATCACCGGCGGAAAAAATGCGGGGGCCCCGTTTCGTGAGTAAACGGCAAGAACTTTGCCATCGGTGCCGTAGACGCAGGCCCCGGTGATATTCTGCTTACCAGATAAACCGTGGAGGATTTCCGCGGCCGAAGCAGAGTCGTGAAAAACAACCGCGGCGCTGCTGTTGGCTCCGATGACATCGCTCAGGGTTCTGAGTTCCTGAACTCGCGAACCATAAAATGAATATACTTCGACGCCCAGCATGACCAGTCCCGCCAAGACCAGCGCCACGCTGGTGGTCAGCACGGTGACCGTGCGAATCTTTTCGGTGATGGACATTTGGCGAATCGATTTCATATCAATCACCGACCGGCTGTGGAAGGTTTACAACTATACGCGCCAGTGCAAGCAGTTTGCTGCTCAAGCGTAATTGTGAGCGCGTGGAGGCCCCGACATTTACGTCAAATCTCATGCGGTTATCGTCCACAAACAAACGGATCATTCCTCCGCGTGCGAGAAAATTTTCGGACTCGCCGATGGTCAGGGTCCGGGCGTCCTTGGGCACTCCCAATGCGCCCAAACCCGTATCTCCCTTGAATTTCCTGAAAAACAGAATCTGGTATTGGTGCGTGTTCGGCACCGAGTCCAATTCAAGGACAACGATTTTGCGGCCGTTGATCATTTTTCCTGCGGACAGGAGGGCGAAGGCTGTCCGAGCATCGTCCGCCCCCAAAAAGCCGACGGTAAGGGGAGAATCCCCATCCGCGAACACGTCTGCAGGCCACTCAGTGAACTTAGCGAAATTAAAAACAAACGCGGCTCTGATCTCGGCCTCGGTAGGGGCCTGGTCGCCATCGGATGCAACCGCGGGAAGGATTGTCAGGAGCATGAGCGCCATGAGAAGCGTCCAGAGGCGCCAAGAAAGAGCCGGGGAGAGACGCCGAAGGGTCCCTGGCGCTGAAATTCGATTGTGCGAGCAGCAAATCATTTCGTCGGATTCAAATTAAATTTCCAAGTAAATTTTCCGTAAAAGCTTCGACGGACGGCGGCCGCCTGCACCAAATCATTGGGATTGTCGAATTCAAAGTGCTGGGGAGTCAGCAGATTCTGGCCGACGACGCTGAACTCGGTGTGCTCTCCCCAATTCCATCCCAGTCGGGCATCGACGCGGAAATACCCCGGGACAAAAACCAGCGTAGAAACTTGCGCGACGCGATAAAGCGAAGTATCAAGCTCGAAGTGACGAGGCAAATTCCAAGCCGAACGTATGTTGAACTGTTGTCCTGGGCTTTGATTGATGGGGGCCCTTGGATTGGGGGGCGGTCCGATCGAGCTGTCGCGAAACTCGCCATCCAGCAAGGTGTAAGCGGCGGTGAGCTTCCAAGACAAGATGGGCTTCCAGGTGAAAGACATCTCAAACCCATGGGTTTCTCCGCTGACCTTGTTATTAAACGTCGAGGGCAATAACAGAAAAGGAGCGCCCGAACCGGTTTCCAAAATTGGGGTGCCCAGGTCTTGACCACGCAAATGGGTGTAGTGATTGAGGAAGGAAGTGAAATCCACCGAAATCGTCTTGGTGATAGCAGTGCGATAGCCCGCCTGAAATGCGATGTCCGCGATGGCCGTCATGTTGGGATTCCCCAGCGCTTCCGTAACGACCGGCAGCCCGGAGCCGCTTGAAATTGCGCCTATACGGGCTTGCACACTGGTGTCCGCGGGCGTAAGTCCACGATAAGCACGGGAAGCCGCCAGCCAAATCGCGTTCTGTTTATTCGGGTTCCAGAGCAATCGGACATCCGGCTGAAATTCAAATCCTGTGGAGTAATCCTGCTGAACACGCGCGCCCAAGGTCAAACGCAAACGAGTGGGCACAATTTCGATCTCATCCTGAATGAATCCACTCCCTAGATTTTCAAACGTGTCGGCAGGAGAAAATGATGCGGCAACGGTTCCCTCTGTTCGGATCCTAATCAATCTATAATCCAGGCCCCACACGATGTCATTGCGGGTTCCCAGTGCAAACTCGTGCTGGAACTGGACATCAGCCGTGGATACGTCCAAGCCTATGATTGAAGACCTTGTATTGGTGTCGTCGATATATGCCGACAGACTGAATTGAGAGGTTGGAGTGAGCGTGCGGTGCCATTCTGCGAGCAAGTTTCCACCAGCCTCATTGCGAATCCCAGGGACCAAACCTGAAACTAATGGGTTAAGGGATGTGGTGTAGCTGGTTGTTCCCTGTGCTGCACTTTGATAAATGTCTCCCTGCATGGTCAGGGAGTCTCGCGTGTTCAGATTCAAATCCACGCGAGCCCCAGCGTGCTCCAAATCCCAACCATCTTGGGGTCCCTCACCTGGGGCGCCCGGATAACTTGATTTCGCGAATCCCTTGGTGAAGAAACGGTAGAACCCCAAGCTTCCGATTTTTCCTCCATACTGGGCGGCGCCATAGCCACCTTCCACATTTCCAACTCCCGCCGTCAGCAACCCGCCTTGAGTCTGCTCCGCTTTCTTGGTGATAATGTTGATCACGCCATTCACAGCGTTGGTTCCCCAAAGTGCCGCTCCCGGGCCGCGAATCACTTCGATCCGGTCAATGTCCGCAAGCAACATGTCCAACGCTTCCCAGAACACACCTGAATACAAGGGCGAATAGGCGGTGCGGCCATCCACCAGGACAAGCATCTGGTTAGAAAATTCATCATTAAATCCGCGAGAACTTACGGCCCAAGTGCTTCCGTTAATTTGGGCGACGTCCAGGCCCGGGGCCAAGCGGAGCACATCGGGGAGAGTGGTCGCTCCGGAGCGGCGAATATCCTCTGAGGTGATTACAAAAATGGCCGCGGCAGTTCGCTGGACCGGCTCGCCTTTCTTCGCGCCGGAGGTAACCTGCAAACTCATCAAATCCTCGATACTCATTTGTCCCAAGTCTTTGGCGGTGGTGGCAGGAGGGTGAGAAGTATCTTGAACTGGGGCTTGAGGGCGCGCGCCTCCCGCGAGTGCGGCGGTCAGAAGGACCGGGCCAAAGAAGCGTATCCACTTCAGCAGAGATGTTCTAACTGGATCCATGGGGATCTCCCCCTCCGGTCAAAGTGGGGGGTGGCACTCTTGCATGAGGCCCGAAACGGGCAGGACTTCGAGCGTTGAAATCCACCGTGCAAACGACAAGCTCCTGCACCCACTCTCTATTTTTCAGATTGCGAACGCCGGCATGTTCGTCCGGATACTCATTAACAGTTGAGCGTCAGTCGATCAGAGAGGGATTGGGCACGCTGCTGCCCATTGCGCCTGGAAGAGTGACAATTTACCCACTGAAATCAACACTATATCCGTTCGTTAGGGAAGCGCTGGAGGCCTGGGGCGCAATTCAGTTTCAAGATTGCGACGCTGTATCATACGGGAACAAACTTGAATTGTGCTTCTTGCTGGGGAAACTCTAAGGATCACTCCGGACCCGCTCTTGGAGCTGAAATCCAAGATGGATGGATCACTTCGATAACAGCGGTGTCATCCACCACGGGGTCTTGTGCTCTATGGTAGGGCGCCAATGCAACTTCGCGCCGAGTTAGGAGGCGGAAAGATTTTCCCGTGCTCGCCGGCGGTATGCAATTTTCATTTCTTACTTCAGCAATGGAAATGCAACCGCTTTAGTGCGACGCGCCCGCGTACTTTACCGAGCAACCGTAGGGCCGAGAGACTGCGGTTGTCACTGGCCTGCCAGCCATGGCATCGGCGAGCGCGGCTTGAACGTAATTCTTGGAGTTCGGGATATCGCCGGCATCGGAAGTTGGATGATCGTCTATCGCGCCGTCATAGATGACGACGCCCTGCGGATTGATGATGATCATGTGCGGAGTGGTCTTGGCGTCGTACAAGTGGCCAAGGTCCCCAGACGGGTCGAGAAGCGCAGCAGTGGGCGCGGCGCCCATTTTCGCCAGGTACGCGTTCTCCTGAACCGCAGTGACGTAACCCTGCGTCCCCGGCGCGGAGGAAATCACCGTGAACCACTCCACTCCCTTGGCAGTCCACTCCTTCTGCAACCGTTGCATGTTGCCGCTTTCGTAGTGCTTGCGGGTGTACGGGCAACCGTTGTTGTGCCACTCCAGGACCACGAACTTGCCCCGCAAGTCCGTCAGATGGTAAGTCTTGCCATTGCTGGCCGCAGCCGAGAAATCTGGCGCGGGCTCGCCGATCTTCGGCGCCGAAATCAGAAGGGGCGCAACCAACAAAATCAGAGCACCGGCTATCAATGCAAATGCGGACCGCCTCATGACCTCACCTCCAATTGAAATTGAGAAACACTCTTTCTTGGCGATTTCGCCAAATTCTTCACATCGTTTTCCACTATTTTAGGGCTTGCGGGTGGCTGCGGCGACGGGAGCATCCACCAAGTAAGCTTCGCCGTGCCCCAACTCGAGCACACCCTTCAGGCGAGATATATGATTCACCAATTGATCGGATTTGTGAAGTGAGAGCCTGGCACCCAAGGTTGTGGCCTCAAACCCCTGCGGGGCGGCATTATCAATCTGTGATTCCACGAGCGGATAAAAATAAGCCTGCGCGATGGCGTGGCCTGCAGCGACATCCACCACAAATGAATCCCTTGTTTCTCGGGCACTGAATTTCCAACTCGCGGGAGCCGACTGCGGCAACTTCGCGCGGGCCGCGGTGAACATTGACTCCACAGAGCTGTCCAGAGCCGGCGGCCGCGCTCTCACAGGCAGCTCCAAGGAAAGTTGGGCCTTGCCGGGGACGCACATCTGGTCGCTACATATGAGAAATCTGACCATGGCGCCAAGCTTGGCCTGACTTGTGGGGGCGATACTGGCTGCGGCGTTCACAGGAATCAGCAGCACCACATCACCATCATAAACGTAGTTTACGATCGTGGATGCTCCCATCTTGTGCGGAGCCGGCCATTGCATCTCCCCCGCGACCAGCCCCTGAGGCAATTGCCAGGTGATCTTCGGCGGCTCGCCCGAATCCCCGGGATTCACCCAATAAATGTGCCAGCCCGGCTCCATCTTGAAATGCAGTCCGACCGTCGAGCCGTATCCCGGCGCAATCCAGGAATTCTCAGCGACAAGGTCAACGGTTCCATGCGGGATGGACGCCGCGAAGGTTGAGTGATTGATGCCGGAAAGAAAACACAAGCCGAGGGCGAGACAGAACGAGAGCAAAGCGCGAGTGTGGCGGCTCATGGAGTAAATCATCGCAAACTAATGGACGAAACCCCAGACTTCTTGAAGAAGCAGACCAACTTTGACACCACTCCTCCAATATATTAGACGAGCACGGAGTCCGGAAGGTTGCAGCGGGGGCCGGACCGCAAAAGGGCCCACGCACAATCAGAACAGCCTACTGCACGGTCATAGTAACAACAAAACTGTGTGCATCGCTGCTGGACTTTCCCGTAACAGTGATGTTGTATGTACCGGCCGGCGTTGTTCCCGGGCCGCCACCGGTCGTTCCTGCAGCCACATTGCTATTGCATCCAGCCATCACGCCCCCCGATATTCCGAGCAGAGCAACGAACGCCATGGAGGCAACGCAAGTGTACACCCTGCGCCGGAACGACTCGGGCGCGGACCGTACCCTGAGCATCCAAGTCAAGGTCGCCAGCAATGCCAGTGCCAAGCCTGCGACGAAGAATTCTATTCCGCGCGGTCCAAAGCTTCCCGGTGGCAAGAAGGACTTCGGCGCAGCTGTGGTCGAGACTGTTACATTGAAGTTCGCGGACGTGGCCGGAGTGACAGAAATTGGCGCGGAGGGGAATGTGCAGGTTGCCCCTGTGGGCGCACCGCTACAAGACATCGTGACCTCAATTGAATCGGTGGTTGCAGCACCCCCCACTGCTGAGAGCTGGAGGTTGTAATTCGCCGTCGTACCTGCTGGCACCGTGGCAGTGGAATTTCCGCCCGCGGGAACCACAATTTGAAAATCAAGTCCGGTGCCAGAAAGCGTTACATTCTGCGGGCTGTCACCGGCACTGTCGTTGATGGTAAGACTGGCGGACCTGGCCCCTCCGGCCGTCGGCGTGAAGGTTACGCTGATTGTGCAATTCGCGCCTGGCAAAACGGTTGAGGCACAGGTAGTCGCCTGTCGGATGAAGTCGCCGTTATTGGGGCCCGTGAAAATGATGCTCGTAATATTCAACGTCTCTTTGCCGCCATTGGTGAGCGTTACGGTCTGTACGGCGCTGGTGGTGGTGTCAATCTGAGTTGGGAAAGTCAGCGAGGTGGGTGAGAGCATAGCCGTGGCGCCGGTGCCCAAACCAAATAAGGTGGCGCTTTGAGAACCCCCCGGTGCATCGTCCGTGATCACGAGGGTGGCGGAATTCGCTCCGGTTGCTTGAGGCGTAAACGTCACCGTAATGGTGCACGTTCCTCCAGCCGCTACGGTGACTCCGCAAGTGTTCTGCTGTGAAAAGCTACCCGTTGGACTCTGATTGGTTATGGTAACAGCCGGACTGCCGATGAAATTCACAGGGACTGCCTGATTGTTCGTCAAAGTGATTGATTGGGGTGTGCCGGAAGTTCCGTTAATTTGAAGCGGAAAAGAAAGCCCGATTGGCGCGAGAACGACCGCCGAAACGCCTGTACCCGTCAACGTCACTACTTGCGGGCTGCCGGGGGCGCTGTCTGAAATATTGAGGTTGGCTGTGAAAGGGCCACCCGAGGGTGGCGCGAACTTCACGTTGACCGTGCAGTTCGCACCCGGCACCAGCCTTACAGCGCAGTTATTAGTTTGAGTGAAGTTGGTTGTGATGGCGCCCGTGACCGAATCGGTGATGCCCACGTTTCCAACCGACATGGGGGCAGCGCCCGAATTTGTAACCGTGACGGACATCGCGGCGCTGACGCTTCCAATGACCTGGCTGTTGAATGTGAGCGTTGCCGCGGAAAGAGTGACTGCGGGGACCTGGACGAGTCCGGCCACATCGCGAATTCGGCTGTTCCCCGTGTCAGCGATCTCCAACCCGCCAAGCGTGTCGACAGCGAGCCCTGAGGGCGACTGGAGCATGGCGCTGGTCGCAGCCGCTCCATCTCCGCTGAAGCCTGCGGTGTGATTGCCCGCCACGGTCTGAATGTTCCCGCCAAAAAGGACTTCGCGGACCACCTGATTTTTGGTATCCGCGATGAAAACGTCGCCGGAAGGATCCAGCACAACTCCCGCGGGACCATTCATGAGAGCGGCCGTCGGAGGGCCGTTATCGCCACTGAAGCCGGGCGAACCAGTATGATTTCCGGCGAAAGCAACAATATTTCCGGCGTTGGGCGCCGTTGCGAGAACTTCGCGGACCACGTTGTTTCCGGTGTCGGCGATGAAGATATCTCCAAATGCGTCCACAGCGACATCGGCGGGAGCGGAAAGCTGCGCTGAGGTGGCAGGTCCATTATCGCCGCTGAAGCCCGCAGTATGATTCCCCGCGACCGTGTGAATCAGATTGTCTGCGGCGGTCACTTCACGAATGACGTTGTTTCCCCGGTCAGCGATGAAGATGTTGCCGGAGCCATCCACAACAACTCCGGTGGGTCCAGATAATTGCGCATTCACGGCAAAACCGGTGTCCCCGCTGAATCCCGCAGTTCCATTCCCTGCGACAGTCTTGATATTTCCTGTAGCAGCCAGGACTTCACGAACCTCGTTGTTATTCGTGTCGGCAATGAAGAAATTGCCCAAGCCGTCCACAAATACACCCGATGGCCCATTCAGCAGCGCACTGGTCGCCAGGCCGTTATTGCCGCCAATACCCGCAGTTCCTATACCGGCGACCGTTTGGATGATTCCTGTGGAATTGAGCACCCGGCGGATAACATTGTTATTTGTATCCGCAATAAAAATATCACCGACGCCGTTAACCGCCACCCCGTTTGGCGAGCTGAGAGAGGCACTGGTGGCCGCGAAAGAGTCGCCGCTGAAACTCAGCGTGCCATTTCCCACGTCTTGATGAATGCGACCATCAAGGGCCGTCACGAGGCGGACGAAGCTGTTGCCCGTATCCGAAATATAGATGTTCTCAGAAGAATCCACGAACAGGCCGCGCGGAAAGGATAGCTGCGCCAGCGTGGCGGTTCCACCGTCTCCGCCGAATCCAGAGGTCCCGTTCCCGGCAACGGCATGAATTTTCTTATCCACCACCGTAACCTCACGGATGATGCTGTTCCCTGTATCCGCGATGAACAAATTATTGTTTGCATCGGCGAATACTTCGGATGGGCTGTGCAGAAGCGCCGCGGTGGCAAGCCCGCCTTCACCCGTCACTCCGGGCACCCCGGTTGGAGATCCAGCATAGGTGTGAATCGTCTTGTCGCTTGCAAGTACTTCACGGATGGCGTTGTTATCGTGGTCGGCGATGAAAATATTGTTGTTCCCGTCGAGGGCCACGTCCTGCGGATTGCGAAGAGTCGCGCTGGTGGCAGGTCCGCCATCCCCCGAGAATCCCGCGGTTCCCACGGCGCTCCCGGCGATCGTCTGAATCACCGGTGAAGTCCCCGCCACCACTTCACGTATGGCGTTATTGCCGCTATCGGCGATAAAGATGTCATTGGCAGCATCCACAAATACGCCCGTCGGATTATTCAATTGAGCCGAGGTGGGCGAGCCGTTGTCCCCAGTGAAACCCGGGGTTCCATTTCCTGCCACCGTGGTAATGATATTTGTGGTTGCAGCCACTTTCCGGATGACATTGTTGCCGCTGTCCGCGATGAAGACATTGTTATTTGCATCGACAAAAAGACCTGTGGGAAGCGACAACTGCGCGGCGGTTGCCAGGCCGGTATCACCCGATAATCCCTGGCCGCCGGTACCCGCGAAGACTGTGACGATGCCGCTCGATACAATGTAAACGCGGTTGGAGTGCGTATCCACAACGTAGAGGTTTCCCTTGGAGTCCAGCCCGAGGCCCACCGGAACTCCGATGCTGGATTTCAGCGCGGAAAGATTGTTCGGCCCGCCACCGGCAACCGTGGCGATGTTTTTCTGGGCTTGAACGGCGATGGGCGCGATAGCCAGTGCCATGCAAATTGCGATGAGTAGCCTGCGCATGTTCACTGGGCCTCCCGAACGGCGCGCAATAGAGCGATGGAACGCGTGAATTGGGATCCGTCCGATGATTGCAGCTTCAGTATGAGTACAGGTCGCGCGCCCCCTTGCCACTGTTTCAATTCTGCCTGGGGAATGGTAATCGTCGCCGTGAAATCCGCATTGCCCTGTGCCGGAATCGAGAAAGACGCGGGAATCACCTGCGTCGTGCCGGAAAGCAAGCTGCGCAATGCCACGTCCACACTCTGTAGAGATGAGTCTTCGCTGTTCGTCAATTGAATATGCATCGTAACTTGCGCGTCCGATCCCGCCTCGCTGCTTTTCTCAATCGCATAAGTTCCGGACACTTCATGTCCGCTGACAGGCTGCGGCCCCGAAGCTGCCAATCCAATGCACGCTGCCAGCAAACACAGTCCTAGCACGGCAAGGCTTCTTACATTGATCATGTATGACTCCGCGGGAATTCTCCCGGCAAAGCTCCGGCCTTTGCGCAAATCAATCCAGACAGCGCACCTTTGAGACCCCTGACGGGCCGGTCCAGCGTGTGGCGTGCCGAAGAGGTTCCCATTCTAGCAGACAAGGCACTTCCTGACACTCTGCTCAATGCGCCGGACGCCCCCCACAACCCACAGCGATACGGCTGCGCTTACCTTTGCTGAACACCACCCCGAAAACCCCAAAGGAGCATGGAACACTATCAGAATCAGCGCGTTCGGCGTGAAGTCTATGCGATGAAGATTCACGGGAAAGCGTTGCCTCGCTGAGTACGACCTGGAATGCCCTGAGGAGTCCGCGACCAGCTATCGTAGAGATTCAGCTAGAATTATCAAGCGGGCCGCAGATGATTGGGCTAGATTTGGTTGTATTCGAGGCACATAGGGCTTGAGCTTACGAGCGCGAAGGAAGGAGTCGCACGGTGACCTCAACGAAAAAGTTCGACATCTACAAAGAGCACGCCGCTGACTATGTAACGCCGAAAACTCCCACGCTGGTGGACATCAAGCCCGCCAACTATCTGGTTGTGACCGGCCGCGGCGAGCCGGGCGGCGCGGCATTCCAATCCGCTATTGGAGCTCTTTACAACGTGGCGTTCACCGTGAAAATGGCGCGCAAATTTGCGGGGCGCGACTATACAGTTTCCAAACTGGAGGGCCGCTGGTGGGTGGACGGTCCCACGCGAAGCTTCCTGGATGAGCCGCCATCAAAATGGAATTGGAAACTGATGATCCTTGTGCCCGAATTCATCAAAGAAAAAGAGGTTGCTGCCTCCATTGAAAAACTTCTTGCTAAGGGCAAGCCCAAGCAAGTCGCGGGAATAAAACTCGAAGTGCTGCATGAAGGAAATTGCGTTCAAGTCCTGCACTTGGGGCCGTACGATAAGGAGCGCCCTACCATCGAGCGCATGTACGCCTTCGCTCAGCAACAGGGATTGAAGTTTCACGGCCTGCACCACGAAATCTATTTGAGTGATCCCCGCCGCGTCGCTCCCGCGAAACTGCGGACCATTCTGCGTCACCCGGTCCGGTGAGGGTTCTGAATTTAAAAGGGCGGTTCCATTTCAAGACGCGCGGGAGATTCTCTGAAGCGCGTCCGCGAGCAGATCAACTTCCTCGACTGTTGTATAGACGTAGAGCGAGGCACGCACAGCTTCCTCCACACCGAACCGCTTCAGCAGCGGGAGCGCCGCGAGATCTCCGCCGCGCACTGCAATCCCTTCCGCGTCGAGGGCGCTCAAAACATCGGAAGCCCTGTGGTTCTCCATGGCAAAAGAAAAAACGGAAATCCTTTCGTCCGGCGTGGTCGTCCCAAGAATTTTCAGCCCTTTCACTTCCCGCAGACGGTTCAATGAATGCGCGGTCAGTTGTTGGTCGTGCTTCCTTTGCTCTTCCCGGCCTAATGAATCGAGGAATTTGATTGCGGCGGCAAGTCCGACGGCGCCCGCCACGTTTGGGGTGCCGGCGCTGAACTTCAATCCTGCCTCGGCAAAACGCGTCGGAACCGAATTCACATCCACGCTGTGCACCATGATGCTTCCGGATTGATACGGCGGCATGGCGTCCAGAAGCTCGCGTCGCGCCCATAACATTCCTGTTCCCATGGGCCCCATAATTTTATGTCCTGAGAATGCGAAAAAATCGCATCCCAACTCCTGGACGTTGATGGGCAGATGAGGGGCCGACTGCGCGGCATCCACGAAGGCCAGCGCTCCGGCGCCGTGCGCAAGCTCGCAAATCTCGCGCACGGGAAAGATGAGGCCGGTCACGTTTGAAACGTGAGTGAAGGCCACCAGCTTGGTGCGCCGGGAAAGAAGACTCTTCAAATGGTCGAGCTTCAAGTGGCCGTCATCGGTGACATCCACAAATCGCAAGCGCGCGCCGGTGCGTTGCGCCAGCAGTTGCCAGGGAACGAGATTGGAGTAATGCTCCGCGATGGTCAGGATGATTTCATCTCCGGCATGAATGTTTGCGCCGCCCCAGGAAGCCGCCGCCAGGTTGATTGCTTCCGTGGTTCCGTGGGTCCAGACAATTTCTTCGGGAGCCCTGGCATTTACAAACCGTGCAACCGTTCGACGTGCCTCCGCGTAAATCTCCGCGCTCCTTCTCGCCAGTGTGTGCGTAGTTGTGGAGGGATTGGCGTTGTCTTTCAGGTAGTAATTCGAGATGGCCTGGATCACCGCCAGCGGCCTCTGCACCGTGGCAGCACTATCTAGAAATACGAGGTCGTGGCCGTTCACTTCTTGCGCTAGCACCGGGAATTGAGCTCGAATTGTGGCCGGATCGAATGGGGTAGCACTGGCCACTGGGATCTCCGCATATTCCGACTGACCTGTGTGGAATAGTGGCTCGCGCGAGTTCGACCGGGCCACGCGCGCCAACGGTTGCGCGATCACTCCCACTCCGACGCTTGCTGCTTTGCACAGAAAATCCCGTCTGTCCGTTTTCATCATGCTAACCCCAGATAGGAGGCGCTTCCCTTCCGCGCCTTCCTGCTCTTTTTCGCCGCGCCCTGCGGAGTCTTCTCGAAGGAGCGGTACAACGCTTCAAACATCTCCATTCCCTTTTCCAGCAGTATACCGTCGTCCGCATGCAGCTGACGCAATCCCTCCACCAACCTCCCCACCACCGCCTCTTCTGGAACCTGGTACAACTCGTCCTTCAAGTCCAGATTATGCACAATTTGCGCCAGGCGCTCGATGGCAGCTCCATGAATGTTGAATAACCGCCCGAGCGTCTCAAACGTGCACTGGTTTCCCTGATGGCTGAATTGCACCCCATACATGTCAAATGGGACCGCCGCCGGAATCTCTTCCGGCTTATCCGCGAATACGAATTTTGCCTTGGGATCTATGAAGCTGCGGATCAGCCATGCGGAAGCCATACGGTCAATTCCCGGACGAGGCCGTGTAACCCAAGTTCTCGAATGAAATTTTTCCGGCATAAGGAGCTCCTTCACTTCTGAAATATTCGTTGGTGTTGAATGCTTTCTGGCCAGACGCAGGTCCAAGGCATCCAGAATTGCGGCAGATTCACTTCCGCCGGGTGCTTGATAGAAATCGATGGACCGGATCTCCTCCCACCGTTCACGCCATGCCCTTGTCACACGCCCTGCGCGCTGACGGACGGGTGAAATGCCCGCGGCGCTCTTTAGTTTCTTCAGGAGTTTTTCCGCCTCGCGCTTCACACTTTCGTAGTCCGTTTGGCGCGCGCCCCGGAAAGCCGCGATAATTTCTTGTTCTGTCGCCGTATCCAACGTTTCCGCGACCAAAATGTTGGCGCGCCCCTTCCTTGCGGCAATTTCAGTTTTGATCCACTCAAAGTCTTCCCGCGCCTGGGGGTTGTTGGGCAAAACATAAACGGAATTCTTCAGCGCCACCGCTCCCATATCCTGCAAGCGCCGCCAGGTC
>Ga0070733_10000948_pt1 | contig 22301 bp, 14 predicted proteins | sample Coa_R1_9_FD_66450 | JGI IMG/M metagenome (GOLD analysis project Ga0070733, IMG submission 66450) | Surface soil microbial communities from Centralia Pennsylvania, which are recovering from an underground coalmine fire - Coalmine... | ecosystem: Environmental > Terrestrial > Soil > Unclassified ...
CCTGGCAGACTGGTGGAGCGTATCTGGCGTTTCTACGAAGCGTTCCGTCTCTTCGCTTGCACGACAGTGGTGGCGGGCGGAACAAATTGGGGGATCCGCCAGTCGGTTTATGCCGGGCGCGAGATGAGCAGACGCGCCGATTTGCCGAATAAGGCTGTTCCAAGTTGAAAAGCCTTATTCGTTCTTTACGAATTTCTTACCCGCTCCTTATGAGTTTTCGGGTGTGATGGTGATCTGACCACCAGAAGAGCGGCAAGAACTGCGATTGAGAATAGACCCGGACCTTGGACCGGAAAGGATTCAAACTTGAAGATTATGAGAACCCTGTTGCGTAAGCCCGTAGCGGTTTCCGTTTTTCTGCCGATGCTCGTCTTGGGTTTCGGTGTTGGTCGCAGTGCGCGTTGTAACGCGCAGACTCAGGCGCAACCGGATGCTTTGCCGAAAGTGGCCGCGCTGCGCGAACCGAAGCCTGTGTCCAGTGATACGAGCGCCACCGACACGACGGCGCCGGCAGCCGCCAAGCTCGCGGCAAAGCCTGACGCGGAAGTCACACGTGATATCGCCGCGGAGTTGGCGGTGATGAAGGCGCGCATTGAGCAGCTCGAAGCGGAGCTGAAGAATCACGGCGCAGCTGAGCCAACTCCGGCCACCGCGACGGCGCCTGCGGTAAAAGCGGCGGAGCCCGCCCCAGAGAGCGCAGCTGCCAGTCCGGCCGTTCCGGTGCAACAGGAAGCGCTTGCGACGCAGCCCCCCAAAAAAGAAAAGCCGGAGCCGACGGCTCCGTTTGCCTACGCCGACTGGACCTGGCTGAACGGCAACGCGCGCAATAAAGACGCGGTGTGGGATTCGAAATTCTTTACTCCGGAAGTCAGATTCGATACTGACTTCGTCAGCAGCTTCAACCACCCCAAGGACGACACGCTTGGCGGCTCGACCGAAATCTTCCGGTCGAACGAAATTCAGGTGGAACAGATCAGCTTCGGCGGCGATTTTCACTGGCAAAACGTTCGCGGCCGGGTGCTGACACTGGGAGGCATGTTTGGAGTTACCACGCCGCGAAACGACGCCAGCCCGGGACGCGGGCAATGGGACCTTCGTGGTGCATACAAATATTTCGCCGAAGCCTACGGCGGATATCACCTCAACGTAAACCACGGGCTCAATATCGACGCGGGAATCTTCGTGTCCTACATTGGTCTGTTCAGCTACTACAACTTCGACAACTGGGCGTATCAGCCGTCCTATGTTTCGTCCAACACGCCCTGGTTTTTCAACGGACTGCGCATCCAATGGTTTCCGACCGACAAGCTGAAGATTGAGCCCTGGATCATTAACGGCTGGCAATCGTATGGCAGGCTGGGCACAAAACCCGGACTCGGCGGGCAGATCCTATGGCGTCCGAAACCGTGGGTGTCGATGGTCTTCAACAACTATGGCATGGGCGAGGACACGTTGTGGACTGGCAATGTTCCGCTCGGCCGGTCGCGCATTCATACCGACGACAGCATTGAGGTTAAGTATTACGACCACCCGGAAAGGTTTATTGACAAGATGGCATTCTCCGCTACCGGCGACTTGGGTTGCGAATACGGCGGCGGAGTCAGTTGTCACAAGAACGAACCTCTGACTCAACCCGCGGTAGGGGGCCCCAAGGGCGGTCCGAAGCAGAGCTTCGCGGGGTGGATGTTGTATGACCGGACCTGGTTCAAGAAGGACTTGTACGCCATCACTGTTGGTGGTGGTGTGCTGGACAATCCCGGACGCTACTTGACCCTGCTTCCCCCGATTAACGGAGCGGACGCGATTTCCGGGTCGGCCTACTTCCCCGGATCTCCGGGATTGCCGTTCAAGGCTTGGGATACTTCGCTCAGCTTCTACTACATGCCGAAGCAGTACCTCAGTTTCCTGTGGGAGTTCGGCTATCGAACAGCACAGCAGCCGTATTACACCGGCCGAGGCGGCATCACTCCTCCGGGCGGCAACAATGGAGCGCCGCAATTCTACGCATGCAACGACGGGACCTCGACTGGGATTGGATGGGCGCCAAACCCCAATAACGTTTCCGACCCCGTGGGTTCCAACCTGGGCGCCGCGCAATCGTTCTGCAGCGCGACGACAACGACGCACGGTGGCTTGTGGACTCCCGACCTTCGCAAGGATGAGCCAAGTCTGAGAATGGCCATCATGGTCAAGTTCTAGTCCAAGACGAAGGAGACGAGACGACGTGGGCTACACGAATCGGAGCAACGTTCCAGGGTTTGGTGCGGCGGGGGCGTTGCTCCGTTCTCTATTTGCTCTTTCTTTGTTGGCGCTGCTGACCTTGGCGGGATGCACGGCGCACGCTGATCCGGCGGCGGAAGCGCCTCCGCCGGCAAACATTGTGCCAGGAGCAGATCCCGAGCTGTTCACGGTGGACCACCCCGAGCAATTTCCACTTGCGACCGCGGCGGAGCGTTCCACGAAATCTGAGTTGGTGGTGACGGGGACGGTTGCGCCCGATGTGGCTCGCAACGTCCCGGTGGTCTCGCTCGCTTCCGGGCGTGTCGTTGCCATTCATGCGCGACTTGGCGACACGGTGCAAAAGGGCCAGCTGCTCCTGACTATTCGCAGCGACGATGTGGCAGGCGGGTTCGATGCCTATCGCAAGGCGGTTGCCGACGAACTTCTGGCGCGGAAACAGTTAAATCGAGCCATGGATCTGTATGCACACGGCGCCATCGCGGAGCAGGATCTCGAGGTCGCGCAAGACACGGAGGATGACGCCAAGACTACGCTCGCGACCGCGACCGAGCATCTTCGGCTTCTGGGCAACGATCCCGATAAGCCCATGGGCATGGTAGACATTGTTGCACCCACCTCGGGAGTGATCACCGATCAGGAAGTGACGAACGCGGCGCTGGTGCAGGCCTATTCCTCGCCCAGCCCGTTCACGATTTCCGACGTTTCGTCAGTCTGGATTGTCTGCGACGTGTACGAAAATGACATGCCCAGTGTACGGCTCGGGGACACTGCGGACATCACTCTGAATGCTTATCCCAATCATCCGTTCAAGGGCAGGGTCAGCAACATCGGCATGATCCTTGATCCGAGCATTCGCACCGCCAAGGTTCGAATCGAGGTTGAGAATCCAGGGACTATGCGGCTAGGGATGTTCGCAAGGGCCACTTTCCGTGGCCAGACCACGGAGATGCACACGATCGTGCCGGCTTCTGCGGTGCTGCACATGCATGATCGCGATTTTGTCTTTGTTCCTGCGCCCGACAACAAGTTTCGCCGCGTGGAAGTGCGCAGCGGAGACGTGCTGACCGAGAACACGAGTTTGCAGGAAATCAAGTCAGGGCTCAAACCAGGGCAACAAGTGGTCACGAACGCGCTGGTTTTGGACCACGTGCTCGCTCAATAACGGATGGAACAAGCGCATCCGGCCTCGCGAGTGCGGCTTATGACGGACATTTCAAATCAGCGGCCGTCAGGAGCGGCTGAGCCGGTGCATCGACAAGCCAAACAGGACAAGAAATGATTCGGGCGCTCGTAGACTTTGCACTGAACAATAAATTTGTAGTGCTGGCCATCGCGGTTCTGCTGGCTGGTTGGGGAGCGATTTCGTTCCACAACCTGCCGGTGGAGGCATATCCCGACATCGCCGACAACTACGTCACGGTGATTACCCAATGGCCGGGCCGCTCCGCGGAGGAAGTGGAGCAGCAGGTCACGATCCCCATCGAAATTCAGATGGCCGGAATGCCGCACATGACCTTTCTGCGGTCGGAGTCAATTTTTGGCCTGTCGTTCGTGATCATGATCTTCGACGACAGTTCGGTCAACGACTGGAATCGTCAGAAAGTGCTGGAGAGGTTAACTCAGGTTAACCTGCCGCCGGGTCAAAATCTTCAACCGCAAATCGGCACCGACTGGAGCACTACCGGTCAGATCTACTGGTACACCCTGCGCAGCACAAATCCCCGTTACGACCTGATGGAGTTGCGGTCGATCGAAGACTGGGTGCTGCTCAAACAGTTCAAGTCGGTTACCGATGTGGTAGACGTTTCCGACTTCGGCGGTACGGTACGCGAATACCAGGTGCGAGTCGATCCCAACAAGCTGGTGTCGTACGGCCTCAGCATTGGGCAGGTCGAGCAGCAGCTCGCGAACAACAACATCAATGCCGGGGGCAGCTTTGTAGAAGAAGGCATGCAACAGATGAATGTTCGCGCGCTCGGACTCTTCAGCAGCGTGCAGGACATCGAGCAGACCGTCTTAAAGACTCAGACTGGAACCGCGCTTCGCATAAAGGACATTGCGGACGTGGTCCAGGGTCCCAAGATCCGCTTGGGACACATGGCGCGAGCCAATCACGTGGAGGACGGGCGCATCATCGATGAGCCCGATGTGATTCAGGGTGCGGTGCTGATGCGCAAGGGCGCGGAAGAGCAACCCACACTCGACGCCATTCATCAGAAAGTCGACGAACTCAACGGCGGCCTGCTCCCCCCGGGCGTAAAGGTCGTTCCCATGCTCGACCGCAGCGACCTGCTTTATTTCACGCTCCACACGGTGATGCACAACCTGGCCGAAGGCATGATCCTGGTCAGCGTCATCTTGTTCTTATTTTTGCTGAACGTTCGCGCCGCCCTTATCGTCGCACTGACGATTCCGTTTTCGCTGCTCTTTGCCTCGATCTGGCTCGATCTCAGTCATATTCCGGCGAATCTGCTCTCTCTGGGCGCGCTCGATTTTGGAATGGTGGTGGACGGCGCGGTGGTTATGGTCGAAAACATTGTCCGGCACATGAGCCGCCTGAATAACGGACATGGGAGTGAGAAAACGCCGGCGGAAGCGATTCGCGAGGCGGCACATGAAGTGCAGCGGCCGGTCTTTTACGCGATCGCCATCATCATCACGGCTTACATGCCGATCTTTACGCTGCAGCGTGTGGAGGGCCGGCTCTTCCGGCCGATGGCATGGACCGTGGCTCTCGCGCTGCTCGGTGCGATGACATTTTCGGTTCTCGTCGCGCCCGTGCTCGCCGGCATATTCTTCCGCAACGGCGTCCATGAGCGGCGCAACCGGGTGATGGACTATCTGACTGAACGCTACCGCGAGAGATTGCGTTGGGCGGTTCAGCATCGCTGGGTGGTGGCCGGGGTTGGCATTGCGGCGCTGATGGGGACACTCTACTTAGGGTTTGGCGGCGTGATTGGCGCTGAGTTCCTGCCGCACCTCGATGAGGGCGCCATCTGGGCACGAGGAACTCTGGCCAATAGCACAAGTCTTTCGGAGGGTGAAAGATTTGCCACCAACGCTCGCTATGTTTTCGCGTCGTTTCCAGAAGTGAAGACGGTGGTCTCGCAGGCGGGGCGCCCGGACGATGGAACCGACACGGGGGGATTCGGCAACACCGAGTATTTCGTCGACTTGAAGCCCCACGACCAATGGCGGCCGGTCTTTCACAAGAGCAAGGAGGAACTGATCGCCGCCATGAATCGCGCGCTGGAGAAATATCCAGGGGCGATCTGGAATTTTTCCCAGCCCATCGAAGACAACGTCGGCGAAACCATGACTGGTACGAAAGGTTCGCTGGCACTGAAGATTTTCGGGGATGACCTGAAGACTCTCGAGCAGAAGGGAGAGGAAGTTACCGCAGTGATGTCTGAAATCCCGGGCATGCATGATGTGAAGCTTCTGCGCGATTTCGGCCAGCCCAATCTCGACTTAACAATCGACCGACGGCAAGCGGCTCGGTTTGGAATCAACGTGGCGGACATACAAGATGCCGTCCAAACCGCTGTCGGCGGTAACGCAGTGAGTCAGGTGTTGATTGGAGAACAGCGTTACGACGTGGTGGTGCGCTACCAGGCTCCCTATCGAAATACTCAGCAGGCCATCGAGCGGGTCCGTCTGCTCTCTCCCTCAGGCGAACGCGTGTCGCTGGCACAATTGACCAGCGTAGAAGTCAAGGACGGCGCTTACGACATTTTCCGAGAAGGCAACACCCGGTACGTGGCGGTAACTTTCAATGTGAGAGGCCGCGATCTTGGTACCACCGTCGAAGACGCGATCAAACAGATCGGTCAAAAGGTGAAATTGCCGCCTGGCTACAGTCTGGGCTGGTCCGGCGAATACGAGAGCGAAAAACGGGCGGAGGCGCGGCTGGCTTTGATTGTCCCGCTGACCATCCTCGTCATCTTCATCATTCTCTACACCATGTTTCGCTCGTACAAATGGGCGCTGCTCATTTTGTTGAACGTCGGCCTGGCTCGCATCGGGGGTTTCATGGCCCTGCTGATTACCGGAACATACCTCAGCGTTTCGTCGGGCGTGGGCATGTTGGCGCTGTTCGGCGTATCGGTACAGACCGGCGTCATTATGCTCGAATACATCAACCAGCTTCGGGCGAGAGGTTACTCAATTCCAGATGCTGCGGTCGAAGGAGCGGTGTTGAGGCTGCGTCCCATCATGATGACCATGCTGGTGGCAACTCTGGGACTTCTGCCCGCGGCGTTGTCGCACGACATTGGATCGGATTCGCAGCGGCCTTTTGCGATCGTCATCGTGGGCGGGCTGATCTCCGATCTGCTTTTGAGCATTTTCCTGCTACCTACATTTTATGTTTGGATCGCGAAAGAGGGCGATCAACTTCCTGAACCGGAGGCGGCCCTTGAATAAAGTTGCACTGCTCCGGAACGTGAGCGCAGGCGTGATGATGATCGCGATGCTGGCGTGTGCGCTGGCCCGTCCGGCATCGGCCCAGAGCGCGGGACCAACGAGTGTCACGCTCGACGAAGCGATCCAGATGGCGCTCCAGCACAACCACAACATGCTGGCGATGATGACGACGATTCAGCAGAGCCAGGCCGAGGAGATCACGCAAAACCTGCGGCCCAACCCCACCCTGTTCGGGGATTGGGAATATTTACCTCTGGGCTCCCCGGCCAAGCAAAATCCAAACCTCTATTCAGGACAGTCCACCAACGACTATCTGAAAAACAACACGGAAGGCGACATCGGCCTCAGTTACCTGATTGAGCGTGGCGGAAAGCGCCATGACAGGTTGCAGGCGCAAAAGGATATCACCGCTCAGACGCGCTCGCTGGTGGACGATAACGGGCGCGGTCTTACGTTTCAGGTTGCAAGCCTGTTTTTCGGCGTCCAGCTTGCCGAATCGACGCTCGAACTGGCTGAGAAAGACGTGAAGAGCTTTGAGCAGACGGTCGACATCAGCGAGCATCAATACAAGGCCGGCGGCATCAGCGAGAACGACTACCTGATGATCAAGCTGCAGTTGTTGCAATTCGAAAGCGATGTGGAGCAGGCGCGGTTGGCCAAGGTGCAGGCGTTGTCCGATCTGCGGCAGCTCCTGGGATACGAGTCCGTGTCACAGAATTACGACGTTGCCGGCCCCTTCGAATACCAGCCGGTCAAGGGGAATCTCGAAGACCTGCAGTTAAAGGCTTTGCAGAATCGACCAGACCTGCGCGCAGCGCAGCAAGGTGTGACCGCTGCGAACAGCCAATTGGTATTGCAAAAAGCGATCGGCAAACAAGATGTGACCGTGCAAGCCAACTACTCGCACGTCAACGGAATTAACGCAGCCACTCTCTATGGGAGCATTCCGTTGGCGATTTTCAATCGCAACCAGGGCGAAATCGCCCGGGCGCGCTTCGCCATCATCCAGGCGCAGGAACTGGAGAAAGCGACGAACGGTCAGGCGCTTACCGATGTGTACGATGCGTATCAGGGGCTGCGCACCAATGACAAAGTGGTGTCGCTGTACATCTCCAGGTATCTGGACGTGGCCACGCGGTCGCGCGACATCAGCGAATACGCTTACCGGCACGGAGGCATCAGCCTGCTTAACTTCCTGGACGCCGAACGCAGCTATCGCGCCACTCAGCTTGCCTATCGGCAGTCTTTAGCTTCATACTTGCTCGCTCTGGAGCAGCTCCGGGAAGCGGTAGGCACCAGAGCTCTTCCGTAAAACCAGTTGGCGAGTTGGACTCGATCACCGAAGGAGCGGGATCTTTGAACAAGGAAGACATACGGAGGCGGATCGAGGAGCTCGGGATTGTTCCCTCCATTCGCGTGTCGACGATGGAGGACGCGCTTTTCGCCGCCGAAGCAATCGCCCGCGGCGGGATACCGATTCTCGAAGTTACGTTGACCGTGCCGGAGGCGATCAAAGTAATTTCTCACGTGGTGCAGCATGCCCCGGATGTGATTGTGGGCGCAGGCAGCGTGCATGATGTCGAAACCGCGCGCCGTTGCCTGGATGCCGGGGCCAGGTTCCTGACGAGCGACGGACTCGATCCGGAGACTGTGACGTTCGCCGTGAAGCAGAATGTGGTTGTGATCCCCGGAACGCTCACGCCGACCGGCGTTATCGGCGCGTGGAAGCTAGGTCCGGATTTCGTCAAGGTGGTGCCTTGCGGGCATATTGGAGGCGACAGTTACATCAGAGATCTGAAGGCGATGTTCCCCATGGTTCCCATGATTGCCGCCGGCGGCGTGAACCAGCGGAACGCATATCGGTTTATCGCCGCGGGCGCGGTCGCGCTGGGCATTGGTGGAGAGTTGATTCCGCGAGAAGCTATCCGGCGGCGGCAGCCGGATCGAATCGCCGAACTGGCGCGCCGGTTCCTGGAGTCGGTCAGCAATGCTCGCGACCGCTGAGCGGGAATTGTTCGCGAAGTCTATACAACGGAAACGGCAAATACAGAGTCCTTTGTGAACCGATATCTGGAGGTGCTCTCTGCGAGCCTGGCGACCTTCGCGGCCACGAACATCGATGACGCGTTTCTGCTGACTTTTTTCTTTGCTCGCCGGATTCCGGCGCGGCGCATTGTGGCCGGTCAGTACCTCGGTTTTGCGGCCATTGTTGGCGTGAGTTTAGTCGGCGTTTGGGCCGCTCTTGCCATCCCGCATCGCTGGATTCGCCTTCTCGGGCTGCTGCCGCTCGCCATAGGAATCAAGCATCTGCTGAAGGCGCGCCGCCGAACTGACGCGGAGCAACCCTATACCGGCGCCGAGAGTGTCGTCTCGATCGCGCTGCTGACGTTATCGAACGGGGCCGACAACATCAGCGTCTACCTGCCGTTCTTCGTCATCGGGCGCGCTAACCTGTGGCTGATCCTGACCGCGTATGCCGCGCTGGTTGCGCTGTGGTGTTTCGTCGGCCGATGGCTGGGAAACCACCCTCTAGTTTTGCGCGCAGCGGACCGGTGGGGTCATTGGGCAGTGCCGCTGGTCTTTATTGGGATGGGAATCTACACTCTCAGCTCTTGAAAATGAATGCAGCCAGTCTTCCGCCGCGACCGCTTATTTCAGCCCTTCCACGAGGTACAGATCCGCGAGCATACGGTGGTAGCCGAAGATGCAGGTCTTGGCGTCGGGCGTGATGAGAATCGGGCCGATGGTCTCGACGCCGGCAGGATCGGAGGGAATCAACTGTTTCCACAAAGCGCGCTTCCCGGTCTGCAAGTCGAGGCGGTCGACGCGGGCGGGCAATTCGCCGGGCTGATACAGGTACAGCGATTTGCTGTCGCTGCTGAAGGTGATGGGTTGTTCGCCGACGTTGAAGCCGGGAATCAGGCGCGGCTCGCCGCCGGCGGTGGGATACAAATATCCTTTTTCATCGGGGCCGATGCCGGCCACCCACTGCGAATCGGGAGAGATGATAAACGACGTTCCGTTCACACCTTCGGGAGAGATGGTCTGGCTCTTGCCGGAAGCGATATCGAGGACGTAAAGCTTCACGCCCTTTCCCGGTTCATTGCCCGAAAACAAGAGACGCTTGCCATCGGGGAACCAGTGGGCCCAGGAGTGGTTGATGTTGTCGTTGGTCAGAGTCTTGGCTTCGCCGGCGCCGGTGGTGAGCAGCCTTAGCTGCGACGGCGATGCCTGGGTTTGCGCGACCACCGACTTTCCGTCGGGAGACAGCGAGACTGCGCCGCCTTCGCCCAGCAGCACGGCGGGTGAGCCGTCGGTTTTGCGAATGTAGACTGCGTACGACAAGCCGCCGGACTTGGAATAATCCAGTGAACCGCCGCCACCTTCTTCGTCGAACAGCAGCGTTTTACCGTCGGTGGATATATCCGCGGGATAGGTGTAGTCGAGCCAGGAGAGGTCGTGCTGCTTGGCGTCGTCGGCGGTCATCCCGACCAGTTCGCGCCGCCAGCTGGCGCGCATCAACAAAACTCTCCCATCCTTGAAAATGTCGAAGATCATGACCGCGCCGGGCAGGCGCAGCACCATGCGCTCCTTGCCATCAAGTGTGATGGCGTAGAGCGTTCGGTCCACGCCCGATTTGCTGGCGGTGAACCAGATTTCTTTTCCATCCGGCGCCCACGCTACGCCTTGAATGGTGAACCACTCCCCGGAGAGCGTCTTTTTGTTCCCCTGCATATCGATGACGGCGAGCGAGCCGCTGTCGTCGCCTTGCACCGGATGGTCGATGAACGCGATCAGGTCGCCCTTGGGAGATACCCGGGGATGGCCGATCCATCCGCCAGTTTCGTAGAGCGGCTTGCCAACGGGATATTCGAGGCGGTTGCGTCCGCCGAAATCGCGGACCACGACAAGATTGGTTCCGTCGGACGACCAGTCGGCCCACTGCACATGCTCCAAGACTTCGCGCGGGGCGCCGCCAACCAGCGGCGCGCGCGCCAGCGTGCCCATGTTTACCCACGTTCCGATGGCTTTGCTGTTCAGCAGCACGGCCATTTCCGAAGCGGAAGACACGGACACGAGTTGAGTACGGCTCAGGCCCATGGAACGGGCCTCCGGCGCTTCCGGGCGAGCGGTGAATACGTCGACTGGACTCCCTTGCCAGGCAGCGCTGTAAAGAATGGTCTGTCCGTCGGGCGCGAAGCGCGCGGAACGAATGCTGCCACGGCGAAAGGTAAGCTGGCGGTAAGTTGGAGGCGGCGGCGGACCGGACGAGAACAGTTGTTTGCCCGCGTATAGGCCTCCCGCGGCCGCGAGCAGCACACACACGGCGAGGATCGGCCAGAATGAAGTTCTGCGAGCCGCGGCCGGCGGAACGATCGTGGTGCCCGAGGACTTTGTTGAGGCGGCGCTTGTGCTGGATGTCGCAGCCGAATCCTCAGTCGATACTCCTGTGTGCGAGGAATCGATGGAACGCTTCGTGCGCTTCAGGTCGGCGCGCATTTCCGCGGCGGTCTGGCAGCGCATTTCGCGATCTTTTTCCAGCGCCTTGCTGATGGTTTCTTCCAGCTTCGGCGGAAGCTCTGGGTTCAGGCGGATGGCCGCGCTGGGCGTGCGATTCAGAATGGCTTCGGTGATGACTGCCGAAGTTTCTCCGCGGAAGGGCAGGACTCCGGTGGCCATCTCGTAGAGCACGACACCGAATGAAAAAAGATCGGTGCGGCCGTCGAGTTCCTTCCCGCGCAGCTGCTCAGGCGACATGTAGGCTACAGTTCCAACCGCAGTTCCGGGGCTGGTGAGGTCAAGGCTGGTCGCGTCGGCGATGGTCTGCGAATCGCCGCTGGTGGCACGGGCGGCGCGCGAAATTTTTGCCAGTCCGAAATCGAGAATCTTGGCGTGGCCTCGGTCGGTCACAAAGACATTCGCCGGCTTGATGTCGCGGTGCACAATGCCCTTGCTGTGCGCGGCGTCGAGGGCGTCCGCCACTTCAATCGATAACGTAAGCAGGCGCTCCTGCTCCATCGGCCGCCCGTCGATGATGTGTTTCAAGGTCTGGCCGGTCAGGCACTCCATCACGATGAACAGGTGTCCGTCATGCTGGCCAATTTCGTGGATGGTGCAGATGTTTGGATGGTTCAGCGACGAAGCGGCACGAGCTTCGCGGCGAAAGCGCTCCAGAGCCTGCGGGTCCTGTGAGGAATCGTCGGGAAGAAACTTCAGCGCGACGAAACGGCCGAGCAGTGTGTCTTCCGCCTTATAAACCACTCCCATGCCGCCGCCGCCGAGGAGTTCAGTGATCCGGTAGTGGGAGACGGTTTGGCCGATCATGTTTGGCGATCAGTACTTAGCAATCAAATCCGGTCGAGCAGACGAAGTCATGGCGCAGAGAACGCCCAGCGGGCTACCTCTGGAGCCGAGCCATCTTAGGGCGAATGGTTGGGTTCCGTCAATGCCACGAGTGTGCACTCTGGGGGGGCGACCCGACGATGTTAATGCGTGAAATCGGCTGCAAGGCTGGTCGAGGCCGGCGTTCTTGATGCGGAGGATAAGTTCATGTCAACCTTGGCGGAATCACACAGGGAACTCAAGAAGCCCTGGCTTTGGCTGGTCGTCGGCGGAGTGATTTTACTGGTTTGGGGCGCGATCGCCTTCCCGCCGATGCGTGAGTCACGCCCGCTGCCGCGCACGAAACAGGTTGAGCCGGCGATTGATTTCTATGCCAACGCACGATCCATGGCCAGGCCCGTGGTTGTAGGCCAGGAAAGCGAGAGCATGAGGTCGCAGGCGCTTGCTGCGCCGCTTGCTGCGCCGACAACGGCTGGGGCCGCGACGGATCGAAAAATCATTCGCACCAGTTCGCTCGAACTGGTGGTACAGCATCCAGCGGACACGGCGGACAAGATCACGGCACTGGCGGAGAAGCTCGGCGGATATCTGGTGAGCTCCGAAGGAGGCGGGCAGAACGCAACTGCGGGCACGCTCACCATTCGCGTGCCGTCGGCCCAATTTGAAACGGCGCGCGCGGCGATCCGCAAGCTGGGCCTGCGCGTGGAGAGTGAGAAGATCGACGCGAACGATGTGACTCGGCAGTATGTGGACCAGGATGCGAGCATCCGCAATCTGCGAGCGGAAGAGGCGCAGTACCTGACGATTCTGAAGCAGGCAGGCACCGTGAAAGATATGCTCATCGTGACGGAGAAGTTAGGTGAGGTTCGCGGGCAGATCGAGCAGCAGCAGGCCGAGTTCAATGCGTTGTCGCGACAGGTCGAGACGGTCGCGCTCAGTGTCTCGCTCAGGACCGAGCCTGAACCCCAGACATTTGGACTGAACTGGCATCCGGGCTATCAATTGGAGATAGCACTCCACGATGGGCTGGAGAGCCTAGCAGCCTATGGCACGGCGATGATCGGGATTCTGTTTTATCTTCCAGCCACGGTGCTGTGGGTAGGGACGATTGTTGCGGTGATGGTGATTGGCTGGCGCCTGGTCCGGTGGGCCGGTCGGCGCTGGTTCGGCTGGAAAGAAGCGGTGGTGCAGTGAAGTCAAAAATCTTAACCACAGAGGACACTGGGAAACACAGGGGAATCGAGCTTCCGTGTTCCACCGTGTTCCCCGAGGTTAAGATTTCTTGAGCCAGAAAAATCTCTAGGGCGATTCCGCCAGTGTGTTCGCCTCCACCTCCGGCTTCTCGCCGCGGAAGACCCGTGAAATACCGCGCACGACGCGCCGCATGGGCAATGCGCCCTTGGCATCGGCAAAGAAAATTTCCCCGATCCGGCTCCCTCGGTAATACCAGCGCTTCAGGATGGCGAGATGTTCCATCGTTTCCATTGCGGATTTTGTCTTCGCGGGCGGAAAGGAATCCAGCGATTCCTGCACGCGCGATTCCATGGACTGCGATTTGGCGTGTTCTGTCGATTGAATGCTGAACGGCATTGGACCTGAAATTTTTCCGGACTCGACCCGGAAGAACGTCACTGAACCAGCAACGTGGCTAGGTTGGATGATGAGCGCGAAGAAACGGTCGAGGCGCTGCACGATTTCCGGGAGCTGGCTGAGGATCGGCTTGAGTTTTTCTACGCGCGCGTGAATCGCGGCGGCGTCTTCAAATGCGAGGCTAGCTGAGGCCGCCTCGCGTTCGGCTGAGAATTCGCGGAGCAGGGAATCTCCGGCGGAATCGAAATAAGCTTGTACGCGGGTCACTTCCTTGGCGTAATCCTCGTCGGAGCATCCCTTGAAGCACGGGGCGAGACACATTTTCATCTCGGAATAGATGCAGCCGGGGAACGCGGGGTCGGGATGCAGGTCGTCGACGCAGCGGCGCATCTTGAAAAAGTCCAGCGAATCGTTCATAAACTTCTCCGCAGCCACCCGCGAAACAAACGGCCCGTAGAAAAGAGAACGTCCTCCGAGGCGACCGAGCCGCGTGGTGATCGAAGCACGAGGGTGTTCGTTTTCAAGATGCAGCTTCACCAGCGGAGCGAAGCGAAAGCGCATGCGGTTCGAGTAAGTCTTGGGAAACACAGCTCGCAAGGTGCCGTAAAGCAGGAGTCCGGATTCGAAATCCGATCCGGTGGGCGCGTATTCGATCACACTGACGCGGTCGCGCAGGTTGAGCTTCTTTGTGCGTTCTTCGATCGGCCCCAGCAGGCGTTGAAGACGGCGGCGAAGATTCGCGGTTTTGCTGACATAAGGCTCAGCCTGAGCATCCTTACTACGGAGCAGGAACACCGCCGGAGCCGCCGGGACCGCCGCGAAGATCTCCCCATCCCGCTCAGCCGCGAATTCGAGCCGTTCGGTCAGCACGAGATGATTCTAGTGCGAATTCAACCACTGGGGGCACAGAGGAACGCAGGGAACTTCTTTTGCCACGGATCGACACGGATTTGCACGGATTAAGAATGAAGTGGAAGGCAAGTCTCCGTTTCCTGTCCTCGCCTATCCACGAGAATCCGTGTAAATCCGTAGCCAAGGTCTATCGAAAGCTGGCGCTGCGGAATTTCTGGCGGAAGTCGCTGCCCTCCAGAGTGATGATGCGGCACATCTCGTGCAGGCGCGAGCGCATGCGCTCGCCGATGCGGTCGCCCAGAGTTTCGCCACGGGTAGCGGCGCGGGCCGGCGAGAGCGAACCAGAAGCACCCGCCGCCGGCTCATCGTCGAAATTCGTGGTGATGATAGTCGTGCGATTGTCGTTATAGCGGGTGTTCAGAATGAGGCTGACCGTGTCCCACACCCACTCCGTAGGCTTTACCGCTCCCAACTCGTCGAGCACAACGACGTCCGATTCGAACACCGGCCGGAGCACGTCGAGTTCCGTGGTCTGAACCGTCGAGTTGTAGGAATTCTGAATTTCCTTCAGTAGTTCGCGATAGTCGTAAAACAGACAGGAGATGCCTCGGGAAAGGATCAACTCCTTCATGATCCCGACGGCGAGGTGAGTCTTGCCAGTACCGATTTTGCCGATGATCAGAAGCCCTTTATCGCCACGCGGATCGCATTTCTTGGCGAATCCGGATGCCAAAAAATGGGCTTCCTCCAAAGAGGGGTGGGCACCGGGAAAGTCAGTGTCATAGTTGGAAAGCTCGCAGTGCTCATAACGGCGCGGAATGCGCGCCGCAGCCATCAGCGACTCAGCCCGCGCCTGCAACTGGCAATCACAGCGCGTCACGCGGCGATCGTTCTTGGCGCCGGGCCGGGCGTTTGGGCCAGCCGGAGCCGTTTTCCAGCCGGTGCCCTCACACAGGGGGCAAACCTCTGTAGGAGCCTTGCTTACCTCAGCGTGGATGAGCTGAGGCTGGATCGCCTGAGTTTTGATCACCGGAGCCTTAATCACCTGGGACACTTCCACCTCTACAGAAATTCTCTCTTTTGACTTTGCACCCGCAGGCAGGTTCCGCGCAAGCCGGAAAGCTGGTCTGCCTGTGTACATCCTGTGAACCATGGGAGCGGCCTGTGGAGGGCTTAGGAAAACCTGGCCGCAGGGTGCGAAACGCCGCCCGGGCAGCCCCAATTCGGGCCCTAGGGGTGCGAAACAGGCTTCCGGCGCGGATTTTCACAGTTGACATTCGCCGCAGAGGGAGGAGAATACAAAACGGTCAGGTTTCCCAACTCAGCCATAACCAGTTTTCCTCCCGGTGTCGGCTGGGAACGAACGAGACCTGCGAGGAGAGACTATGAACAAAGCCGATCTGGTTGACAAGATCGCAGGCGCATGTGAAATTAGCAAAGCGCAGGCCACGACTGCTATTGATACCGCTGTCGACAGCATCACGGGCGCACTCCGCAAAGGGGACCGGGTAGCGTTGATAGGCTTCGGCACTTTCTCGGTGTCGCAGAGAAAAGCGCGGAACGGGCGCAACCCGCAAACCGGCGCCACTATCAAAATCGCGGCCCGCAAAGTTGCGAAGTTCAGCCCTGGGGCCGAACTCAAGAAATCAGTGAACAAGAAGTAGTTCGAAACCTCAGTTCGGAAAAAGATTTCGAGATCGCAGAAACGGCAGGGGGTCGGCCCTGCCGTTTTTTGCTGCCAGAAATCTGAGCGACGGAAAGACCCCCATGTCTCGCAAAAGGACCCCTATGTTCGCTGTGGTTATTTTTTGCCTTGCGGCTTGGAAAAGTCGGCGAACCGCACAGTACGCGTAATCCCGTTGCCCTCTTTAACGTAGATTAACTGATTCACCTTAACGTCCTTTAACGTATCGACTTGTCCGCTGGGCCAGCGAATCTCAAGCGTGTCCACTTTGGCCGCTTTCCCCAGGCCGAAGTGAATCCGCAGATCGTTTTGTGAAAAGTAGCCGCCGCCGCTGCGGACTTCGTCAATCTGTTGATGCGCCTTCGCTTCTCCCGGAGAATGCGTCACGCATGTGAGCCGCGCGCCAATTCCGCTGCGGTTCGATTTCGTGCCGATGGTGCGAATCTTGATCCAGTTGTTGTCGACCTTCGAGTCGCAGCGCAGCAATTGCGGGTAGTCGTTGACCGTGTTGACGACCACATCGATGTCACCGTCATTATCGAAATCACCAAAGGCCGCGCCGCGCGACGCGCTCGGCTCCGAAATCCCCGTTCCGGCTTGCAGTGAGACATCCGCGAAATGGCCGTTGTGCAGATTGTGGTAAAGCAGCTTGCGCTGCGCATAACCGGCCTCCGTTTTCAGTTGATCGACTTCCGGATAGACGTGTCCATTACAGATCAGGATGTCGGGCCAGCCATCGTTATCGAAATCGAAGAATCCGCAGCCCCAGCCCAGGTACTGCGTATGCGCGCCCAGACCTGCGGTAAACGTTGCGTCTTCGAAGTTGGCTCCGCCCAGGTTGTGGTAGAGCGAAGGAGTGTCGCCCGCGAAATTAGTTTTGAGCAAGTCGAGGTTTCCGTCGAGATCGTAATCAGCGGCGGCAATGCCCATGCCTGCCTGAGGTTTGCCGTCGGGACTGAGCGCGCAACCGGCCTCGATCGCAATATCCTCAAATTTGCCATTCTTTTTGTTCAAGTAAAGCGCGCTCGCGGTGGAATCGTTCGCGACGTAAATCTCCGGCCATCCGTCATTGTCGAGATCGGCGGTGAGCACGCCGAGTCCGTAGGTGCCATTGGCGCGAAGAATGCCAGACGATTCCGAAACGTCGGTGAACGTTCCGTCTCCGTTGTTGTAGAAGAGCATATTCTTCCCACCCTGCAGCCCAGGCGGCCCGCACGCAACCATCACACTCTTGTAGAGGCACGGGCCAGACCCAGGAAGCGGCGCGGTCGCCAGGTCGAGATCAATGTAGTTGGCGACAAACAAATCCAGATGCCCGTCTCGGTCGTAGTCTACGAAGGCGCAGCCCGTATTCCAGCGCGTGCCTTTGCCCGCCACGCCGGCCTTCTGGCTGACGTCGGTGAATGTACCGTCACCGTTGTTGTGATAGAGAACGTTCTTTCCGAAATAGGTGACGAACAGGTCTTCCCATCCGTCATTGTCGTAGTCGCCGACGCAGACGCCCTGCCCCCAGCCGGAGTGGGCGACTCCGGCCTTCGCGGTTACGTCAGTGAATGTGCCGTCGCGATTGTTGCGAAACAGGTGCGAAGTAGGTTCGCCGCCGGCGGGAAAACCCTCGAGTCTGGTGCCGTTCACCAGGAAAATGTCGAGCCATCCGTCGTTGTCGTAGTCGTAGAACGCGACGCCACAGCCTGTGGTTTCGAGCAGATATTTGTTCCTGTGTTCGCCGCCATAGATAGTCTTCGTGTTCAGTCCAGACTCGCGAGCGATGTCGAGAAAGCTGACTCCAGGATCGCCGCCGCGCGCCTGCTCATTTGTTTTTGTAGGATCGGTTTTCTGCGGCCGCGTGCAAGCTCGCAACCAGAGCGGGCGAGCCAGCGCCAGAATGCTTTCGAAAGAAAGCACCAGCGCCGAACGGCTGAGAGATTTCAGAAAAACGCGGCGTGAAGGGAACAAGAGGTCGCTACCTGGCGCACCCTGCTCGTGCTAGAATTCGCCCCTCTCTTATATTCAGTGAATCGCGACTTTGCAAGCGCGCCGCTATGGCAACCGCGCAGCATTCCCAGCCAGCCCGTAACTCTCGCGCATCGTCCTCATCTGGGAGTTAGAAAAGGATTACACTCGGGGGAAAGCATTCGCCGTGGGTTTCGCGGGCGATTATTTTTGTAGAGGGAGAGTCATGACCATGCGTCGCAGGGTCTCGTGCGTCATCTTCACGATGGTCTTAACCTGCATCTCGCTAGCCGCCAGCGCCCAGACCGCGGGCAAACCGGTTGATGCCGAAGGTCATCAATGGTGGCAGCATGCGGTATTCTACGAAATTTATCCGCGCAGCTTTGCCGACAGCAATAACGACGGCATTGGCGATCTGAAGGGCATTACATCGAAGCTTGACTACCTGAAAGACCTGGGCGTCGACGCAATCTGGATCTCGCCGTGCTTTCCTTCGCCGCAAGTCGATTTCGGGTACGACGTTTCCGACTACGAGGATATTGATCCTGTGTACGGCTCGCTGACCGATTTCGATACCATGGCGACCGAGGCCAAAAAGCGCGGCATTCGCATCATCCTCGACTTCGTTGTGAATCATACCTCCGATCAGCACAAGTGGTTTCTAGATTCGGAATCGTCGCGGACTTCGAAATACCGCGACTGGTATATCTGGCGCGATGGCAAAGGACCGGGGCAGCCCCCCAATAATTGGATTTCTCTCTTCGGCGGTTCCACCTGGAAGCTTGATCCCACAACCAATCAGTACTACTACCACATGTTCGCCACGGCTCAGCCTGATTTGAATTGGCGCAACCCGGCTGTGAAAGATGCGATGCTCGACGTTTCCCGCTGGTGGTACAAACGGGGCGTGTCCGGTTTTCGTCTGGACGCCGTCGACAGGCTATACGAAGATCCCGACCTGCACAACAACCCGGTTCTGCCGGGCAAGAACGAGTTTGGTGATCCCAATGAAGAAGACAAATACAACGATAAGTTGCCCGAGGTGCACGAGACCCTGCGCGAGCTGCGTAAAGTGGCCGACGAGAATAATGCCGTACTGATCGGCGAGACCTGGACCGCCGACATCGCCGAGTTGAACAAGTACTACGGCGAGGGCAACAACGAGTTGCAGTTGCCCATGGATTTTCTATTCACTACGGTGAATAAACTTTCACCCGCCGACTTTCGCAAACAAATCGCTGCGGTCGATTCCGCCTCGGGATGGCCCACGTTCGTCATCAGCAACCACGACGTTGTGCGCTCCTATGATCGCTATGGCGACGGCCAGCACAACGACCAGATCGCGAAATTGATGGCTGGGCTCTATTTGACTCTGCGTGGTACGCCCATCATGTACTACGGCGAAGAGATTGGGATGAAGACCACTCCGCCGACTCGCAAGGAAGACGTGAAAGATCCCATGGGCCGCACTGGCTGGCCCAAAGAGAAAGGTCGCGACGGCGAACGCACTCCCATGCAGTGGGACGAGAGCGAAAACGGCGGTTTCTCGATGGCCGCACCGTGGCTGCCCGTGCCGCCCACGGCCAAGACACACAACGTCGCGGACGAGTCGAAAGATCCGGACTCGGTTTTTTCGTTCTATAAGAAGGTCCTCAAACTACGGCACACGAACAAAGCTCTGCTGGACGGCAAGTACATTCCGATGAACGAGAACGATCAGAACGTGCTCTCCTATTTACGCGTCTACAAAGATCAGGCAGTTCTAGTGGCGTTGAACATGTCCGGCGCCGAGCAGAAGGTGAGCTTTGAATTAGGCCAGCACGGGTTCGCGTCAGCGAAGAGCCTGGCTGCGACCGGGAAGTCCGCGGCCAAAGGGAGCGTTGTCATGCTGGAGCCGTATGGAGTATTCATCGGGCAACTCACGAAGTAGAGGCCGGCAGGTCTCTGCCTGGTCCGGAATAGTCACGGCGAAACGATGGACGAGCTTTCCATCGCAATGGGCATTGGGCACAAAATATACCCACGGGAACATATTCCACAATCAACCGCGATCCCTCGAGTGGAGTGTCCTCGCATGCACCTTCGTACGAGAACAGCAGCGCATCCTTCACCCCTCCCGAAAGCGCTCCCGGCCTGAGATGAAACAGCCATCACGTGCACGCCGCGGCGTTGCGCCTCGTCGAGAGCAGCGTCTGCAATCTGGCAAGGGCGGAGAAATGTCAAGCTAGAGAACCGATTTTCTAGGGCACGAATTCGATTCTTCCCCCAAAGAAAATGCGTAAAACCGAAGGCCCGCGATGCTATGATGGCGCGTTCGTTAGTCGTAACGCGGATTCGCAACACGGATTCGTGCACCGGTTCCTACACTCCTGAAGGGTGGAAAAGCACTCATGGCGATCGCGACCCCCAACACTTCGACAACCACGTCGGCGCCTGGCACGGCACAAAGCTACGGCGCTCCGCTGGCCACGGTGACCACGCTCTTCTTCATGTGGGGATTTCTAACCTGCCTGAACGACATTCTGGTGCCGCACTTAAAGTCGATCTTTGATTTGAGCTATGCGAAGGTCATGCTGATTCAGTTCGCGTTCTTCGGAGCCTATTTCATTTTCTCCCTCCCTTCCGCCAAGGTCATCGATTGGATCGGCTACCAGTGGTCGATGGTGGTGGGTCTGCTCACCATGGGTCTTGGAGCGTTCCTGTTTGTTCCCGCAGCTAGTGCGCCGTCGTTTCCGTTGTTTCTGGGCGCGCTGATCGTTCTCGCGGCGGGCATCACCTGTCTGCAGGTCGCGGCGAATCCGTACGTGACCGTCCTAGGAAAACCCGAGAGGGCTTCGAGTCGGCTGAATCTGACGCAGGCATTCAATTCGCTGGGCACGTTTCTGGCGCCTTTTTTCGGCGGCCTGTTGATTCTTAGTGCGACCACCAAGTCCATCGGCGACATACGCGCTCTGTCGCCGGATGCTCTGCAGGCCTACCGTCTGCACGAGGCGGCTACCGTCAAGATGCCTTATGTGGGCCTGGGTATCGCGCTAGTGCTGCTGGCAATTGCGATCGGCCTTTTCCATTTGCCTAAGATCGAACATGCGCAACACAAAGTCGGCGAAAAAGTGAACGACTCGATCTGGAATCATCCGAATTTGATTTTCGGCGCGATCGCCATCTTTGTATATGTTGGCGGCGAGGTTTCCATTGGCAGCTTCCTGGTGAACTACTTTGGCCAACCTGAAATTGGCGGCTTGACGGAGAAGGTCGCTGCCGGGTTTGTTGCACTTTACTGGGGCGGCGCCATGGTCGGCCGTTTCTTCGGGTCTGCACTCTTGAGCGGAGCGAAGGCGGCCTATATGGGATTGGCATCGATTGGCGGCCTTCTGTTCTATCTATTTTCGTCTTGGGTCGCTCATACTTGGGCCGACAATCTGGCGGCTCCGGTTACGCATGTGAGCCCGGTAGCGGTTCTCTGGGCACTGGTTTCGATCCTGGTCACCGCCCGCCCCCTTTTCGTCTTGGTCGCCGTCGTAGCGGCTGCCCTCGGAATCCTGACGGCTCTTCGCGGTGGCCATTTGACTGCGCCTACGGGAATGCTGTTGGGCATTTGCGCTGTGAGCGCTACTACGCTGGTCGCCATCTCGATGCTGTCGACTGGGCACGTCGCTATGTACAGCATCATTCTGGTTGGCTTCTTCAACTCGATCATGTTCCCGAGCATCTTTACGCTGGGCGTGGCTGAACTTGGACCGCTCACGGGAGACGGTTCCGGAGTCATGATCATGGCGATCGTTGGGGGCGCCCTCATCCCGGTCCTACAGGGATGGATTGCCGATCATATCGGCATTCATCACGCTTTTTTCCTGCCGGTCATCTGTTATTTGTACATCCTGTTCTTTGCCTTGAGCGGTTCGAAGCCGAACAGCCAGCGCTATGCCAAGGTGTGACGCCGGAAAAAATGGAGCTAGCGGAATCATCGACTGAGGCCGGCTTTTGGTAATATGTTCGCGCGACAGCGGGAACTGGCGACTAAAACGATTTAGCACTCAGATTTAGCCGATCATGGGGCAAATTAAGAAGCCTGGCCAAAAGCCGGTCGTGATTACGCTCAAGGCCGTTGCCCAATATATCGGACTCACTCCCGGCACAGTGTCCGCGGTTCTCAACGATTCGCCGTCAGCCCGCTCCATTCCGCAAGAGACCAAGAACCGGATCCATGCCGCGG
>Ga0070733_10000949_pt1 | contig 22283 bp, 15 predicted proteins | sample Coa_R1_9_FD_66450 | JGI IMG/M metagenome (GOLD analysis project Ga0070733, IMG submission 66450) | Surface soil microbial communities from Centralia Pennsylvania, which are recovering from an underground coalmine fire - Coalmine... | ecosystem: Environmental > Terrestrial > Soil > Unclassified ...
CACGGCATCGCCCCGATCGACCTGCTGGTGGTCAATCTCTACCCGTTCGCGCAAACCGTGGCCCGAGCGGACTCAAGTTACGAAGACGCTGTCGAGAACATCGACATCGGCGGACCCGCCATGCTGCGCGCGGCGGCGAAGAATCACGCCGCAGTGCTGGTGGTCGTGGACCCGGCGGACTACCCGGCATTGCTCACCGAGCTTGACAGCCACCAGGGCGGCAGCAGCCTCACCCTGCGCAGCCGTCTGGCCGCCAAGGCCTTCGCCCACACGGCGCGCTACGACACCATGGTGGCGGGCTACCTCGCACGGCACCACGCGCTCGCCGCCGACCCCTTCCCGGCGACCCTGGCGCTCGCGTTCGACAAGGTGCAGGACCTGCGCTACGGGGAGAACCCGCATCAGGCGGCAGCGTTCTACAAGGCGCCCGCGGCTGCAGGCGCCAGCGTCGCCGGCGCGCACCTGCTGCAGGGCAAGGACCTGTCGTTCAACAACATCGCGGACGCGGATGCGGCGATCGAGTGCGTGCGTCAGTTTGCGGACCTGGCGTGCGTCATCGTGAAGCATGCGAACCCCTGCGGTGCCGCGCTCGGCACCACGCCGCTGGAGGCCTATGAGGCCGCCTACCGCACCGATCCGACCTCCGCGTACGGCGGCATCATCGCCTTCAATCGCGAACTGGATGCCGCCACCGCCGCGGCGATCCTCGAGCGGCAGTTCGTGGAAGTGCTCGCGGCGCCGGCGCTGCACGCGGATGCCGCGCGCCTGCTGGCCGGCAGGCCTAACGTGCGAGTCCTCGTGCTCGGGAATCTGGCGGCCGCCGCCGGCGATGCGCTCGAGTTCCGCAGCGTCACCGGCGGGCTCCTCATGCAGTCGCGGGATCTGGCGGACCTCGATGAATCGGCACTTACCATACCCACCCGGCGCCAGCCTTCCGCGGCGCAGCTGCGCGACCTGCGCTTCGCGTGGCGGGTCTGCAAGTTCGTGAAGTCCAACGCGATCGTGTTCGCGCGTGACTGCGCCACCATCGGCGTCGGCGCCGGCCAGATGAGCCGTGTGTACTCCACGCGGGTCGCGGCGATGAAGGCCACCGACGAGAAGCTCACCGTGGCCGGGGCCGTGATGGCATCGGACGCCTTTTTCCCGTTCCGCGACAACCTCGACGTCGCCGCGGGCTTCGGGATTCGCGCCGTGATCTCCCCTGGCGGCAGCAAGCGCGACGCGGAAGTGATCGCGGCCGCCGACGAGCACGACCTGGCCATGGTGTTCACCGGCATGCGGCATTTCCGGCACTAGCGGGGTGCTATGAACCGGCGGCCCGTGCGATGAAGGTCCTGATCGTGGGCAGCGGCGGGCGCGAGCACGCGCTCGCCTGGAAATGCGCCACCGCCGCGCGCGTCAGCGAAGTCCTGGTGGCGCCCGGCAACGCCGGCACGGCGCGCGAGCCGAAGGTGCGCAACGTGCCAGTCGCCGCCGAAGACATTGCGGCACTGGCGCAGCTGGCGATCGCCGAGCGCGTGGACCTGACCATCATCGGGCCCGAGGCGCCGCTGGTCGCCGGCGTCGTCGATGCCTTCGCGGCGCGCGGGCTCAAGTGCTTCGGCCCGCGCCAGGCGCCGGCGCAGCTCGAGGGCTCGAAGGCCTATAGCAAGGAGTTTCTGCGCCGCCACGGCATACCGACGGCGCGCTCGCGGACCTTCACGCGCGCGAGCTTCGATGCCGCCTGGGTGTGTGCGCAGCGCGCACCGCTGGTGGTGAAGGCGAGCGGCCTTGCCGCCGGCAAGGGAGTCGTCATCGCGGATTCGACCGCAGTGGCGGTGACGACGGCGCAGGCGATGTTTGCCGGGCAGTTCGGCACTGCGGGCCACGAGGTAGTGGTCGAGGAGTTCCTGGCGGGTGAAGAGGCGAGCTTCATCGTGATGGCGGACGGTGTACACATCCTCCCGCTCGCCACTTCCCAGGACCACAAGCGCCTCAGGGACGGCGACCAGGGACCTAACACCGGCGGCATGGGCGCCTACTCACCTGCGCCGGTCGTCACGCCCAGCCTGCACGCGCGCATTATGCGCGAGGTCATCGAACCGGCCATCCGCGGCCTGGCCGCCGACGGTATGCCGTACACCGGCTTCCTCTACGCCGGCATCATGATCGCTCCCGACGGCACCCCCAACGTGCTCGAATTCAACTGCCGGCTCGGTGACCCGGAAACACAACCGGTGCTGATGCGCCTGAAGTCCGACCTCACCGCGCTGTGCGAGGCGGCGCTCGCGGGTACGCTGAACGCGGCGAGCGCGCAGTGGGACGCGCACGCCGCCCTCGGCGTCGTCATGGCGGCGGAAGGCTACCCGGGCGAGCCGCGCAAGGGCGACGCGATCGAAGGCCTGGAGCGCGCCGCAACCTTGCCCGGCAAGATCTTCCACGGCGGCACGGTGCTGGTCCGCGACCAGGTCGTGACAAACGGCGGGCGCGTGCTGTGCGCTACCGGTCTGGGTGTGGATGTCCGGGCGGCGCAGCGCGAGGCCTATGCGCTCGCGGACGCGGTTCGCTGGCGCGGCGCGCAGTATCGGCGCGACATCGGTTATCGCTCGATCCGCCGCGGCGCCTAGAACCTGAGCACCATTGATCGGGCATTCCGGGCGGCCGGTCGCAGCCACGCCATGTAGCGCCGCGGCGGCGGCTAAACTGCGACCGTTATTTTCATGCCTTTCAGTGGAGATCGACGTCATGACGAAGACCGTGGGATTCATCGCCGCCGCGCTCGCCGCAGCGCTGGCGCAAACCGCCGTGGCCGAAGCACCCTTTGATTTCGACAAGGCGCCGGGACGGCTGCCGAAGAATGTCGTGCCGGTCGACTACAGCATCGCCGTCGTGCCGGACATCGCGGCCAAGACCTTCTCTGGTACCGAATCGGTGTCGTTGAACGTTCGCGAGGCCACCGGCCAGGTCGTCTTCAACACCCTGAACCTGACACTCAAGGACGTGCGCGTGGACGGCAAGCCCGTCAAGGATGTGAAAAACGACAACGATGCGCAGCTCGCCACGGTAACGCTGGCAGCTCCTGCGCCGGCCGGCATGCACAGGCTGACCCTGAGCTACGCCGGTGTCATCGAGTCGCGCCCGCAGGGACTTTTCGCACAGCCCTACGGCAAGGTCGGCGGCGGTGAGGGAGTACTGCTCTCGACGCAGATGGAATCCACCGACGCGCGGCGCATGTTCCCGTGCTGGGACGAGCCGGCGTTCCGCGCGACCTTCAGACTCACCGCGACCGTGCCCGCCGAGTGGCAGACCATCGGCAACATGCCGGTCGCGAAGCGCGTCGTGCACGGCAAGCTCGCGACCGTGACCTTCGAGCGCTCGCCGAAAATGCCCTCCTATCTGGTGGAGTTCACCGCGGGCGATATGCGCGAACTCAAGGACACGAGCGGCAAGGTGCATTTCGGGGTGTGGGCGGTTGCCGGTCACGAAGCCGATGGCGCCACGGCGCTGGCCAACGCCAAACAGATCCTCGCCGATTACGACGAGTACTTCGGCTATGACTTCCCGCTGCCCAAGCTCGACTCGATCGCCATACCCGGCGGCTTCAGCGGGGCGATGGAGAACTGGGGAGCGATCACTTACAACGATGCGGGGCTGCTGCTCTCCAGCGGCAGCTCCATCGGCGACGCCCAGGGGGTCTACGCGACCATGGCGCATGAGATGGCACATCAGTGGAACGGAGATCTCGTGACCATGGGCTGGTGGGACGACCTGTGGCTCAATGAGAGCTTCGCCTCCTGGATGGCGGCGAAGGAGACCGATCGGCGCAACCCGGGCTGGAAGTGGTGGGAAACCCAGGATGGCACCAAGGAAGCGGCGATGGCCCCGGATTCGCATGCGTCCTCGCACGCGATCCAGGTGCATGTGACGGACGAGTTGCAGGCGGCCAACGCCTTCGATCCGACGATCACCTACAACAAGGGCCAGGCGGTGCTGCGCATGCTCGAGGCCCATCTCGGGCCGGACACCTTCCGCGAGGGCATTCGCCGCTACATGAAGGCGCGTGCGTTCGGTAACGCCACGACGGCGGACTTGTGGAATGCGCTGAGCGCGGCCAGCAGGCAGGATGTGGGCGCGATCGCCGCGGGCTGGACCACGCAGGCGGGTCTGCCGCTGGTGAGCGTCGCCGCCGAGTGCGACGCGCAGGGCAAGCGCACCGTGTCGCTGTCGCAGAAGCGCTTCTTCCTCGAGGATGGCGCGGCGGATACGAGCCACTGGAGCGTGCCGCTGCAAATCCGTGCCGGCAACGCGGCGCCCGCGACCGTGCTCCTCACCCAGCAGGGACAGCGGGTCGCGGCGGGCGCGTGCCAGGAGCCGCTCAGCGCCAACGCCGATGCCATCGGCTACTACCGCGTGCAGTACGACGCGACCACGCTTAGCACCAACACGCGCGCCTTCGGCACTTTGCCGGATGCCGACCGTATCGCCATGCTGGATGACCAGTGGGCGCTGGTGCAGACGCACAGCGCGCCCCTCGCCAGCTACCTGGCGCTCGCGGAGGGCATGCGTAACAGCGTCGACAGCAGCGCCTGGCAGCAGATCAACGATTCGCTGGGGGTTATCGAGTACGACGAGCGCGGCGCGCCGGGCCATGACGCCTTCGCGACGTACGCCCGTTCGGTGATCAAGCCGGTCGCCGACCGTCTCGGCTGGGATGCGAAGGCCGATGAGACGCCGGACCTGCAGAACCTGCGGCGCACCGTGATCCAGAACCTCGGCGTCTGGGGTGACGCGGGCGTAATTGCGGAGGCACGCCGCCACTTCGCCGCCTTCGTGAAGGATCGCAGCGCCATCACGCCGGACGATCAGCCCATGATCCTGACCATCGTCGGCCTGCACGCCGACAAGGCGACCTTTGAGCAGCTGCACATGCTCGCCAAGCAATCAACAGACGATTCCGAGCGCCGCCGGTTATACATCGCGCTCGCGGGTGCGCGCGACGCCGGGCTGGGCGAGGAAGCGGCGAAGATCGCACTCGACCCGGAAATCCCGCCGCAGGAGATCCAGTTGCGCCTCGGCATGCTCGCCACACTGCGCGCCGAGCACCCGCGGCTGGCGTGGAACACCTTCAACAACAAGGCCGCCGAGCTGTTGTCATCATTCGGCAACATGGTGCCGCTGATCGAGGCGCAGTTCGTACCGCAGTTCTTCTGGAACAGCCTGCCGCCGGATGAGATGGAGGCCTGGATCAAGGCGCATGTCCCGGCCGAGATGGGGCCGCAGATCCGGAAGGGGATGGAAGGCGCGCGCTTCCAGTACACCCGGAAACAGGCGCTGGTGCCGGCGGCGGACGCGTATCTTGCCGGCCGGGGCTCGCACGCCTAGGCACGCCAGGCCCGCCGTCCGGCTTTTTCGCCGGCGGCGGGTTTGCGGTGTTTGACTCGCGCTGCAGGCGCGGCCAGTCTTGTGCTTCAGGACATGACAGCCGCGCCACGCACCGCCGCCTTTGATTTCCCTTCGCCGCACGTCATTGAACTGACCGTGCAGCCCGACGACATCGACGCCTACGACCACGTTAACAACGCCGTCTACCTGGCGTGGTTCGATCGCGTCGCCTGGTCGCACTCTGGCGCGCTCGGCGTACCACTGCAGGAGTGCGTTGCCCTGCGGCGCGGCATGGCGGCGCTGCGGACCGAGATCGACTACCTGCTCGCGGCGGTGCAGGGCGACGTCGTGCGGGTGGCAACCTGGATCGCGCGCTCGGACGGTCGCCTGCGCTGCGAACGGCGCTTCCAGGTGCAACGCACCACGGACGGCAGGACCTTGGCGCGCGCCATGACCGAGTATGTCTGTATCAACCTGGACTCCGGCCGCGCAACGCGCATGCCGGAACCATTCACGCGCGCCTACGTCGTAACGCCACCCTGACGGGCGCCGCAGGCGACTTTGGCCCAATTTAGAAGCTGAAGCGCACGAACGCCTCCGGACCGTTGTAGCTCAGGTACAGCGACCCGGTGAAGCTGCCATTGTTGCGCTTATAGGACGTGCGCATGCTGGTGTAGCCGACTCCCAGGCTCAGGTTCGGATTGCAGCGGAATTGAAAATCCCCGTGGCTGTCGGCAAGCCAGCCGCTGAACTGACTTAGAGTGGCCTTCAGGTAGTTGACGTGCCCGGTAAAGGCGATGCGCCTGGAAATACGCCAGGCGAGGTCCAGCGGCAAGGTCGGGAATGGATCGGCCGCCGACTCCTCCTGGCTCTGGTTCTGCGCCGGCACGGCTCCCTGCGCGTTGGCCTGCAGAAAATACACGCCAACCCCGGTGCCGATTTCCAGCCGATTGGTGCGATAGAAGGAATAAGTGTAAGTGAGCCCGAACAGCTTCCAGTCGAGGGAGGTGTGGGTCGTTGATCCCTGGGCGAAGGTCTGGTCGCCAAAGACGATGGTGTTGGCGAGCACATGATCGGCGGTACGGTCGGCTTCGAAGTAGTCCATGCGCACCTTGCTGCGCTCGCCCAGGCGAAACATGAACTCCACGCGCCCCTGGGTCAGGCGTGCCGGTAACCCGAGGTCGCGCTCGGCGTTCAAGGGCGTGCCGGTCACCCCGGGTGCGGCGTTGGACGGGTCAACCCGCAGGTTGGTTTTCACGTTCGGCGAGTAAAGCGCGGCGCTGGCGTAAAAGTGGTCGGTGATGGGACTGGGGATCTCCTGTCCCTGCGGCGGTAGCGGCGCTCCCGAGAGCGGATCGCGGTCGGCCAGCGCCGGTGCGCTCAAGGTCGCAAACAACACCGCGATGGCGGCGAGCCAGATGCGCATACGGGCGTGCACTCCCTCACCGCAACCGAAGGCGGATTGCGGAGGATCTTAACGACCGGCGGCACTTATTTGCCAGCGTCGCGCAATGCCGACGTGACGCGGTCGGCGTTCAGGGCGCGGCCCGCGATCCAAGGGGCGGCCTCACCGCCCGCGCTGACGGGCCGAGTTAGCGCTTCATCGCCTCGAAGAACTCGCTGTTCGACTTGGTGTCCTTCATCTTGTCGAGCAGGAATTCGATCGACGCCAGCTCATCCATCGGGTGCAGGAGCTTGCGCAGGATCCACATCTTGGCGAGCTCGCCCTGGTCGGTAATGAGCTCTTCCTTGCGGGTGCCGGAGCGGTTGATGTTGACCGCCGGGAACACGCGTTTTTCGGCGATGCGCCGGTCGAGATGGATTTCGCTGTTACCGGTGCCCTTGAACTCCTCGTAGATGACGTCATCCATCTTGGAGCCGGTGTCGATGAGCGCGGTGGCGAGGATGGTGAGACTGCCACCCTCTTCGATGTTGCGCGCCGCGCCGAAGAAGCGCTTGGGGCGCTGCAGGGCGTTGGCGTCCACGCCGCCGGTCAGCACCTTGCCGGACGACGGCACCACGGTGTTGTAGGCGCGCGCGAGGCGGGTGATCGAGTCGAGCAGGATCACGACGTCTTTTTTGTGCTCGACCAGGCGCTTGGCCTTCTCGATGACCATTTCGGCCACCTGTACGTGGCGGGCGGCGGGTTCATCGAAGGTGCTCGAGACCACTTCGCCCTTCACCGTGCGCTGCATCTCCGTGACCTCCTCGGGCCGCTCGTCGATGAGCAGCACGATGAGGTAGACCTCGGGATGGTTGGACGTGATGGCGGTGGCAATGTTCTGCAGCAGCATCGTCTTGCCGGCCTTGGGCGGGGAGACGATGAGACCGCGCTGGCCCTTGCCGATGGGCGCGACCAGATCGATGGTGCGCGCGGTCAGGTCCTCGGTGGAGCCGTTGCCGCGTTCGAGCTTCAGACGCCGGGTCGGATGGAACGGCGTCAGGTTCTCGAACAGCACCTTGTTGCGCGAGCTCTCCGGGGAGTCGAGGTTGATCTCGCCCACCTTGAGGAGCGCGAAGTAACGCTCGCCGTCCTTGGGCGGACGGATGAGGCCAAAAATCGTGTCGCCGGTGCGCAGGTTGAAGCGGCGGATCTGGCTCGGGCTTACGTAGATATCATCGGGGCCGGCGAGGTAGGAACTGTCCGCCGAGCGCAGGAAGCCGAAGCCGTCCTGCAGGATCTCGAGCGCGCCGTCGCCGTAGATGTTCTCGCCGTTGCGCGCGTGCGCCTTCAGGATCGAGAAAATGATGTCCTGCTTGCGCGAGCGGGCGAGGCTCTCGAGCCCCATGGACTCGGCCAGCTTCACCAGTTCATGGATGGGCTTGGACTTAAGCTCCGTGAGATTCATCGAGGTGCGCGAAGCGGTGAGCTCCGCCGGACTGATGATCTCCGAGTCGTCGGCGTCGAACGGTTCCGGCTCCTGCATCATGTCGTCGGGACGTCCGCCGCCGTTGTTGCCGCGGTTGCCGTCGCGATTGCCATCACGCCCGCCGCCGTGGCGCGGGCCCTTGTTGGGCCGGTTACGGCCCTGATTGCCCAGGTAGCCCCTCACAGGTTGCTGTCCAGGAAAGCCGACAGCTGCGACTTGGACACGGCGCCGACCTTCTGCGCCTCGACCGTGCCGTTCTTGAACAGAATCAGGGTCGGGATGCCGCGGATGCCGAACTTGGGCGGCGTCTGCGGGTTCTCATCGATGTTGAGCTTGGCGATCTTGATACGGTCCTGGTACTCGCTCGCGATCTGATCGAGGATCGGGGCCATCATCTTGCAGGGACCACACCATTCGGCCCAGAAATCCAGCAGCACGGGCTTGTCGGATTTAAGGACGTCCTGAGAAAAAGTGGCGTCCGTGGTGTGCACAATGTGCGGGCTACTCACGCGGTTGAACCTCCGTCAAATACAGAGCGAGGAAAATAAATTAGAAAAATGTGGGGAAGCGGCAGCGGCTGGACAACGAACTGACGAAAAGCGCTGCCAGATAGTTGCGCTAAACGGTTACACTGATAACTCGTGATTGAGTATGAATCTTCAGGGAGTTAAGGAGACCTGGCTGGCAGGTGCGGACCTGCTGGCCCGCTGACTTGAGACACTTTGTAGCGCTTCCGAGTCGTTTTTGCAAGCCTCGGTACCGAATCCACCTCTCACATCCGCAGATGTAATTGATGACCGAACCACGCTCTGATCCAGTGACTTTCGCCTCTCTTGGCCTCGTAGATGAGGTCATGGCGGGCATAAAACAAGCCGGCTTCGTTGACTGCACGCCCATCCAGGCACAGACATTGCCCGCGGCGCTCGCCGGCCGCGATATCGCCGGCCAGGCCCAGACCGGCACCGGCAAGACCGCGGCATTTCTCGTCGCGCTGTACCAGTCGCTGCTGACACGCCCGGCGCCGGCGAACCGCACCCCGACCTCGATCCGGGCGCTCATCGTGGCACCGACCCGGGAACTGGCGGTGCAGATCCATCACGATGCACTCACGCTCGGCGCACACACCGGACTTAAGCACTCGGTCGTATTCGGCGGCATCGACTACGAGAAGCAGCGCGAGGAGGTTGCGGCCGGATGCGATGTGCTCGTCGGCACCCCCGGCCGGCTCATCGACTACTTCAAGCAGCACGTATTTGACCTCCGGCACGCGCAGGTGCTGGTGCTCGATGAGGCTGACCGCATGTTCGACTTGGGCTTCATCGCCGACATCCGCTATATCCTGCGCCGCCTGCCGCCTCCGGAGCGGCGCCAGTCGATGCTGTTCTCCGCCACCCTCTCGCAGCGGGTGCTGGAACTTGCCTACGAGCACATGAACAATCCGGAGACGGTGCGCATCGAGCCGGACAAGATGACCGTCGATAGCGTGCGGCAGATGATGTACTACCCCTCGATGGAGGAGAAGGTGCCGCTGCTCATCGGCCTTCTGCACCGGAGCGAGGCGGTACGCACGATGGTGTTCGTCAACACCAAGCGCACGGCGGAACGCCTCGAGAGTTCGCTCAAGGCCAACGGCTTCAGCGCCCAGGCGCTGTCCGGGGATGTGCCGCAGAACAAGCGCCTGCGCTTCCTGCGCGACTTCCACGAAGGCAAGCTCGCGGTGCTCATCGCCACCGATGTCGCCTCACGCGGGCTGCACATCCCCGACGTCAGTCACGTGTTCAACTTCGACCTGCCGCAGGACCCGCCTGACTACGTGCACCGCATCGGCCGCACCGCACGCGCCGGAGCTGAGGGCGATGCCATCAGCTTCGCCTGCGAGGAGTACGCGGTGTCGCTGCCCGACATCGAGACCTACGTAGGCCACAAGATTCCCTTCTCGTCCATCTCCCCGGAACTGCTCGCCACGGGCGTGGTAGCGGGTGCGCCGGTGCACCGCTCACGCCCGCATGGTGGCGGCCGTCCCGGTGGTGGTGGTGGTCGCTCCGGCGGCAGCCGTCCCGGCGGACGTCAGGGCGGCGGCGGGCGGGACCGCAGGGGATCTCCTCCCGGACGCTCCTCGCACCGTAGTCGGGGCGGCCGCTGAACGTAGCGCTGCACGTGCCGCTCGGCTAAGCTCCGAAGTCGATGGCGGCCGCCGCACAGCCTCGAGGGCGGGTGACCCACTGCATGGCGGAAATCGAAGACAACGTCGATCGCGAGCTGTTCCGCAACGTGGAGAAGCTGCGCGGACTGCGCATCGAACACCGCGACCTCGACGAGGTCATCTCCCGCCTGTCCCTCGACCTGCACATCAACGAGCTGCAGTTGAAACGCCTCAAGAAGCGCAAACTCCTGCTCAAGGACCAGATAGCGCGCCTGGAGAGTGAGTTGATCCCGGATCTGAACGCTTAGATGGACAACGCCGCCAGCGCCCTGAAGGCCTTCGTTCTCCTGCTCATCTCGCCACCGGCCCTGGCCGAATGGCTGACCATCCTGATCGCGGTGGTGATCTCGGTTGCGGTGATGCGCGCTCTGGGTACGCGCCGCGCTCCGCCCGTCCCCTTAGGTCCGGGCGCAGGACAGGCGCATCTGCTCGACCATGTGCTGAACGGGGCGCTGATCATCGCGCCGCTGATCGCAGCTCTTGCGACCCTATACGCCGGCCGCGTGCTGCTCGCCACTTTCTCCAACCCCGGCATTCATGTGGCGGTGGCGGCGCAACTGGTGGCGGCGCTCGCGCTGGTGCGGGCCGGCGTCTATGTGCTCGGCCTGCTGTTGGGCCCTGGCTCGTGGGTGAAGAACCGGGAAAGCCGCATCACATTCATCCTGTGGCTGGTCATATCGGTGGCGCTGCTGGGCTGGCTGGACGTCCTCGAGACGACGCTGAATCGCATCAACCTCGTGCCGGGCAAGACCCAGTTCAGCCTGTGGGCGCTCCTGAAGGGCCTGGTGGTGGTGACCGCGTTCGTGGTGGTGTCGAGCCTCATCGCCCGCGCCATCGAACGTCACGTCATGCGCCTCGACCAGCTCGCGGTCTCCACGCGCGTCGGGGTCTCCAAGTTCACTTACTTCCTGTTGCTGGGCCTGGGGATCCTGCTCGGCATCAACGCCGCCGGCGTCGACGTCACCACCCTCAACGTGCTCACCGGCGCCATCGGCCTGGGGCTCGGCTTTGGCCTGCAGTCGGTAGCCAGCAACTTCGTCAGCGGCTTCGTGCTGCTGATGGACAAGTCAATCAAGCCCGGCGATGTCATCAGCTTCACCAGTCAAGGCGGCGCCAGCGCCGGCAATTTCGGCTGGGTGCAGGAACTGCGCGGCCGTTACGTGGTGGTGCGCGATCGCGACGGGGTGGACACCCTGGTCCCGAACCAGAACCTCATCACCAGTGCGTTCATTAACTGGAGTTACTCGGATCAGCGCGTGCGCCTGAAGCTGCCGGTGACGGTGAGCTATGACGATGATCCGGAGCTCGCCCTCAAGCTGCTGCTGGAAGCCGCCGAGAATCACCCGCGCATCCTGCACGATCCGCCGCCGGTGTCGCGCCTCATCAGCTTCGAGGACAACGGCATGCGGCTGGAGATCCGTTTCTGGATCGCGGATCCGGTGAATGGCGTCAACAACATCCGCTCGGATGTGAACCGCGCGATCTGGCGCATCTTCCGCGCCGCCGGCGTGCGCATCCCGGTGCCGCAGCAGGAGACGCGCATGCTGGCGCCGCGCGGCCCCGGCCCGCAGTCCGTGGGGTCGTTCACGATCCCGCCCCCGGGCGATCAGGCCGCGGACTGAAAGTCAGGCGGGGCGCTCCAGGATGCCACTCGCGGTTGCCCCCGGGCTTGTGATCCCGGACAGCGAGCTGTCCGTAGCCTTCGTGCGCGCGTCCGGCCCGGGGGGACAGAACGTCAACAAGGTCTCGAGCGCTGCGCAGCTGCGCTTCGATCTGGAGGGCAGCAGCGTGCTGAGCGCCGGCGTCAAGGCGCGGCTGCGGAATTTAAGCGGGCGGCGGCTTACCGCCGAGGGCACGATCCTGATCGTGGCGCGCAACCAGCGTACCCAGGAACACAATCGTCGCGACGCCGAGGAACGCTTAAGCGAACTCATCCGCCGTGCGCTCATTGCGCCCAAGCGCCGCGTGGCCACCAAACCCACACGCGCGGCGCGCGAGCGGCGGCTCGAGCACAAGACGCATCAGGGGCGCACCAAGCGCCTGCGCGGCCGCCCCGGCCGCGATGAGTGACGTACCCGCCTGCGACCGCCTAGCGTGCGGGCGGCGTCCGCGTGGCGTTCAGACCGTCGGGGTGCACGAGCCACGCCGCCAGCGCCGGCATGAGGATGATCGCCGCCAGCATGTTCACCAGGAACATGAAGGTCAGCATGATGCCGATATCCGCCTGGAACTTCAGCGGTGAGAACACCCAGGTCGCGACCCCGATGGCGAGCGTGATGCCGGTGAAAATGATGCTCGCGCCGGTCACGCGCAGCGTGCGCTCGTAGGATTCGCGCACTGACAGCCCCTGGTGCAGGAACTCCTGCATGCGGCTGAACAGATAAATGCCGTAGTCGACGCCGATGCCGGCGCCGAGCGCCACCATCGGCAGCGTGGACACCTTCAGGCCGATGCCGACCAGGTACATGACCGCGTAGACCAGCACTGACACCAGCGCCAGCGGCACTACCACCAGCAGCGTCCCCACCAGCGAACGGAAGATGATCAGGCACATGATGATCACGGCGCCGAACACCCCGGCGAGGATCAGCAGCTGCTTGGCTTCCACGGTTTCGTTGGTGGCGGCCATGACGCCGACGTTGCCGGTGGCGAGGCGCACTTGGGCGCCGGCGAGCGGGTTGGCCGCGCGCCAGGCCTTCACCGCCGCCACCACGCGCTCGATGGTCTCGGCGCGATGGTCGGTGAGGAACATCAGCACCGGCACGACGTCGCAGTTCTCGTTGAGAAGCCCGGTGCTGGTCTCGATGTAGCGCGTCGACTGCGTGAGCTGCGTTTGTTCGCGCGGAATGCTGCGCCACTTCAGGCTCCCCTCGTTCCAGCCGGCGATCGCCACCTTGGCGATGAACGGCAGGGTGATGACTTCCTGCACCCCCGGCACGTTGCGCATGTGCCAGCCAAAACGGTCGACGCCCGTCATGAGGTCATGGCTGACGCACACCGGGTCCCTGGATTCCACGATCGCGGTCAGCACGTCCACGCCAATGGAAAACTTGCTGGTGATGACGTCGTTGTCGCGGTTGTAGCGCGAATCCGCGCGCAGCTCCGGCACACCCGCCTGCGTGTCCCCTATTGGGGTCTCGCGTCCCTTCCACCAGCCGGCCGCGGCGAGCAGCGCGGAGATCGCGATGATCGCCAGCGCCGGCCCGCGGCGCGTTACACCGGAGAGGAAGCGCCATACCGGGTCCCCGAGGCGCTGCTGCTGCTCGACGCGGGCGTGGTAGCCCCGGTCGAGGTGCACGTACGACACCAGCACTGGCAGCAGCACCAGGTCGGTGAGAATCACGATCGCGACGCCGATGCTGGCGGTGATCGCCATCTCGCGGATGACCGGCACCGGGATCAGGAGGATGGTGACGAAGCCAACCAGGTCCGCCAGCAGCGCGATCACCGCCGGGGCCAGCAGCTGCCGGAACGTGCGCCGCGCGGCCTCCATGCTGTCGAGCCCCGCCAGCCCCGCATCGATCACCGCGGTGATCTTCTGCACGCCGTGGCTGACGCCGATGGCGAAGATCAGGAACGGCACCAGCAGACCGATGGGATCGATGCCGTAGCGCAGCAGCACCAGCGCCCCGAGCTGCCAGATTACGGCGATCACGGAACACAGCACCGGCACGAACGCGACGCGCCACGACAGGCAATAGACCCGCACGGCGATGAGCGTCAGCACCAGCGTGATCACGGCGAACAGAACCACCGAGGCGGCGCCGTCGGCGATGTCGCCCATGACTTTGGCAAAGCCGATCATGCGCACGTCGATGCCGTGGCGCGGGAAGTCGACGGTCTCAAGTCCGCCGCTGGCACGCGCCTGCACGTCAACGCCGGCGCCGCGCGGCGGGTGTTCGATCACCTGCTGCACGCGCGTTTCGAGCTGGTGGGCGATCTGGATCGGATCGACCGGTTTTCCCTGCGCGTCCTGGTCGAGGACGATAGCGCTCACCAGTGCGCCGGAAAAATCGTTGGCGACCAGGCGCCCGAGGATTCCGGCCTTGCGGATGTTGTCGCGCACCCGCGCCAGGTTCTGCGGCGTCGGGGTGAAGTCGGCGGCCACGACGTTGCCCGCCTCGATGCCGTCCTCGACCACCTCGATGTAGCGCACGTTGGGCGTGAACAACGACTGCACGCGGGTGCGGTCGATGCCGTCCATCACCATGACTTCGTCGGTCGCCTTGCGCAGCGCGGCGAAGAACTCCGGCGTGAACATGTTGCCGTCGCGCGCAATCAGCGCGATCAGCACGCGGTTCGCGCCGCGGAAATCCACCACCTTCGGATCGAGGTAGGTGCGCATGTACTCGTGCTGCAGCGGCAGGGTCTTGTTGAACGCCGTGTCGATCCTCAGGCCCCGCGCCGCAATCACCCCCAGCAGCAGCGTGACGAGGCCGAACAGCGCGAGGATCAGCGTGCGATGTCCAAAGATGAAGCGTTCGAGCCGGGCGACCAGCGCGGCCGAGCCACCGTGCGGACTTCCCGCGCCGGCCATCAGTGCGTAGCTCCCGCAGTGCCCGTCATCCGCCCGAGCGTGATGACTCTGGTGCCGTCGTCGCCGACCGCCGCAAGCTCGTCGTCGCCGACGCTCACCACCGCTGAAAGTCCCGTGTAGTCGCGCTGCTGCTGCAGCGTGAAGCTATGCCCGCCGTCGCGGCTCACGAGCAGCACTCCCGAGAGGCCCGCCACGGCGATGCCGCCACTGTCAAAGCGCGCCGCTCCACCCAGCAGCTGCAGCGTCCCGGTGTCGATCTTCTGCCAGCTCGCGCCGGCATCATCCGAGCGATACAGATTTCCGCGCAGGCCGAAGGCCAGCACGGTATCCGCCTCGAGCGGCAGCACGCCGAAGAATGAACCGCGGTAAGGGGATGCGAGCGTCAGCCAGCTGGCGCCGGTGTCATCCGAGCGGTACAGATGCCCGGCTTCCGCCGCGATGTAGAGGCGCGTCGGGCTCGCCGCGACGATGCGATTAAGGTGGTAGCCACCTGCGGGCTGGTCTTTGTCCGGCGCGTCCGCGGGCACCGCACCGGTCGCGGAACGCGCACCGCGCGCGCCCACAGCCTGCGGTTCCGGGGACGCTGGCGCGAACTTGCGCGCCGCCCAGGTTGCGCCGCCATCCGCGCTCGTCAGGTAAGTGCTGTAGGCGCCGATCGCGATCGCGTGGCCGCCGGCGCCGCACCAGACATCCAGCAGCGGTTGCTGCGCTTCGGGCGCGTAATGGGTTCGCTTCCAGTTGCGCCCGGCGTCCACGGTCGCGAGGACGACTTCGTCGTGCCCGACGGCGAGCCCGTGCTGCGCGTCGAAGAAACACACCCCGGTGAGCAGCGCCTGCGTCGGCACGAGATCGGCCTGGACCCAGCTCTTGCCCTTGTCATCCGAGAAGACGACGACCCCGCGGTCGCCGACGGCAATCAGACGTTCACCGGCCGAGGCGAGTCCGATCAGAAGCGCGTGCGCCGCGAGGCGCGCGTGTTCCGCTTCACGGGGTTGCGCCACCTCGGCCGCCGGCGCGGATTGTGCCAGCGGCGCAGCCAGGAGCACGGCCAGCGCCAGCACGCCGCCCCCCAATCGGCCCCCCGAGGCAGCCGCGCGGGCGCACGCCGTCGCGGCCCTCACGCCAGCCTCTACCGGATGCCCATCCGCTCCAGCACGCTCGGCTGATAGTCAGACGAGGTGCGCTTGATGTTGAAATTGTAGGACTTGGGTTCCTCGCTCTGCAGCCCGAGCGCCAGGTAGCGGCCGTTCGACAGATCCATGACCAGTTCGAGATCGGTCCACAGCGACGGCAGGTTGTAGTAGTTCATCGCGTGACCCTCCTGCACGCGGTACAGCTGCCCGCGCGAGTCATAGCAGTCAATGGCGAGGATCTGCCAGGAGTCCTCGTCGACGTACAGCGTGCGGCGGCTGTAGATGTGGCTCTGACCGGGCTTAAGCGTGGAGTCCACCACCCACACGCGATGCAGCTCATAACGTGCCAGATCCTGGTTGATGTGGTTTTTCTTCAGGATTTCGCTGTACTTATGACTCGGATCCTGCAGCCGGTACGCGTTGTAGGCCACGTACATCTCGCGCTTGCCGACCAGCTTCCAGTTGAAGCGCTGCGGGCTGCCGTTGTACATGTCGAACTGGTCAGCGGTACGCAGGTTGTCGGCGTTGGTGCCCGGATTGTCGAACGCCACGTCCGGCGCGCGGCGTACGCGGCGCTGACCCGGGTTGTAGACCCAAGCACGCCGCGCTTCCTTGGCCTGATCGATGGTCTCCTGCACCAGCAGCACCTCGCCCGCCAGCCGCGCCGGCGCGGTAGTCTCCTGCGTGAAGAACAGCAGGATGTTGTTGAGTGCCGCCTCGGTGGTGCCCGGCTCGTAGTACTGGAAGTAGAACTCCTCCTTGAAGTTCACCAGTGTGTAGCCGCCGCCGGCCGTCATTGGCGCCTGACCGATCTGCAGCGACGCGGCGACACCTCGCCAGCGCGTGACGTGATTCCAGTACACCTCGAGTCCGTTCTGCGGAATCGGAAACGGCGTGCCGTCGACCGCGCCGGTGAAGCCGTTGCCGTCCGGCACGAGCTTGGCGGTGGTCGCGAGGCGCTTGGTAGCCTCGTAGACGCGCTCCGGGGATGCGCCGCTGCGATGCGTCGGATAGACGATCATCTTGTAGTCGGGGTAGGTCTTGAGGAGCGCCTTGTGGCCATCAGTGAGCTTGGCCGCGTATTGCGCCATGTTGGCCGGTGTGATGGTGAACAGCGGCTTGTCGCTCGCGTACGGATCCGGGTAATGATCCCCCGGGTGGTAGTTCGGAAAACCCGCGTCGGCCGCTGATTTCAGTCCACCGGTCCACGCCGGGATGGTGCCGTCGGCGTTGCCCGCCTTCTCCCCGCCCAGGGGCGTCAGGTCTGCGCCCAAGCGCGCCGCTTCCTGCGGACTCACGGCTCCCCATGCCACGGACGCGAACAACAGCCCCGCCGCGGCAACCTGGATGCTTTTCATTGCAGCCCCCTCAGAACGAGAACTTGATGCTCGCCGCGACGAAGCTGCGGTCGTTGAGCAGGTTGTATTGACCGGCGCCGCCAAAGCGCGTGTAGGAAACATCCAGATCCCAGGTCTTCTGCAGATCCGCGCCGACGCCGACGGTGGCCGCGTGCCGGCCCTGGACAAAGTTGCCGCCCGGGCCTGGCGAGACCCCGTGCACGTCCTGAGACCAGGTGGCGTGCGGCAGGATGTCCCAGGCGGCGAGGAGGTTCGCATACTCGAGCCGCCCGGCGATCACGTAGCCCCATGAGAATTTGTCCGGGAATGCCGAGCCAGGTTCCACGCACTGGAAGCCGGGCGTTACGCACTGGCCGTTGACCGCGGGAAATTGCGGATAGCCGCCCAGATTCGGATTGCCGCTCAGGTTCGTGCCCGGGCCGTCGTAGCGCAGGCCGAAGCCTTCCGGTCCGCCGCTGTACTTGTTCTCAAGCCCCGGGACGTAATCCGCTGCCGCCTCGGCCACCAACACCGCCTGCGAGGCCTTCAGCACGTTGGCAAAGGTCTGGGTGGCCGTGAAGCCTGCCTGCCAGGTGTTCTTCAGTTCCCAGCCGCGGATGGTCTGCCCCAGCCCGAAGACCCCGAGCTGATTGCAGTCACTGACCGGCGTCGGTGAGTTCTTCGGGCACGTGCCGGGGTGCGGGACCACCTGGCCGTTGCTGAGCAGGCCCGCGATGCCGGCCTCGAACGGCGTCAGGGCCGCGTACAGGAGCTCCACGTCGTCCAGTTGCAGCGGCACGTTGTGGCGGAACGCGACCTCGCCCTGGATTGCAGTCCCCGTGGCCTTGATCTCGCCGTTGAAGGAGGCGCCGATCATCTTGATGTCCTGCGGAAACTCCTCGAAGTAACCGGCCGTCTTGCCGTACTCGTAGGTGCCGATACTCTGCGCCTGGGCGTTGACGTTGCCGCCCGCGAGCAGCGTGTTGGCGCCGATGGTCGCGTACTGCGTCGCCGTCAGCAGGCTCAAGTTTCCGCCGGTGGCCGCGGCCCGCGACTGGCCGACGGCGGCGCCCGTGGCGACCGCTGCCGCGAACGGCAACCCGGCAGCGAGCGCCTGCGCCGCGCCGCCGATGGCATTGATCGCGCCGAAGGCGTTGCCGAGGCCTGCCTGCGTGCCGGTATTGGCCGCCAGGACCGGCAGGCGGCTGGTGTAGTTGAGGAAGTAGAGTCCGACCTGCGTGCCCTGGCCGAGGTTCGGCAGGTAGAACTTCACGTTCGCGCCGTACTGGCCCGAATCCGGGGGCTTGTGATCCGGCAGCCGGTTCACGGCCTGGAAGTCGCTGTACAGCGGGCCGCCGAGCGGGCTGAAATTTACGCCCTGATCCGAGATGGCGCCGAAGCCAAGATAAAGCCTGTTGCCGCCGATCACGCCGGCGTCACTGGTGCCGAAGTAGGAGCCGGTGGGCGGCGCGAGGGTTTCGTGCCAGTCAAACAGGTACAGCAGCTGCGTGCTGATGTCCTTGGTCAGCTGCAGGTTCAATACTCCCATGCTGTCCGGCAGCAGCGCCTGCTTGAGTTCGGATCCGGGGGTCAGGAGCGCTGATACGTCGAAGTGGTTCACTTCGTTGAGCCCGCCGGGAATGAACGTGCTTTCGCCCCAGCTCACCACCTGACGGCCCAGGCGAACCTCGGATGGCATGCTGCCGAGGTCGAAGCGCCAGTAGCCGAAGGCGTCGAGGAGTCGCGTGTAGCTGCCGACCAGATCCCGCGCGTCGTGGGACAGGGGCGTGCGCTGGGTGTTGTCACCCATCACGTAAACGTCGTACAGGCCGCTGCCGCGCACGAAGACTCCGCCCTTGTCCTTGTACTTCAAGGACAGCTCGGTGACGCCGGTGAAGGCCTGGCTGAACGTGCCCTTGCCGTAGTTCAGGTCGCCGTCGTCAATATTCGGGGAGTAGCCGCAGCCGCCGTCGGCTATGGCGATGAGCAGGCAGTTGCGCCCCGTCGCGCGCCAGCCCTGCCCGTAGGCGATGGTCGTGTCCCAGCTGCCGCTCCAGTCACCCGACGCGCTCTGGAAATTGATGGCCTGCGCGTCCACGCAGATCAGCGTCCCTAAGCAGACCGCAGCCGCCGCGCGCAGTGACGAACGACGCCCCATTTGAACTTTCCTCATGTGTCCCCCTGCTTCCTCGAGGCCGCCGGCTGTGCGCCTGTGCTGCGCGTTCTTGTTTGTTGCCGCAACACAAAACTTGGCTTGCAGTCAGTCTACGACTCAGGCTCGCGATCCGGCAAGGGCATTAGCCGTGTGTCAACTGCAGGATACTGTGGCGCAGCTGCTCGCTCAGCACGAACTGTGCGTCCTGCGCCACACGCAGCAGCACGGCGTCGAATTCCAGAGTGCCGTCCGCACGCACGCGCACGACGCCGCGTGCGCGCAGCAGGCCGATGAAGTTCCCGAACATCGAACGATCGAAGAACTCCGGGGAGTCGAACCCGTAGAGCAGACCGATGCGCTGCGCGGTGAGCTGGCAGCGTTCCTCGAGCGCCGCCTGGCTGACCGTGCCGCTGCCGGCCCTGACGAGTTGCGCGACCGCGAGGTAGTAGCGCTCGATTGTCTGGATGGTGGCCTGCGCCAGCAGCGACAGCTGCATGGCCTGCGGCGAGTTCGGCGCCGGACGCCGCCAGAACCCTGCGGTTGCGTCCGCCTCGATCAGGCCGTGCCCGGCGAGGCAGGCGAGCACGCCCTCGATGACCCCGGGCAGCTCGGCCTCGCCCCAGCGCAAGAACAGCTCCGCGGCGACATAGGGGTAGATGCGCCACGCGAGTCGCTGCAGGTCCTCGGTCGCGACGCGCTCGTTGCTGGTGAACGCACAGGCGACGAGCGAGGGCAGCGCGAACAGGTGCAGCACGTTGTTGCGAAAGTAGGTGGCGAGCATCGCTCTTTCCTGGCTCATGCGCACGATGGCGCCGAGGTCATGCGGTTCGCGCGCGATGAGCCGCATGGACAGTCCATAGTCGATGATCGCCGCGCCTGCCAGCTCCGTCACCGTCACGCGCTCGCTGTACGGGAAGTCGCGCAGCAGCGCGCGGTACAGGTCGACCTGACGCACGAGGTCGCCTTCGCTGAGCGCCTGGCGCGGCGTCGCCAGCAGCGCCACGGCCAGCAGGCCCACGGGCGTCACCGCCGCCGCGGCGTTGATCTGGCGCATGATGCGCCCGGCCAGCTCGTCCACCGCGTGCCCGAGCCACGGCACGCGCGCCTCGTCGTCGATGGCGAACGCGCGCCACTGCGGCTCGGCGGTGTCGAGGACGTCGCGTAAGTGGATCGGCTCGCCCAGGTTCACGTGCACCTTGCCGAAGCGCTGCCTGAGCACGCGCACCGACCCCAGGAGCCCCCAGACGCTTTCCTTCTGCTTGGGCCGCCCGGAGAGTTCCCCAACATAGGTCGCGCCCTCGACCAGGCGCTCGTAGCCGAAGTACACCGGCACGAAAACCACGGGGCGCTGCGGATCGCGCAGGAACGCGCGCACCGTCATGTTGAGCATCCCGGTCTTGGGCTGCAGCAGACGGCCGGTGCGGCTGCGCCCGCCCTCGATGAAGTACTCGAGGGGGTGGCCGCGGGCCATGATCGCGGCCAGGTATTTCATGAATACGACGCTGTAGAGCGCGTTGCCGGCGAAGCTGCGGCGGATGAAAAAAGCGCCGCCCTGGCGCAGGAAACGCCCCACCACCGGCAGGTTGAGATTCACGCCGGCCGCGATGTGCGGCACCGCGTAGCCGTGCAGATAGATCGCGTAACTGAGCAAGAGGTAATCCATGTGGCTGCGGTGACAGGGCACGTAGATGATTTCGTTCCCCGGCGCCACCTGCTCGAGCGTCTGCGCGTGACCGAACACCACCCCGTCGTACAGGCGGTTCCACAACCACGCCAGCACGTGCTCCATGAGGCGCACGAAGGCATGCGAGTAGTTGGCCGCGATCTCCCAGGCGTAACCGCGCGCGCGTTGCAAGGCCTTGTGCCGCGGCAGGCGCCGCGTGCGCATTTCCTGGGCGACGGCGGCGCGCACCGCACGCGTGCGCAACACCTTGTTGACGATGGTGCGGCGGTGGGAAAGATCAGGGCCGATGCGGGCGGCGCGCCGCCGCGCATACACCGCGCGCAGCGTGCGGGCGACGCGCCGGCCGCGCGGCGCCTCCCCCGCTTGCTCGCCGAGCAGTTCCCGCAGCGACAACGGCGCCTCGAACTCGATGAGCGTCGCGCGGCCGTTGAAGAGCACCTGCATGAACTTGCGCACCCGGCTGGTGAGCGCCCAATCCTCCACCAGCAGCAGGCGCAGCCACGAGGCCTCCTTTTGCGGCGCGCGGCCCCAGTAGACCGCGGTCGGCACGAGATCAAAGTCCGCGGCCGGGTCGGCGCGCAGCACGGCGATCATCTGCGCCAGCTGCGGCGGCGGCGAACGGTCGGGCCGCACGGTCCAGAAGCCGCGCGTGCCGCCCAGGTAAAAGAACGAGCGCAGCTCGCGCGCCCCACTCAGGCGCTTGCCCGGGCGCGGCAGCTTCAACGCCAGGCACGCGTCCTGCAGCAGCGCCAGGTCGGTGACACTGCGGCGCTCGAGCACGTAACAGACCGGGCGAGCGCGCCCGGCGAGCAGCGTCGCGACGTCCTCCGGGCGCACCTTGAAGCGCACCCACAAACCCAACAGTCGTCGCAACAGCCAGTTCATCGGCCTCAGCACCGCCGTTATGATGGGCGCGCAAGTCGCAGCGGCAGTTTAGGCAGGAACGGCGGCAAATGAACAATTTCGCGGGCCAGACCGTGTTGATTACCGGCGCCTCGGAGGG
>Ga0070733_10000950_pt1 | contig 22275 bp, 20 predicted proteins | sample Coa_R1_9_FD_66450 | JGI IMG/M metagenome (GOLD analysis project Ga0070733, IMG submission 66450) | Surface soil microbial communities from Centralia Pennsylvania, which are recovering from an underground coalmine fire - Coalmine... | ecosystem: Environmental > Terrestrial > Soil > Unclassified ...
GGTTTTCCATTGGAAATGCGTCTTGTGTTGCCCACATTAAAAGGGTTTACGATCGTGAAACTGGAGGAAATTGTTTATTGCGAAGCCCAGCGGAGTTACACCATATTCCGTCTGGTCAATAACAAGACCATCATGATATCGCGCCCATTATTCGATTATGAAGGTATACTGGCGGGTACCACTTTTCTGAGGATCCACAAATCTTTTCTTATCAATCTGCTGCACATCAAGGAATATTTGCGTGGTGAGGGTGGCACCGTCGTTATGTCGAATGGGATGGAAATAGAAGTCAGCCGCCGGAAAAAAGAATTATTCCTTACAAAAGTGAAGGAGCATTTTAAATACTAAAAAAAGCCGGTACAATAACGAGCCGCTACAAAAAAAAGCCGCCACAAAATATTCTTTTGGACGGGCTCTTTGGAGGATAAGGATTAATGGAAAATTTTATTTTTTTGAATTCATTTTATGTCCCATCTCTTTGAAAAAATCCAGAAAGGCCTCTGACACTGCATGCGAGAATACACTTTCCTGCTTTAACGGTATTTGAAATATGCGCTGAAACAACATCTTCATTTTTTTCATTGGGTACGATTAAGCTGCAAGTACGCTTAAAAACAAATAGCGGATATCCGTTATTCACCTGAAGGTTGTTTCCATTTCATCAATGGTGGTTGTGGTCTTCCGAAAAGGATTAAGGCTAAGGCCGAGGCTAAGGCGAAGGCTTAAGGTCATCGGTCATCAAAAAACTGTCAACCGTCAACCTTCAACCGTCAACCGTCAACCGTCAACCGTCAACCAAAAAAGCCAGTAGGCAAAAACTTAATGCCGCAAATGAACTGACAGCCACCGATGGAGAAAAGGTTAAGTTATATGTGATGGTTTAATATTCGCCTTCCTGTTATCATCATTGGCATCTGGCCAGATTTTCCGGAATATCTGCCTGGAGACGAGGTCTATTTCATTTAATTCCAGCATTGGCTTTAAGTCTTTCGATTCCGTTCAGCGGCACTATTTAATATGGAAACGGTTTTCGCCATACTGATCTCCGGAGCTGAGCCACAAAATGAGCCCCTCCTGAAGAGGAAGGGCGAATGAATATTTCGAAATTATCCTTAGCGGATAAACCTTAATAAAGATATCTTTTAAGGATTCAAAGTGCTTAATCACGAGATTAAAAAGAAATTAAAATTTGGGTTTTTTGATATGTGAAATATCTTCTAACGGGTTTCGCGGCAAATCCGTCAACTGATTTAATTGAATTTTAATGGTTTATAAACTGATATCACCATGATGCGTTTTATCTTTATATCGTAATTATAAAAATCTGCCGGCTACTAACGCATGAGACTGCTTTTTCTGGTCGAATTATTTTGAATTTATAATTCTTCATCTAATTATAAGCAGATGAAAAATCAACGCAAAATAACTGCCCGACACGCGAGAAGAAGATTTTTGTCGGCAGAAACAAAGAAAGATGAAATTCATCAAAGCGACTTAATGCAGGTAAACAGCCCTCCGGATGAAGAAACAATTATGCGGTTGAATTCACTTGTCAAACAATATCCTTTTTGCATTTTACACCGGTATAGGGAACATTCACCAAGATAGTTGGATCAGCAGTTCGACATTCAGCAAAGAGCTCATTGGTAGTGAGTGTTGTGCAAATTATTGTTTGAACCGGTTGCAGAATCTTGTGCCGTTTTGTTAGGGTAGTATATCGCTCTTCGCATGACGTTTTAACCGCTGTATCCGGAGTATGACCCCAAAGCCATCAACAAGGGCTCCCATCGCGCAACCATAGGCTATCAGGGTGTTCGCTATCTGAAATGAAATGATATGATTATAAAACAAATAAAAGCCCCCTACGGCCACCATACAGATCCAGATCCCCAAAATGTAATAAGAATTGTGCTTTATCACTCTTGCCAGGGGGAAAAAATGCAGGCCCGCAATGAAAGCGAAGCATGGGATTAACAAATGCTCCCGGTGTAATTTCAGTAATAGCGTCCAGGTTATCATAATGGCAATTCCCTCAAAAATGAAAATAAAGGCGAACAGCCATTGTCGTTTCTTTTCCCGTACAGGATCTATTGCATAATGCTCAGTCAGCTCATCCTCGGGAAGACTATCCTCCAGTTGATAAAGTTTGATGGAATATAGGCCCAGCCAGACAACCAGAACCAGAACGACGATTGCACCGATGGCATAGTCGCTGAAATCCCAGGAATATTCACCAATCATAATCCAGGGCATTGCAAAAAGTATCATATGGAAAAGTTCACCGCGTTGACCCTCGACACCTTTTTGAGTTAATTTGTTCATGCTTTAAGGCATTTTAATGTTTGGTCTCTTCCTGCACAACTGTTTATACATCGAATCATTTAAAAAGAGATCCCCGCAAAAGCAGGGATCGATAATCGGGAAATGCTACGATGAAGAATTTAATCATTTTTCCGATCAGCTAACTCGCTAAAATAGAAAAATTCGGCTCTTTATATAAAAACTTCGACTGTAGCCATTTGATTATTACCGGCATTGTTCTATTCATAGGGGAAATAAATATCAGATCCGCATTTATTTTTTCTGCGTACTGATAAGTTGCTTCCTCTATCGTATTTCCATCGATCGTTGTGCATTCAACGGGAATGCTGGTATTGTCGCGCAATAAATGATATGCTTTATATAAACAAATGAACTCTTCCCTGTCAACATCAGGCTTTTTTTTATTGAGCGATATCAAATGAATCTTCGACTGAAATAATTTGCCAATATATGCCGCAAGTGTCAGTTGACGCAACTGAACAGTATGATCTATCGGCAAAACAATTTTCTTAAAAGCAGATTCGACCGCTTTCGGAGAGACGCTCAGAATGGGAAATCCAATTTTCGCGGCCACCCTGTTAATAACAATCTTTGACCAGGTATTCTGATTGTGATTCTGACTGTTTTCATAAACAAGTACAAGATCTATCAAATGCTTTCGGCAAAACGTAGTCATCGTATTTTCATTGTTTTCTTTTAGATCTTCGGCACTGAAGGAATTGGAACGGCACAACCTGCCCGCTCTTTCGAAAATCTCCTTTTTTCCAAGCTCATCAAAACTAAATTTATCAGATTGCCATTTTTTTCGCTTGCTGATAATATGCATAATATGGACATTACATTGCAGGTTGTTGGCAATCGAAACAGTCTTTTGAAGATTATCTAGATCGGCAACAGAATACACCGGGAAAAGAATATTGTGAAATAATTTGGTCATGCTTAATAAAGGTATTATGGACCGGGATAAAAAGAAAGCAATTCGAATTAAAATGAAATTAAAATTTATAGACGCATGTATAGACCCCGGTCATATGTTTTTAACATAAATCTCTTTTCTGGATTGCTCCCAATGCTCTTTTGCTTTTAACTGTTCCATACTGCCTCTTTCAAAATCCCAGAACCTGGCTTCAACTGAAGAACAGTGGAATGTTGTTTCCATATTTGTTTGATCCGTAGGATAAAGTGGTTCTCCACAAATGTTGCAATATAGTGCCGGCAATTTTATATTGTATGTTACTTCGCTGGCCTGATTCTGTCCCATCACTGATATTTTAATCAAATGTATTTGCAGAAAGTCCAATAAAAAAAAGACAGCAATTAAAATGCAATTAAATTTCCATTTGGAAACTTTGAAAAGATGGTAAACAGATTTGAAAAATTGTACCGTAGGCAAGAGAAGACGTGACTTCGATGGTGCCTTTATGAATTCGTATGATGCTCTTTGCGAGAGAAAGACCCAGACCAAATCCCTTTTGTTCTCCGGTATTTGATCCTCTGTAAAAAGGTTGGAATATTTTTTGAATTTCTTCCGTTGCAATCACATTGCCTTCATTTTTTACCGTTATAAAGATTTTTTGATCTGAAAACGACAGATGAACCCGCGAGCAGTTATCCGTAGAATATTTACAACCATTTTCAATTATATTTTTAATCGCGCTATGAAGCAGTTCAATATTTCCATAAATGACACAGCCTTGCTCATCATCGGGGAAATCATCAAAATACAGTTCCACCCTGTAAAATGATTCGACGGCTTTTATTTCAGAGGTGATCTGCATCAGTATTTCATCAATACGAATTTCGGAAAGATCTATATGTCCATGCATATCTGCTTTTGCGATCTCCAGAAGACTTTTTGTAAGCAGCCTCATTTTAAATACGTCTTCACTCATCGAGGTAAGCACCTCCTTATATTCATGGTTCGATCTTTCTTTTTGAAGTGTTACTTCAAGCTGGCTGGAAATGGATGTCAGCGGAGTAGATAATTCATGAGAGGCATTGGAAATAAATCGTTTTTGTATTTCAAATGATTTATAAAGCCTTTCCAATAGCTCATTAAATGTATTCGCTAACTGATTCAATTCATCTTTGCCGGTTCCGGCAGGAAGTCTGTTTGAAAGATTGTAGGAGGATATATCATTTACTTCGTAAATAATTTGTTTGATGGGTTTGAGCAATTTTTTTGAAAACAGGCTCCCGATCCAGATAGTCAGAAAGATGGCAGCCAGCAGGGAGATCAGCAGGATCTTTGATAACGCTCTCAATCTTTCCAGGCCTTCTTTATCAAAAGCAGCAACCACTACAATGAAGTCCATTTTATTTCCCTCATGTTTCAGCGCAATCGCATCGCGGTTTTCAATTTTGAAATATACTTCGTCGTTTATATTAGTTCTTTTAAAAATATCGTCATATACAACCAGTGGAACTTTATCCGGGGATTCAAATTGATATAACATTTTCCCATCCGGATTGAAAATCGCAATATTTCGTTCCGGAAGAGAGCCACTCGCAGATACCGGATCCACACGGTCAAGTACGACAGAACTACTGTCTCCAAAAAGTGCGTAAAGCTGGGCGCTATAGTTCGCCCTGCTTTTTAACCGGGTGTTGAATACAGCTCTTCTTTCCAATGTTGAGAAATAGTATATAGAAATAGCCATTAGGCTGATAATGCCAGTGACTAAAAAGGTAAATATTAATATTATTTTGTGACCGATTTTCATCTAGAAAGCATCTTTTAGGATATATCCGGCACCTACAAAAGTATGTATGAGTTTTGGAGAGAAATCCCGATCAATTTTTTTACGGAGAAAGTTGACGTAAACATCTATAACATTCGTTTTTGTATCAAAGTCGATATTCCATACATCGAAGGCTATATCCGCTCTGGAAAGAACTTTATTTTTATTTCTGATAAAATATTCGAGCAGTTGAAATTCTTTCGCAGTGAGGGGAATTGGTTTTCCGTTTCTGCTGACTTCTTTGCTGTCCAGATGCATCACCAGGTCGGATACGGTAAGCGAACTGCCCGGAGCTTCTTTGTTCTTCTGCCTTTTCAAAAGAGCATTCAGCCGGGCAAGAAGCTCTTTAAAATTAAAAGGCTTTACGAGATAATCATCAGCTCCGGCATCGAATCCGGTCAGCTTGTCATCCGTGGACCCCATGGCAGTCAGCATAATCACCAGAATCTTGTCGTCTATACTTCGAATATAATGACAGAGTTCATACCCGGTCATCAGGGGAAGCCGGATATCGAGTATCGCCAGGTCGTAATGCCCTTTGTCAAATAGTTGTTGACCGATGAGGCCATCATAGGCAGTGTCTACCAGATAGTGATTTTCTGAAAGACCCCGGGAAAGGGTTTCGGCAATTTTTTTTTCATCTTCAACTAATAAGATTTTTACTCCTTCCATAAACAAAAGTCAGACTTGAAACCAGTCAAAATTAGAGTTTACGGTCAACATGCAGTGGGGTGACCATTAAAATAGGATTAAAATCATTGCGATATCCCCGTAAATAAGCGAAATCAAATGACGTTTATTACTTGAGAAGCCTAAATCAATTAACTTCCAAGCAACATCTAATCACAATGAATATGAAATTATACCGGTCATTGTCTGTTATGTTACTGCTGATTTTATCCATACATATATATGTTCACGGTCAGAAGGAAAATGCCAGATACAGCAAAGAAATAGAAGATAAGATTGGTCAGGTCGAAAAAAATCTCATCGGCTGGGTGCAAATAACAGACTCAATTCCGCAATATAATCTGTCAGAAAGAATGTCTTTTTATAAGGTCAATGGATTAAGCATAGCTGTCATTCACAATTATCAAATGGAATGGGCGAGAGGTTATGGCTTTGCGGATCTTTCAGAACATAGACCGGTCACTGCGCAAACCCTGTTTCAGGCGGCTTCCATTTCCAAATCGCTGAATGCTGTTGGCATATTAAAACTGGTTCAGGAAGGGCGGTTGAGTCTGAAGGATGACATAAATACATATTTCAAAACTTTCCGATTCACTACAGACAGTATAGCAAACTATAAAAAGATTACGATGGGTAATCTCCTAAGCCATACAGCCGGGTTGACTGTGCATGGATTTTCCGGATATGAAGCAGGAGACAGCATTCCAACGATTATTCAGGTTCTGCGAGGACAAAAACCGGCAAATAATGAACCCGTCAAATCGGAATTTGCACCCGGACTAAAGGTTGAATATTCCGGTGGCGGAATTGCCATTTCGCAACTGATTGTTGAAGATATTACCCATGAGGCCTACGATAAGTTCCAATGGAATAATGTATTGGAACCATTGGGCATGGTGCGAAGCTTTTATACTCAGCCTCCCCCCGAAAACAAAATTCCCATACTGGCTACAGGCTACCGCGCCGATGGCAGGGAAATAAAAGGCAAATTTCACATATATCCGGAAATGGCAGCAGCGGGGCTTTGGACAAATCCCACTGACCTCTCGTCATTCATCATAGAAATGCAGCTTGCCTATGATGGCAAATCTCATAAAGTGCTCTCAAAGAGTATGGCACACTTGATGCTGACGCCTTACCTGGATTTTGGCAACACCGGCCTGGGCGTTTTTATAGAAAAGAGAGGCGACCGTACTTACTTTGAACATGGCGGTGCAAACGAAGGTTTCAGAAGCCAGTATTTTGGCAGTATGGAGGCTGGTGATGGGGTAGTGGTTATGGTAAATTCAGACAATGGGGAAATTTTAAACGAAATCATAAACAGTGTTGCCAGGACCTATGGGTGGAAAAATTTTTATCAACCTGTGATTAAGAAGGCGGTACAGGTACCCGTTGATATATTAGAAAAATACACAGGCAACTACTACCTGAATGATATTACTCTCTCGATTAATTTGACCGGGCAGCATTTATATCTCGCTCAAAACGGCAACCAGGCGTTGCAAATGTTTTTCACGTCAAATAAAGATTTCTTTCTATTCGAAGTACCCGCGGAAGCTAGCTTTAATATCGATGAAATGGGTGATCCGGCGAGTATTCAAATACGACAAAATGGATCGGAGTATATCTTTTTGAAGAAAAAGAAATTGTAAAAACAGTAAAATCATTTATCCAAATGGATTTGAATCCATTCTAATCATGATGCCGATGAATTCAGATCCAAATCCATTGAGTGGTTTAAGTCAGATTGACGTTGAAAACAGATTGAAGGAGTTTGGATATAACGAGGTGTTGGGTAAAAAACCGAACCCGGTCTTTTTGTTTTTAAGGAAATTCTGGGGGCTGAGTGCATGGATGTTAGAATTGATTATTATTCTTTCCTGGATTTTACATAGATATCTGGATGCATATATTGTACTTGCTTTACTGTTATTCAATGCGATCATCGGGTTTATACAGGAACATAATGCCTCCAACGCGGTAGAATCATTAAAACAGAAATTACGGGTAGAAGTAAAATTGCTTCGGGACGGGATCTGGAAAACACTGGCATCAAGAGAACTCGTTCCCGGTGATATCATTAGAATTCGGATCGGAGATTTTGTACCGGCGGATGTAAAAATCATTCAGGGCGAAATCAGCATTGATCAATCTGCTTTGACAGGCGAGTCACTTGAAATTGACAAAAAAGTTCAGGAAACGATATTTTCCGGCTCCGTAGTAACAAAGGGGGAGGCAACCGGAATGGTTATCCTAACCGGCCCCCGCACGAAATACGGCAAGACAATCGAACTGGTAAAAGACGCCGGTCCAAAATCACATATACAAGAGATTATTTCAAAGGTTGTAAAATGGCTTTTGATTATTGTCGGTTCGCAGTTGGCCATCGCGCTGATCGCTTCCTGGTTAAAGGGGGTTCATTGGTTGGATATTCTACCCTTAATGCTTGTCCTGCTGCTCGGTGCTATTCCCGTGGCGTTAACTGCAATGTTTACAGTTTGTATGGCTTTAGGATCTAACGAAGTAGTTAAGGAAGGTGTTTTAATCACCAGGCTGAATGCTCCGGATGATGCGGCCAGTATGGATATTCTTTGTGTGGATAAAACGGGCACATTAACAGTGAATAAGTTAACCGTGGCCAGCGTGTTGGCCGCAAATAGCTTTACGGAGGCTGATGTATTAACCTTTGGTGCTCTGGCTTCCCAGGTTGCGAATCATGATTCAATCGACATGGCTTTTATTGTCGCGGCTAAACAGAAAAATATCTCATACGGCAGTTTTGTTCAGAAATCATTTATTCCCTTTGACCCGAAAAATAGAAAAACGGAAGCGGATATCGGTATCGGCAATGAGGAATTCAAAGTAATGAAAGGCTCCTTTCAAGTTATTTCCGGACTCTGTGCGTTGGATCCGGCAGCCAATGCAGAATGGGAAACGAAGATCGATCAATTCGGCAAACAGGGTTTCCGCGCTATTGCAGTAGCAAAGATGAATCCCAATGGTAACCCCCAATTTGTCGGGCTGGTTGCACTGCATGATCCTCCCAGAGCAGATTCTAAGAAACTCATCAGTGAACTGGAGCAACTGGGAATATCCGTAAAAATGTTAACCGGGGATGCACTTCCCATTGCGCAGGAAATCGCTCAGGAAGTGGAAATTGGACCCACCATCATAATAGCTTCAGATTTGCAAAAGACAGCAAAAGGAAGTTTTCTTGAGCAGGTGGAAAAGTGTAACGGGATAGCCGAGGTTTACCCAAAAGACAAGTATGATATAGTTAAAGCCCTTCAGGCAAAGGGTCATATTGTAGGGATGACCGGAGATGGTGTGAATGACGCTCCTGCATTAAAACAGGCTGAAGTCGGTATTGCTGTAAGCACTGCAACAGATGTGGCAAAAGGGGCCGCCAGTATTGTTCTAACAAAGGAGGGTTTGGTGAATATCCTGAGCCCGATTAAAGTGGGAAGAAAGATGTTCGAAAGAATTAATACCTGGATATTGAATAAAATCGCCCGGAGTATTTTAAAAACTGGTTTTGTGGTCATCGCTTTTTTGATTCTGGGTAGATATGTGATTTCAGCGTCTGCCATGCTGATTATGATTTTCATGACAGATTTTGTGAAGATATCCCTGGCTACTGATCATGTAACGGGTTCTCAGAAACCGGCAATATGGAACATCAATGGCCTGGCAAAAATAGCCGTGGTTATTGGCATTCTGATGACCATCGAGTCGTTCGGAATTCTGTTCATTGGCCTGGACCGGTTCCATTTAAATGCAGATGCCGGAGCGCTCAGTACCTTTTGTTTTGAAATACTGTTATTCTTTGCCATTTTCTCCATTTTTATGGTGAGAGAAAAGAGACATTTCTGGCAGTCAGCTCCCAGTAAAACGTTGTTATTTCTTCTCATTGGAGATTTTACACTGGGTATCATCCTTTCGACTTTCGGAATTCTGGGTTTCAAACCCATTCCAACAACTCAAACATTTGTCGTATTTGGCTACACAGCCTTTTTTTCTTTTATAATCAATGATCCGGTTAAGGTTTTTCTTTTTAAAAAATGGCCACCGGCAATGCCATGAAAAATAAAATCAGAGTTTTTTATACAAAATGAAATTGTAATAATAAATTCAATATGATTCACTTAACAGATTATCCCACAACGCCTGACTCGAAGTATTCAAAACACGAGTTAAAATACCCGGAAGAATATTAATAGTGAGACGCCGGTATTAAAAAAGGTTAATGCGCAAAAGAATTCACCGCCCAAAGCGACGCAAGGGATATAATAAGCCATAATATCACACCCTGCAACATAGGCTTTATACCAACTGACCGTAAAACATTTCTGGATAAACCGCAGCCAATTAAAAAGAGGGTCAGGGTTAGACCCGATTTGGCAATGGCTACCAGGTAATGACCATACTCTTGAACTATTGGTATATAGGTGTTCATAATAATTGCAAGGGTAAACAGACCGATAAACCATGGTATTTTAATCTTGGTATTTTTATTTTTGAATACAATGGTAGTAAAAAATACCACCGGAATGATCCATAAAGCTCTTGCCAGTTTTACGGTTGTAGCAATTTCCAGTGACTGGGTTCCATATTTACTGGCCGCGCCGACAACCGAGCTGGTGTCATGTATGGCAATGGCACACCATAAGCCAAATTGTGTCTGTGATAATCGTAATTCGTGGCCAATCAAAGGGAAAAGAACCAGAGCAAACGAATTTAAAATAAATATGGTGCCTAGAGAAACGGAAATTTGTTTCTCTTCTGCTTTAATAACCGGTGATATCGCAGCAATGGCACTACCTCCACAGATGGCGGTGCCTGCGGAAATAAGATAAGAGGTCTTCTTATCTATTTTTAAAAATTTCCCTAAAAAGTATCCCAGCAGTAAAGTCCCGGTAATTGAAATAACGGTAAATACAACTCCTTCCTTTCCGGCCTTTAAGGCGCTGGTAACATTCATCGCAAATCCCAGCCCGACAACAGAAACCTGCAACAGAATATGCGTGGCTTTATGGTTCAGTCGTAAATAAGGGTGACCAACAAATTGCGCAATGATTAATCCCATCAGAAGCGCGAGAGGAGGTGATATAAGTGGCGACAGGCAAAAAACGAAGAACAACAAGAAAATGACTTCCCGCGTGGTAATGCTTCGGTCTAAGAAGTTCCTTTTTATTTTTACATTCTCTGCGGGATGCGGAGTCTCGTCCATTTCGATGGTATTCACAAAGCTGCAAATCTCGGACTTTTCAGTGGAGAACACTGCACCGGATGGTTATATATAATTCCCAAATTCTCTATACCCAAATGACCTGGAAACATGATTAGCTGATCGTTTATGGCCTCTTAATGTCTTTCCATTTTGGCAAAAGTCATTTACTCGCTGATACATACTGGAGTAAAATCAGGAAAGCTCACCCATTCGCATCATTGGCCTGACGCCGGTTATTCCGGCTTCTGTTTTCAATTTCTCGCATAAAAAATCAATGTAAGATCCTTGTAGATTTTTTAATAAAAGGTTAACCCGGCAAAACCAGTGTAACAGGCAGATTTTTTCTTCGAATATCATCAGCTTGCTGAATAAAATAAGGCTAAATATTTTGCTGTTTTGTTTTGCATGTAGAAAACCCGAAAATGGTATATAGCGGACAAACACTAACGAAACTGGTCAATAGAAAAATGACCGCCAGTACCAGCAAAACAATACCCGGCCCACCCGTAACCGTATTTGTAAAATACAGTGCACCCATGATGATCGCAAGCACGATGCGTGCGGTACGATCAAATGTTCCCATATTTTTTTTCATGTTATATTTTTGTAAGTGAAACAATAGAATAAATGTAAGTCTGCCTGAAAATATGATGGATAACTAAAATCGTGTGATGAGATGATATTCATTTTCATACTCCGCCATACAGGCTTTCCATGAAATGTATCCACCAGACAGGTTGGATACGGAGTCAAATCCAAGCTGTTTCAAAATTCTTTGCGCCAGATAACCCCTTAGTCCGGCCTCACAATAGATGCGGATATTTTTATCCGCAGGTATTTCCTGTAAACGGTCCCTGATTTCATCCAAGGGAATGTTGATAGCTCCGGGAATACAACCAGCTGAGAATTCATCCGGATTACGTACATCTATCAGCAGATCGTACGTCTTTAATCTGGTTATTTCATCCCAGTAAAAAATCTTTAGTTTGTCCGATAAAATATTTTCTGCAACGAACCCGGCCATGTTTACAGGATCTTTTGCCGATGAATAAGGGGGCGCATACGCATGTTCAAATTCCGCCAGATCATAAATAGTTCTGCTCTGCTGAATATAGGAAGAAAGAATATCGATCCTTTTATCCACGCCTTCATGACCGGCTATCTGGGCACCCAGCAGCCTTCCGTTATCCGGTGAAAAGGCAATCTGTATCGACATCCGCGTAGAACCGGGAAAGTACGAAGCGTGCGATCCCGCATGATTGGTAGACACAATATGTGGGATGTTTTCCGCTGTTAAGTGTTTGGATGCCATGCCCGCCGTAGCGACGGTCATGTCAAATACTTTTACAATCGCCGTATTGATCGATCCATGATACGAATGCGTATTACCCAGTACGATGTTATCCGCGCATATACGTCCCTGCTTATTGGCCGGGCCAGCCAGGTAACTGATCATGGACTTTCCACTCACTGAATTTTTAAATTCAATAGCATCCCCGACAGCATAGATATCCGAATCTGAAGTCTGCAAAAATTCATTTACAGCAATTCCCCGGGCAGAGCCAATTTTTAAGCCGGCTTTTTCAGCCAGGTTGGTGTCCGGTCGGACCCCGATGGAAAGCAATACAATATCTGCCTTCAGTATTTCACCGTTTTTCAGGGTAACGGTTAACCCGTCGTCTTCATTTGTAAATCCCGTGACGGTTGTATTCAATAATAACTGAACCCCTTTGGAACGGATATGTTGTTGGGCCAGGGCGGCAATCGGGAAATCCAGGGGCGTCAGTATCTGATTACTCATCTCCATGACAATAACCTGCAAACCCAACTGATGAAAATTCTCAGCCATTTCAAGGCCGATAAAACCCGCACCGATCACCACCGCCTTTTTTACATTATGCTGCCGGATGTAGTTTTTTATGTAATCGGTATCACGAACATTTCTGAGCGTGAAAATACCTTCGCTGTTTATACCAGGCAGGGGTGGACGAACAGGTTCCGCTCCGGGAGACAAAACCAGTTTATCATAGTTTTCAGTGTAAACCTCTCCGGTTGACTGTTTAAATGCTGTAACGATCCTGTTCTTCGGATCTATCTGAATAACGTCTGTCATGGTTCTGACATCAATATTAAACCGTTTGTTAAAGGCCGCAGCTGTCTGGACGAACAGTTTGTTCCGGTCCTTAATGACATCCCCGATATAATAAGGCAGACCGCAATTGGCATATGAAATATATGCCCCTCTCTCAAAAATAATGATCTCTGCGTGTTCATCCAGCCTTCTTATCCTTGCAGCAGCACTGGCTCCGCCTGCAACGGCTCCTATTATAATGTATTTCATCTGAAGATGTTTTCGGCGGGTATTTTAATAACCATCTCAAAATTATGAATGCACAATCAGGAGAACGGTAACAAAAGTTACTTAAATACAAAAACCGGCTTTTTATCTTGCATTCCTGTTAATGCTGTAACTAAGAAAAGATTCCATTTTTCAAAAAACACAAATATGTTTATCGACAGGAAATATTTTACACCGGTCATTGGCCTTTTTGTTTTTTTAATTTCCTGTACCAGTCGGGCAAAGCAAACCGACCTTACAGTATCAGCATTTGAAAATGCGATTACACAAAATAATATTCAGTTACTGGATGTGCGTACGACTGCAGAATACCAGTCCGGTCATCTGAAAAATGCGCTCCTGGCAAACTGGAATGATAACAGTGAATTCCGGGCAAGAATAAAAGCACTTGATAAGAACAAACCCGTTTATACTTACTGCCTGAGTGGCGCCAGAAGTCGCGCGGCAACCGACTGGTTAAGGCAGAATGGATTTACAGCTTATAATTTAACCGGCGGTATCAATGCCTGGAAAAATGCAGGCATGCCCGTCGACATATTAAAAACGGCGCACCAGGTAACATGGGATGAATATATGGCACAAATCCCAAAAAACAGACCGGTGTTGGTAGATGTCAGCGCCGTCTGGTGTCCTCCCTGTAAGGCCATGTCACCCATCGTAGATTCTCTCGCCGCCGCCAATGCTGACCGCTTTATATTGGTAAAAATTGACGGGGGTGATCAGACCGATCTCTGCAGCAAATTGGGGGTTAGCGGGTTCCCGACTTTTATCGTGTATAAAAACGGGAAGGAAGTTTTGAGAAAAGAGGGGTTGGTCGACGCAAAGGAAATAAGCAGTTGGTTTCGATAAATGATTTGATATGATTACAAGAAAAAGTGATACTAAAGAGAATAAACGCGCAATATGGGTTAGCAGCATCATGCGATGGTCCCTTGGTTTGTTGTTTATCGCCATGGGTTTTATTCATTCAAAAGAAGAGGATGCCTGGGTGATCCAGGTATTCGGACTTATTATTTTAATCACCGGTTTTATAAGACCCAGATGCTGCATCGACGACAATTGTAAAATTTAGTCCGCATTATATCGTAAACACATAGCATATGAGCATTTTTAAACATTTATTCGGAGCTTCAGGAAAAACAGATCTAAAAAATATAATTGAACAGGGAGCCTTCCTGGTAGATGTCAGGACAGCCACCGAATTTGAACGCGGTCACGTGAAAGGTTCTGTCAATATTCCACTGGATAAAATTCCAACACAACTCTCTCAATTTAGAGGCAGAAAAAATATCATCGTTTTTTGTCTTAGCGGCGGAAGAAGCGGCCAGGCCAAATCAATCCTCGAAAGAAACGGAATTCACGGTGTGATCAACGGAGGTACCTGGAGACAGGTAAATCAGTTTGTGAAATAATAAATATATCTCACCCGTCTTCATTTGTATCTAATTCCGTATTGCTTCGGAAATCCGGCAACAGGGGTAAACTTGAAAAGGTTGATGCTGTCCGGTAGAATAGTGAGGTTAAAACACTAATTTTGGACGGAGTAATTGATAAATTGATTCTCCCGGTGTATTACACTCTATGACAAATAAATCTTTCTTTGGTTCCATTTTCGAACCTGCCCTGGTCAAAGAAATGCATGAATCTTGCGAAATAAGGTCTTTTACGGAAGGTGATATAATTATTGAGTACGGAAAATACATTCGTATAATGCCGCTTATTATCAGCGGAACGGTCAAGGTATTACGCATGGATGAAAACGGGAAAGAAATACTTTTGTATTATTTATCCAGCAACGAAAGTTGCTCCATGGCCTACAGCTGTTGCGTTGAAGCAAAAAAAAGTGAAGTAAAAGCCATCGCTGAAGATGATGTGGAACTTCTGGCCATACCCCTGGACAAACTGGATGAGTGGCTTTGCAAGTATCCCGGCTGGAAGAATTACATCATGCGAAGTTTTAACGAGCGGTTTTTGGAACTGCTGAAATCCATTGAAACCATTGCATTTCATAAACTGGATGAACGCCTGATATCCTACCTTAAGGAAAAACAACGACTTTCAGGCTCCAGTATTGTTAAGGCATCTCACTATCTGATTGCGGATGAACTGGCCACATCCCGGGTAGTTATTTCCAGGTTATTAAAGCAACTGGAAAATGATAAAAAAATAATTTTATATCGAAATGAAATTAAATTGATGCATGAATTTGGGTAAAATTTAATTGAATTTTAATCATACTCCCTCTGAGTTTGGTAAAAGTGACTTTTTATACCAAACTGCTAAACTTTGGTTATTAATCTGATATGAAAATAGGCATATTGTGAAAAATGATCAATTAGTTAGTAGCTTTGACTTTTTAGGAACTGGTTAATGAATAGAAATAATTGGGAATGTGGGGTTTTTTCCAAAGTATGCCTGATCATGGTATACTTTTCATTTTATATAGTTCAATTAAATGTGTATGCACATCAGGCATCTCAGGATCCTTTTTTTTCGGGAAATGATAATTTGCATCATTCCTATAAAGGCTCGTGCGGCTATTTGAAAAAAGAGGCACGAAACCAATCCGGGGCAGTCAGCTTCAGACTAAATAAGAGATTTCATCCGGAATACCTTTTCATTGCGCCTCAGGTTTTAAACGATTTAGTAAAGAATAGCTTTTTGATTGATGCAGTTTTACTAAACGAAACACAACCTTTATCGAATTTTTCTTTTAATTCGCCCTCTCTCCGTGGCCCTCCTGCAGTTGGATAGAATTTTTAAATCTATTTTTCATTCTAATTTTTTTTCATGTTCATTTTCCTTAAAGGGAAACGGGTTGTTTGTATAATCCTTATTGGATTATTTTATTCGCCTTCCATTTTTTCCCAGAAAACAATTATAAGTTTGTCCGCACTAAATGATAGTGCGGATCATTATCTGCCGCGTGTTTTGCAGAAGAGGGCACTCGTTAATAGCTCTTCTGCCGCCATTACAGAGGCCCGGCATCAGTTCCTTCCTGCAATGCGATTCAATGACCAGGTAAACATTGGTTCGGATAATTCAACGGCAGGTAGTTATTTTCCTTATAGTATAGTACCCTCTACTTCAGCAGGTGTGCGTGCTGCCAACGACTACCAGGCGGCGTCGGGAAATATCGCGATGTTATACGGGGAATATGACCTGATCGATTTCGGATACAAAAAGGCAACTGTTGATTATGCGAAATCGGGACAGGTACTTTCTGAGTCGGATCTCCGGCGGGAAATGTATATTATTCATGGTCGAATTTGCAGATCATATTTTAATTTAATGATCAGCGAAGCACGCATGGCTGTAGAACAAGAGACAGTCAGACGTTATGACACGATATTTAGTGTGATCAACGCCCTTACGACAAGCGGAATTAAACCAGGTTCCGATTCTTCTCTCGCAAAGGCAGAATTGTCCAAAAGCCGGATCACTTACAATCAGCTCAATGAGCTGTCCAGAAATTACAGGGAGGAAATTTCCTATTTGACGGGTGTATCACCGGATTTAATATTACCGGATACGGTTTTGATGCAGATCGGCAAACGAAAAAATATTACCAACGCAAATTCCGACACTGCGGTCAACCCGCTGATTGACTACTATGCCAGCCTCAGCAAACTGTATATGTCCAATGTGCGGCTCATTTCCAAAAGCTATCTGCCAAAGATATATCTGACGGCTGCTTCCTGGGCCCGGGGTTCCAGTATTGTATACGACGACCAGTATAAACCTATCCCGGATGGACTTGGATACCAGCGTTTCAATTATATGGCGGGCGTGGCCTTCCAATACGATCTTTTCAACGGGGTCCATAAAAAAGACCGGTTGAAAACATTTGGTTTTGAAAAAGATGCCGCCGATCTGGAGCTAAAACAACAGCAGATCAGTCTCGCTTCCGCAACTCGCCAGGCTCAAAACAGTATTGATATCGCAGAAAAGAATCTTTTGGAACTTCCTATTCAATACCAGGCGGCTGTGGATACGTATAATCAAAAAATCGCCCAGTACAAAGCAGGTATCATCACATTGATCGATTTGACGAATGCGGCCTTTGTTTTGGACCGATCGCTGAACGACTATGCAGAAACGACCGGTAGCTGGTATTTAGCCCAATTGGACAAAGCCATCGCGACAGGCCAGCTTGCCAGTTTCATACAATCCATTCAATAATTCTATTCAATCTTTTGATATATGGTACGTTCCGCGTTACGAAGGCCTATCACCATTCTGGTGCTTTTTCTGGCGATACTGCTTTTTTCGGTGATGGCAATCCGAACGATCCCCATTGACATTTTTCCCAAACTGAATTCTCCCACGATCTATGTGATCGAACAATACGGGGGGATGTCGGCCGAGCAGATGGAAGGATTTTTTGCCACCCGTATGCAGGATCAATTTCTCTATATAAACGGAATAAAAAATGTGGAGAGTAAAAATATTCAGGGGCTGTCGCTAATCAAACTGACCTTTTACGAGTCCACCGATATGGCTGAAGCCTCTGCACAGGTGGCGCTGCAGGTGAACCGGACGATGGCTTTTTTTCCACCCGGTGCCCTTCCACCACAAGTGATCCGTTTTGATGCATCGTCCTTACCAGTCGGAGAACTGGTGTTCAGCAGTAAGACACGTTCACTCAAAGAGATCTTTGACCTGGCCCTTACACGCGTGAGGCCACTTTTTGCAACGGTTCCGGGCATGTCGGCTGCTCCGCCATTTGGTTCCAACGCCAGAACGGTTGTGATTAATGTAACTCCTGAAAAATTAAAGGCGTATAATTTATCAGCTGATGAAGTTGTGGATGCACTGGTAAAAAATAATTCCATCTCTCCGGCCGGTAACCTGCGGGTGGATTCAACTATGTTTATTACGACCATCAATTCCCTGGAATCCACCGTAGAAAAATTCGAGGATATACCCGTCAAGAGCAACGGACTGAGTAATATTTTCATCCGCGATATCGGATCAGTATCCGATGGTGCCGATATAACGGTCGATTATGCGCTGGTAAACGGGAAGCGTTCCGTTTATATTCCGGTTGTGAAAACGGCCGATGCCTCCACCTGGGATGTTGTACAGACCCTGCGGAGTAAATTGCCGGAAATGAAAAGCCTCTTACCGGATGATGTAAATATCAGTTATGAATTTGATCAGTCCATCTTCGTAATAAATTCCGCAAAGAGCCTGATGACAGAAGGTATACTGGGCGCCATCCTTACCGGACTAATGGTTCTGTTGTTTCTGCGTGACTGGCGAAGCAGTCTGGTGGTGATCATCACCATTCCCGTTGCAGTTATGGGAGCTGTTTTCTTTTTGAAGCTGGCCGGACAAACAGTCAATATTATGACACTGAGTGGGCTGGCACTTGCCATCGGTATCCTGGTGGATCAGGCTACGGTAACCATTGAAAATATTCATCAGCATCTGGAAATGGGTAAGCCCAAGAAACAGGCGATCGAAGACGCCTGTAAGGAAATTTCATTTCCGTTACTGCTGATCCTGCTTTGTATTCTCGCGGTATTCGCACCGGCCTTTATTATGACTGGTGTACCCAAGGCCATGTTTCTGCCTTTGTCGCTGTCCATAGCCTTTGCCATGATGGTTTCATTTGTAGCAGCACAAACGCTGGTTCCGGTTATTTCTGTATGGTTACTGAAAGCGGAAAAATTTCAATATAAACATTCCGGCATACACGCCCATGCAGGACTTGCATTGGATGAGCGTGAAATGGCTGAAGTGGATACGCATCGCATGCAGGAGTCAGATCATAAAGAAGAGAACGGACTTTTTCAAAAATTAAAATCCGGACTGGGGAAAAGACTACAGTATTGGATGCCCTTTCGAAAATGGATTGTGGGTATTTATCTGGGTATTATCGTTGGGGCTGCCGGATTTTGTTTTGTGTATATCGGGAAAGATCTTCTGCCAAAAACAAATAACGGTCAACTGCAATTGCGCCTGAGAGAGCCCCAGGGAACGAGGCTGGAAGTAACAGAGCGTTTGACAAAAGATGTGCTCAACGTCATTGACAGTATTGTGGATCATCATGTTGCCATATCTTCTGCGTATGTGGGTATCGTTCCCAGTAGTTTTGGTACGAGCAATCTCTATGTGTTTAACAGTGGTACCCAGGAGGCCGTGATCCAGATAAACCTGGAGGACGATTATAAAGTGAAGATGGAGGAGCTCAAAGAAACGATTCGTAAACGTCTGATGATACTCTATCCTGACCTGCTGGTTTCTTTTGAACCCATCGAACTTACTGAAAAAATAATGGCCCAGGGCGCATCTACACCCATTGAAGTACGCGTAGCCGGGAAAAATATGACAGATATTAAGAACTATGCAACGGCGCTCACAGAAAAATTAAAGAGCATCCATTTTCTCCGGGATGTTCAGATAGCCCAGCCTCTGAGTATGCCTACTGTAGAGATTCATATCGACCGGAGCCGACTGGCACTCATGGGCCTCTCACTCGAAAATGTAGCGAAAAGTGTTACTGATGTCACTTCTTCCAGTCGCTTTACCAATAAGAATCTCTGGCTCGATACAAAGAGTGCATATACCTATCAAACCCAGGTGGAAGTTCCTGAGTACAATATGAACTCCATAGAACAGTTGCAGTCGGTACCCGTCGTAAAGGGTCAGATGCGGCCTGTACTTTCCGATATTGCAGAGATCACGATGGATAGTCTGCCGGGTGAATACGACCGCAGTGGTCCGCGCAGGTTCGTGACAGTTAGTGCAAATATTTATCATAAGGACCTGGGTTCGGCTACAGCGGCCGTTCAGCAGGCCATTGATGAAATGGGGAAACCACCAACCGGGCTTGTTGCGGAAATCAGGGGCATGTCTTCCCTGTTAATAGAAACTTTGCAATCCCTTCAAAACGGTTTGCTGGCTGCGATTGTTGTGATCCTGCTTTTACTGGCTGCTAACTATCAGTCCTTTGGACTGGCCATTACGGTGCTCTCTACTGTACCTGCTGTAATACTCGGGGCCATGCTGATGTTGCTGGCAACCGGCTCGACACTGAACCTGCAATCGTATATGGGAATTATCATGTCCACAGGCGTGTCAGTCGCCAACGCGATTCTGATTGTAACCAATGCGGAATCGTTGCGACTGGAATATCGTGATCCTTTTAAGGCCGCTTACACGGCCGCCAGCATAAGACTTCGTCCGATTCTCATGACAAGTCTCGCGATGATTGCAGGTATGATTCCCATGGCCAGTGGCCTGGGTGAAGCCGGAGATCAGTCCGCTCCGCTGGGCAGAGCAGTAATCGGAGGATTGGCCGCTTCCACGATGGCTGCACTGTTTATTGTGCCGCTGGTATATGGCTGGATAAGACAAAAAACGACATTTAAAACAAGCTCTTTACTTGCAGAAGATGAAAACAAATAAACACATTTATATGAGGTATATGATTTTAGGAATCGCCGTACTGGAGATTTTTTTCAGCAGCTGCCAGTCGGCCAAACCTGCTGCTCCCAACGAAAATGACTCCCTAAAAAAACCAGTTTTTCAACTGGCGGCCGTTCAGCAAACCGGGTTGTCGAGTATCATCAAACTTCCGGCTCAGCTGGCTGCGTATCAGGAAGTGAGCATCTTTCCAAAGGTAAACGGCTATGTAAAAGACGTGAAGGTGGATATCGGTTCACACGTGAAAACAGGACAGCTGCTCATGACGCTGGAGGCACCTGAACTTGAACAGTCAACGATGCAGGCCAAAGAAAAATATGCCAGAACCAGGGCAGACCTTTCGATCGACAGAGAACATTACAATCGTTTACTGGAAGCTTCTCAAACACCAGGCGCCATTTCACCACTGGATCTTTCTTTTGTAAAAGCAAAAGTAGAATCTGACAGTGCCCTGAGCAATGCCGCCAAATCAAACTGGCAGATGCAGCAAACCATGGAAGCATACCTGGTGGTGACTGCGCCGTTCAACGGTGTGATCACCGAACGGAATGTACATCCCGGCGCCCTGGTGAGTGCTGAATCAAAGGATAGTAAACCAATGCTTGAATTGAAAGAAATCAGCCACCTCCGGCTTGAGGTGGATATTCCTGAGAATCTGGCGGGTACGATGAAAACCGGTGACACTATTTCTTTTTTCACCAGTGCATTTCCTGGGAAAAAAATAACCGGTCATATCAGCCGAAAATCAATGAATGTAAACGCGCAGTTCCGCTCTGAAAGGGTGGAAGCCGATGTGATGAACGCGGATGAGCTGCTCACGCCCGGTATGTATGCCGATGTGGTTTTAAATTCCAAAGGAAATGCAAGTGGATTTACTGTTCCTAAGTCGAGTCTTGTTACTTCCACAGAAAGGAAATATGTGCTGGTCGCACGATCAGGCAGAATTGAAAAAGTAGATGTGACCTCTGGAAATGAATCGGGAAACTTTGTCGAAGTATTTGGGAACCTCAATAAATCTGACAGTGTGGTTGTAAACGCAACGGACGAAATGAAGACCGGACCCTATTGACAACTTAAGCAGTAGCAAAATGCCGATACCGGAATATGCTGTTTAATGAAGTATTGAACAAAAGTTGGAATTTATTCTACCGGCATTTCCGGCAGAGTTGTCATGGAAAAAACCGTTCGGGATGAAACCTTTTATTTAGTTTAAAGCTCGAATGTTTTGAATGATTATGAATTAGATGGTGATCGCATTGGAAAAATATGTCTTGTTATTGATCGAACTATAGTCACAGGAAAAATAGGAAATGTTCCCAGGCGTTCCGTTCAATTGAACATTAAACTGCACCAGAAAAAATATCAGGTATATAATATCCGCCGAGCTTTAAGATTTACGCTTATAAAGCAAATTATTAATGTAATTTTTACCTGGTCTTAACATTCCGTTCACCTGGCATTCTGACCTTTGCTGCATCGATTCAACCCCTATACCTTTT